>Ga0136615_10000210_pt1 | contig 25864 bp, 28 predicted proteins | sample AntDrymUQ2882206_2_FD_106647 | JGI IMG/M metagenome (GOLD analysis project Ga0136615, IMG submission 106647) | Polar desert sand microbial communities from Dry Valleys, Antarctica - metaG UQ288 (22.06) | ecosystem: Environmental > Terrestrial > Soil > Desert | place: Antarctica: Dry Valley... | reverse complement strand
GCCGTTATGGGCGCGTAACCCAGCGGTGAAGAACCTGTAAACGAAGCGGGCTACGCGCGGAGGTGGCGTATGCTGGATCCAACGGCGCGCCGCGCCAGCCCGTTCGAGACAACCCTTACCGTCTTGAGACACACAGACTTCGGTCCGATCCGACTTGCGCTGCTCGACTCAGACTCGGGCTTCGTTCAAGTGCTCCTCAAGCGCGTCGAGGCCGCTGGCTGGTACTGCCGCAGGCTCGAGGCTGCCCCGCGGGTCGAGGAGTTCGTCGCGATGCGCGTCAGCGCGCTGGTGGTTGACCTTGCCCGGCTCGGTCCGCAGGCCTGGGACTTCCTCGAGCGCCTGACAGACGCGATGCCCGGCCTCGGCGTCGTCGTCGTCACGGGGCCCTCGACCGTCGCCCAGCGGGTGCGCGGGTTGCGTATGGGCGCCGACGACTGGGTGACCAAGCCCTGCCACCCCGAAGAGGTCCTGGCCCGGGTCGAGGCCGTCGTGCGCAGACGCAAGGCCGCCGGCCGTGAAGAGGCTGGCCCGCTCGTCGCCGGCGGGCTCGAGATCCGCCCCGATCAGTTCCAGGCCTTCGCCGGGCGGCGCAGCGCCGATCTCACCCGGCGCGAGTACGAGGTGCTCCAACTCCTCGCGGGCGCCGAGGGCCGCGTGCTTCAGCGGGAGGAGATCTACCAGCAGGTCTGGGGCTACACCATGGCCCACGGGGACCGCTCGGTCGACGTGTTCATCCGTAAGCTGCGCCAGAAGCTCGAGCATGCCTCACCGGAGTGGCGTTACATCCACACGCACTTCGGGGTCGGCTACCGCTTCGATCCGCAATCGCGCGACGGTGACGCCTTGGGCGCGGAACCGGCCAAGGCCACCGAGGCGTCCGAACCGGCTCCAGCCGCGCGGCCGGTTGCAGACGCGCCGCTCACCCGTTAGCCGCAGCCCGTGCCTCATGTCAGCGGCCTGACTTCGCCGCTGCCGCGGCCGATCCTCGGTGCCCCGCTCCGGCCACTCGAGCGCTCATTGACGACCAGCTCGGAAAGACGGCCGCTGGCATACTCAGAGCGGATGCGCGGGACACCCTCCACCCTGCGTCTGATCGTGTTGATGGCAGCGGCCTCCCCCTGCCTGACGGCTCGTCCCGCGTGTCTCGGCGCGCGCAGTCGGTAGGTTGCAGATGAGTACGACAGGCAAGATCGGGCTGCTTGTCGCTCTGGTCGTGGTCATCGTGGGGGGCTTCGTGTTGCTCCAGCCGGCCGAAGTCGCCGACGACGGGGATTCCGCCGACCTCACTCAGATGCCGCAGCGGTCGAGCGAGCCGCCACGGCGATCCGACCGTGACGACGGTCCCGTCGCGACCGCGGAGTCCGCGCACGAGCCGCCGCCGATCGAGCTGACGCTCGCCGACCACGGCGTCAGAGGAGGCGTACAGATGATCGAGGCCAGCAAGGGCGATCTAGTGCGTCTCGTCGTCAAGTCGGACATCCCGGACGAGATCCACCTGCACGGGTACGACGTCGAGAAGCACGTAGAACCCGGCAAGCCGGCGCGCTTCCGGCTCGAAGCCGACATCGAGGGCCAGTTCGAGATCGAGGGACACGCGGCCGAGCACGGTGGCAAGGATCCGTTGATCGCCCGGCTGGTCGTGAAGCCCGGGTGACCGGGGTTCCGCTCGCGCACGGCATTGTCGGTCGGACCGACCTACCGATACCCGAGGAGCTGTTCGTCTTCATGGCAGTGGTCGTGCTGCTCGTCTCCTTCGTGGCGCTCGCCGTCCTGTGGCCTACTCCGCGGCTGCAGGACGGCGGCTTCCGGCCGCTTCCCCGGACGGTCTCGGCGATTCTCTCGAGCCACGTCGTGGAGATGGTGTGCGGTGCGCTAGGGGTGTGCCTGCTCGCGCTCGTCGTGTGGTCGGGCATCGTCGGCGTCCAGAGCGAGACGGCCAACTTCGCCCCGACGTTCGTGCTCGTCATCGTCTGGGTCGGGCTGGTGCCCGCCAGCGTGGCGTTGGGGGACGTCTTCCGGGCGTTCAACCCGTGGCGTGCGATCGGCCGGGCGACCGCGTTCGTCGCGCAGACCGCGGCGCGCGGGCCCCTGCCGGCGCCGCTGAGGTACCCCGAGCGGCTGGGCTACTGGCCGGCCGCCGCGGGCATCCTCGCGTTCGCGACGCTCGAGCTGGTAGCCGCCGACGGCACCCGACCCGAGATGCTCGCGATCGCAACGCTCGTGTACTCGGCCGTCACCTTCATCGCGATGGCGCTCTACGGGGTCGACGCATGGTGTGAGCGGGGCGAGGCGTTTGGCGCCTACTTCGGGCTGTTCGCCCGCATGTCACCCGTCGGACGGCAAGCCGGCAGGCTCGGCATCCGAGTCCCGCTGTCGGGGCTCACCGGGTGGGGTGAGCTGCCGGGAGCGGTCGCCCTGCTTGCCGTCATGATCGGGACGGTCACCTTCGACGGCCTCTCGGAGGCCCCGAGCTGGACCAGCCTGGTCCCTCACTTGACGTCGGTCTTCGAGGCGCTCGGGGCCTCTCCCCAGCGCGCGCTGGAGCTCGCCTTCTTCGTGGGCCTGGTCGGTGCAATCGCGATCGTGCTTGGCTTCTACCGCCTTGGCGCGCTCGGAATGCAAACCGTCGGTGGAGGTCACGCGACGGCTGAGCTCGCACGGCGCTTCGTGCACTCTCTCGTGCCAATCGCCCTCGCTTACGTCACGGCCCACTACCTGACGTATCTCGTCTTCAACGGACAGGCGATCTCCTACCTCGTGTCCAACCCGCTCGGGCGCGAGGGCACCGACCTCTTCGGCACCGCCAACGACGCGATCGACTACAGCGTCCTCGGCGCTACGGCCACCTGGTACCTCCAGGTGGCCTTCGTGGTCGTCGGCCACGTGGCCGCGCTCGTGCTCGCACATGACAAGGCGCTCGTGGTCTACGGTCACACACGGCTCGCGGTCGTCTCCCAATATTGGATGCTGACCGTGATGGTCGGCTTCACATCCCTCGCGCTATGGCTGTTGTCGCAGTCCAACGCATGATTCAGACGACCGTCCTCACCGCGCATACGGGTCACTGGCTCGTGAGCCTCGCCTACATCGCGCCGGTCGTGTGCTTCGCGATCTGGATCGCGTACGTGACCGTGCGCGACCGTCGGGTCGAGCGCTCGGCGGGTGGCGACGCTAAGCCGCGACCAGGAGGGCGACGAACGCCGAGGCGCTAGCGCCGCTTCGCTATGCTCGCTCTCCCTTAGCGGGCGTAGCTCAGTTGGTTAGAGCGCCGGCCTGTCACGCCGGAGGTCGCCGGTTCGAGCCCGGTCGCTCGCGCTTTCTCGGCTGCAAAGTTGCGGCTGGCGGGTCGAGCTCGAGAAAGCACGACCGATGTGTGTCGCCTGGGTGGCTCGTTCAAATTGTACGGACTTCGGAGGCGGAGATGGGCTCGACCGTAGTGCTGAGGGTTCGGTTGGAGTTGCCAGCTTTCTTGGCAGCCGCGTGATCGGCTGTCCGGTGATCTCGGAGCGGAGCTGTTGAGCGTCGGGCTGTCCCTTCACGGCCGCCGTGTCCTGCTGACCGGCGCCTCGGGGGGGATCGGCGAGGCGCTCGCCCATGCCCTTTACGCGCGCGGCGCGACCGTCCTGGCGAGCGCTCGGCGCGAAGACGTGCTCGCGCGGCTTTGCGAGCAGCTCGGCGACCGCGCGCACGTGCTCGTGGCCGACCTCGGCGAGCCGCGCGAAGTCGATCGGCTGATCCGGTCCGTGGGCGATGTCGACGTGCTCGTGGCCAACGCGGCGCTGCCCGCGAGCGGGCCGCTGCTGGACTACGAGGCCAGCGCGATCGATCGGGCGCTGGGAGTGAACCTGCGCGCCCCGATCCAGCTGGCGCGGGCGCTCGCGCCGGCAATGGTGGGGCGAGGGGAGGGCTCGCTGGTGTTCATGTCTTCGCTCTCGGGCAAGGTGGCAAGTCCCGGATCGTCGCTCTACTCGGCGACGAAGTTCGGCCTGCGCGGATTCGCCCTCGGGCTGCGCGAGGATCTGTTCGGGACGGGCGTCGGAGTGACGACCGTGTTCCCCGGCTTCATCCGAGATGCCGGGATGTTCCACGACAGCGGCACCATGCTGCCGCGCTTTGTCGGCACACGCACGACCGAGCAGGTCGCCGAGGCGACGCTGCACGGGATCGAGCAGGGACGGCTCGAGGTGGACGTCGCGCCGCTGGCGCTACGTCTCGGGGCCAAGCTCGGCGGGCTGGCCCCGGCCTTGCTCGGCGATGCGCAGCGGCGCCTGGGCAGCCGCGACGTCGCGGGGCAAATGGCCCGCGGCCAGCGCCACAAGCGCTAGCTTGGTCCGCCTCCATTGGCCCCCGTTTGTCTCTTCCAACTTCGCTAGCCGTCTCTCATCGGAGAGACCGCTAGAGCCACGGGCGCTCGGAGGACAGATCCGGCTCGCGCTTGTCCTCCTCGAGGTCCAGTGCGACGCGGACGATGCGGGACTGCTCTTTTCGGTGGGCGGCGCTGTAGCCCTCGCCCGGGGCTGCCCTGAGCTGGCGCCCGACGTACTGATAGCTGAGGCTTTCGGGCAAGATCGCGGCCATCCGTCGGCGCATGAACGCGCGCGGTCCCATGTTGCGTGGCTCCTCCTGGACCCAGGCGACGTGCTCGAGGTTGGGGTAGCGAGCCATCAGGTCGCGCAGCTCGTTCTCGGGGAACGGGTAGAGCATCTCGACGCGGGCGACGGCGATGTGCTTCGCCGCGGCACGGTCCTCGTGGCCGACGATGTCGTAGTAGACCTTTCCGGAGCAGAGCACGAGCTTCTTGACGTCGGCGGGCGAGGCGGTTGCCGGAGGTGAGTCGTCGGCAATCGCGGGACCGTCGCTCCCAGCGGCGAAGATCGGGTCCTCGATCACCTTCATGAACTCGCCGTTGGCGAGCTCCTCCATCGTCGACACGGCGGCCGGCAGGCGCAGCAGGCTCTTCGGCGTCATCACAACGAGCGGCCGCGGCTTGGACACCAGCGCTTGGCGCCGCAGCAGATGGAAGTACTGGGCTGGCGTCGTGGCATTGGCGACGCGCATGTTGCCTTCGGCGCAGGCTTGGAGGAAGCGTTCGACGCGCCCCGAGGAGTGCTCGGGCCCGGACCCCTCGTGGCCGTGAGGGAGCAGCAAGGTAAGACGCGAGCTCTGGCCCCACTTGGCGAGTCCAGCCGTGAGGAACTGGTCGATGATCACCTGGGCCGAGTTGACGAAGTCGCCGAACTGGGCCTCCCAGAGCACGAGCACGTCCGTGTCCTGCATCGAGTAGCCGTACTCGAAGCCGACGCACGCCTGCTCGCTCAACGGGCTGTTGTGCAGCTCGAACGGGGCGTTGGCGTTGTGCATGTTCTGGATCGGCGTGTAGCGCCGGCCGTTCTCGGAGTCGTTGAGAACCATGTGACGCTGGGAGAAGGTGCCGCGCTCGGTGTCCTGCCCGGTCATGCGCACCGGCACACCGAGCGCGAGCAGCGAGGCGATCGACAGCGCCTCGGCGTGGGCCCAGTCGACCGGTCCGCCCTCGGCGGCCTTGCGGCGCTTCTCCAGAAACGGCCCGAGCTTGCGGTGGACGTTGAATCCCTCGGGAACTCGCGTCAGCTGCTCGTTGAGCGAAACCAGCAGATCCTTGGGCACGGTCGTGCGCGGCTCACGGCTCATCGTGCGGTCGATCTCGTGGGCGCCGGTGTCCGGCGGGCCGGCCATCGAGCCCTTGAGTGACTTGTGGGCGGCGGCTACGGTCTGGTAGGCGTCGTCGCGGTACTGCTTTGCCTCCGTCGCGTTGACCACGCCCTCCTCGATCAGCTTGTCCGCGTAGACCTGGCGCACGGGGGGGTGGTCCTTGATCTTCGCGGTCATCTGAGGCTGCGTGTAGGCGGGCTCGTCGGTCTCGTTGTGGCCAAAGCGGCGGTAGCCGATCAGGTCGATCAAGGCGTCGCGACCGAACTCGTTGCGGAAGGCGACCGCGAGCCGCATCGCCGCGATGCAGGCCTCGACGTCATCGGCGTTTACATGGATGACGGGTATGTCGTACCCCTTGGCGAGGTCCGACGCGTAGCGGGTGGAGCGCGCGTCGGACGGGCGGGTCGTGAAGCCGACCTGGTTGTTGGCGATCACGTGCACGGTGCCGCCGGTGGAGTAGCCCTCAAGCGCCTGCAGGTTGAGCGTCTCGGCGACGACGCCTTGGCCCGGGAAGGCGGCGTCGCCGTGGATCACCACGGGGACCACCACGCTCGGGTCCTGGCTCCCATCGCGCCCGGCGCGGCTGGTCTGATCGGCGCGCACGCGGCCCTCGATCACCGGGTTTACGTACTCGAGATGGCTCGGGTTCGGCGACAACGAGACCGTCACCCGCTTGTCGCTGCGGCGGGTCTGGTAGCTGCCGGAGGCGCCGTAGTGGTACTTGACGTCGCCGGTGCCGCCTTCGGGAGCGGCGGTGTCGGCCGACAGCGTCTGCTCGCCCTCGAACTCGACGAGGATCGCCTCGTAGGGGCGCGCGACCGTGTGGGCGAGCACGTTCAGCCGGCCGCGGTGGGCCATGCCGAGGATCACCTCCCGTGCACCACTGAGGCTGGTCAGCTCGATTGCCTCGTCGAGCATCGGCACGAGCACATCGAGACCCTCGATCGAGAACTGCTTCTTACCGAGGAACGCCTTGTGCAGGTATCCCTCGAGCGCCTCTACCTGGGACAGGCGGCGCAGCAGGAGCCGCTTCTCGTCGGCGTCGGGCGCCTGGCGGTGCTCGTTGGTCTCGATCGTGCGGCGCAGCCAGATGCGGCGGTTGTGGCCAGCGATGTGCTCGATCTCGTACGCGATCGTGCCGCAATAGGTCTCGGCGAGGCGAGGCAGAGCCTCCGCGAACGTGTCGCCGGGGACCGCCACGCGCAGGATCGAGGAGGGGATCCTCTCCATCAGCTCGGGGGTGAGGCCAACGGTCTCGGAGTCGAGTGCCGGGTCCCCGCGTGGAGGTGAGCCGAGAGGATCGAGGTCAGCGGCCAGGTGGCCGTGCATGCGGTGTGCCTTGACCACCGACGTCGCGGCTTGGACGGCCTGCAGCATGGCCTCGTCGACCACGCCCCCGGCGGCCGGAGGCTGGGCCGCGGGCACGGGCTCGGCGGCGGTTACCCCTCCCTGCTGCGGAGCGCCCTTTACGCGGTCGACGACCTCGCCTGTCACACCGAGCGACTCGAGGACCGACTCGTAGAAGCGGTCGGCGCCCTGGAGCAGCTCGTCGACGCGTTTGAGGAAGGCGCCCGACTCTGCGCCCTGGATGACGCGGTGGTCGTAGGTCGAGGTCATCGTCATGACCTTGGTCACGCCCAGCTCGGAGAGCTTCTCGGGGTGGACCTTGGTCAGGCCGGGGGGGATGGCGATCGAGCCCGTGGCGACGATTGTGCCCTGGCCCCGCATCAGGCGGGGAACCGACGCGACGGTACCTATGCCACCCGGATTGGTGAGCGTGATGTTCGCGCCCTGGTAGGCGTCGGGGGGCAGGTTGTTCTCGCGCGCCCCGAGGACGAGCTCGTTGTAGGCCGCGACGAAGTCGGCGAAGGTCATCGCGCTGGCGTTCTTGATCACTGGGACGATCAGCGTCCGACTGCCGTCCTTGCGCTCGGCATCGACCGCGAGCCCCAGCGAGAGGGACTGGGGCGTGACCCGGTTGGGCTTGCCGTCGATCTCGGCGTAGGAGTCGGCCATCACCGAGACTTCGTCGGTGGCCTTCACGATCGCCCATGCGATCAAGTGGGTGAAGGAGAGCTTCTGGCCGGCAGCCTTCAGCTCGGCGCGGCGGCTCGCGAGTCGGTCGACCTCGAGTGTGCGGAAGCTGGTGGCCGTGGGGATCGAACGGCTCTCGTTCATGAAGCGGACCAGCGTCGCGGCCGGCCCACGGATGACCTTCGACTCCGCGCCGTCGGGAGGTGTCGGGCCAGCCAACCTGGCGGATGTGGTCCCGCCGTTGGGGGTGATGGCGGCTTGGACGTCCTCCTTGGTGATCCTGCCACGGGGACCGCTGCCCTCGACGCCCGCGAGCGGGACGCCATGGCGCGCCGCCATGCGCGCCGCTACCGGCGTCGCGTCGTTGTCTGACGCGCCGGGTACTGACGACAACGTGACGTCGACGATCTGGCCACCGGCGGCGTCCGCTCCGCGGTTGGACGCGGAGCCGTTGGAGCCGGCGTCGGGAGCGGCAGCGCCTTCGCCCTGCTCGATCTCCCCGAGCATCTGGCCAACGGTGACCGTGTCGTCGGGCTCGACGAGGATCCTCGTCAGGACGCCGGTTGCGGGAGAGGGGACCTCGGCGTCGACCTTGTCGGTCGAGATCTCGACCAGTGGCTCATCGGCGGCGACGGCGTCACCGACGTTCTTGAGCCAGGAGAGGACGGTTCCTTCGTTGACCGACTCCCCCATCGCGGGCATCTCGATCTGGACAGTCGTCGTTGGGCTAGCCATCTCTTACCCCAACCATACTTATCGCCTCGAGTAGCGCCATCCCCCCGACATAGGGGTCCGGCGGCGCCTGATACTGCGGGTCATCCGTGGATGCCGAAAAGAACCGACAGCTAGATGGGAGAGTGGATCGATGCCCGAGCGTCGACGCCGCCGCGAGCGCGCCCGCGCCGATCGGATCCTGGCCGGTCTTTGGCGTCTACGGCTTCCGCTGCCATGGCCCGCGGTGCCCCACGTAAACGCGTTTGCGATCGCGGCCGGCGACGGTGTCGTGCTGGTGGACTGCGGGCTGCACCAGCCCGGCGGTCTCGCGCAGCTGGAACGGGCGCTGAATCAGGCGGGGCTCCGCCTCGAGCACGTACGGCTGCTGGTCTGCACCCACGCCCACATCGATCACTACGGCCTCGCCGCTGCGGTGATCGACGTTTCCCAGTGTGAGCTGTGGATGCATCCCGCGCACGCCCACGCCACCGTCGCGGCAACGGACCCCGCCGCGCGGCTGAAGCGGCGCATCGAGATCGCGCTGCAGAGCGGGGTACCGGCGAGCGCCCTCGAGCGCTACCGCGGGCAGCACGGCGATGACGACACCGGGGTCGCCCGGGTGGTCCTGCCTGACCGCGACCTCCTCCCTGGGGTCGAGGTGGAGACCGACCTCGGCAGCTGGCAGGTGTACGAGACCCCAGGGCACGCGCCTTCGCACGTCGTGCTGCATCAACCCGACCGGCGCCTGCTGCTCTCCGGTGACCACCTGCTCGGCAGGGTGTCGCTGTTCTTCGACTACGACCATACGCCGGATCCCGTGGGCGAGTTCATGGGCAGCCTCGACACCGTGTCCGACCTCGACGTCGACCTGATCCTCGCCGGCCACGGCCGACCGGTGCGCGACGCTCCGGGCCTGATCGCCGCCAACCGGCGGGAGGTCAAGTGCGGCCTGCGGCGCGTCCGCTCCGCGCTGGCCGAAGGCCCGCGGACCGCGTACGAGATCGCCGCCGGGCTGCTGGGGGTCGAGGAGCTGAACGAGATGCAGGTGGGCTGGGGGCTGTCGGTAGCGCTCTCCTATCTCGACCACCTCGAGCTGCGGGGCGACGTGCGCAGAATCACTGCCGAGGGCGCACTGGATCGGTGGGTCAGTGCGTAACCGGCGTGCTCGGCGACGCCGTCTGATCGGCCTAGCCGCCGCGGCGGCCGCGGTCCTCGGGACGAAAGCGCTGGTCCGCGGCGCCGCCGGCCCGGACACCCTTGGCGCGGCGATCAACCGCTACGAGATCGACAGCCGGCTGGTCAAACGCCCACAGGCGCAGACGGCGGTGGTTCCCGACGGTGCCGGCGGCAGGGACCGCCGGCCGCTGCTCGTCTTCCTGCACGGCCGCGGGAACGATCAGGACGCCAATCTCGACGAGGAGATGTTCGCGGCGTTGGACACACTCGGAGGTTGAGCGCCCGTCGTCGTATTCCCCGACGGTGGCGACAGCTCGTACTGGCACGATCGGGGGTCGGGCCGGTGGGGCGCTTACGTGCTCGACGAGGTGATCGCCGAAGCGGTGCGCCGCCTACCCGTGGACCGCCGCCGCATCGCGATCGGCGGGATGTCGATGGGCGGGTTCGGAGCCTACGACCTGGCGAACCGGTCGCGGCGCCGCTTCTGTGCCGTCGGCGGTCATTCGCCGGCGCTGTGGCGCACGGGGGGCGAGACGGCGCCGGGCGCCTTCGACGACGCCGATGACTTCGCCGGCCACGACGTGATCGCGCGAGCGAAAGCGCTGGACCGTCAGCCGCTCTGGCTCGACGCCGGCACCGAGGACCCGTTCGACCAGGGCGACCGGACGTTCGTGGACGCCCTGGCGGCGCAAGGTGTCGATGCGACCGTGAGGCGCTGGCCTGGCGGACACGACCGCGCTTACTGGAGCTCGCACTGGGACGAGTACTTGCGCTTCTACGCGCGGGCCTGCCGCTAGCTCAGTCGCGTGCGTCGAGCTTCTTCACGCCGCGCCACGCGGCCGGAGTGAGCATCCCGACGGCCGCGGCCTTGACCAGCCCACCGATGATGAAGACGGTGAAGCCATCATGGATCGCGGTCGCCCACGACAGGTCCGCCGAGACCTTCAGCCACGGCACACCGATCCCGAAGATCACGAGCTGGCCGACGATGAACGTCGCGAAGGCCAGCACGAACTTGCGATCGGCGCCGCGCTCGGCGAGCGTGCCGATCAAGTAGGCGGCGATCACGAACCCGACGATGTAGCCGCCCGACGCGCCCCAGATGACGTCTGTGCCGCTCCCGCCCTCCGCGTAGACGGGGAGAAAGAGGCCCATGATCAGGTAGAGCAGCTGCGATGCCGCGCCGCGCCTGGCGCCCAGCGTCGCTCCGGCGAGGACCACGGCGAAGGTCTGCCCCGTCATCGGAACGGGCGTCATCGGGATCACGATCTGGGCACAGAGGGCCGTGAGCAGCGCGCCGGTGGCGACGAGGACCGCGTCACGGGCCCAGGCTTTGGCGAAGGCGTTCGGTAGCGCGTCGCCGAGGACAAGCGGTGGCCGTGTCGGCAGTCCCGTGCTCGAAGCTGTGCTCACTGTGCCTCCTTGATCGACTGGGACCGGAAGGTAGGGGGTGTCCCTGGACGGCGGTGAATATCCCACACCGCGGGAGACCGTCGACTGGTTGAGTCGCTTCCCCACCCGATCGGGGGATCGAAGACCCCCACCCGGGGGCGTCCTCAGACCGGCTGCTTGGCCCGCGTCCAGGGCTGCGCGGCGCGCAGCGCAGCGAGGATCGCCCGCGTCGCCGGTGAGCGGTTGAGCGTGTAGAAGTGGATGCCCGGCGCCCCGCGCGAGAGCAGGTCGACGCACTGCAACGTCGCGTAGGCCACGCCCAGATCCGCCAGCGCGTTCTCGTCGTCGGAGCGCGCTTCGAGCTCGCGCTCGAAGGCCTCGGGGATCACCGCCCCGCACATCTCGGTGATCCGCTTGATCTGCCGGAAGTTCGTCACGGGCATGATCCCCGGGATGATCGGCACAGTGATCCCGGCTTCGCGCGCGCGCACTACGAAGTCGAAGTAGAGCTCGTTTTCGTAGAAGAGCTGGGTGATCAAGAAGCGTGCGCCTGCATCCTGCTTGGCCTTGAGGAAGCGGATGTCGGCCTCGGGGCTCTCGGCCTGGAGGTGGACCTCCGGGAATGCTGCGGCGCCGATCGAGAAGTTGAAGCTCTCCTGCAGCAGCTCGATCAGGTCGGTCGAGTAGCGCAGTCCGCCGTCGGTCTGCGTCCATTCCGTCTGGCCCTCCGGCGGATCGCCGCGCAACGCAAGAACGTTGTCGACGCCGGCCTCGTCGATCTCGCGCAGCGTTACCTTCAGCTCGTCGGCCGTCGCGCCGACGCAGGTGAAGTGAGCCATCGCCTCGATGCCCAGCTCCTGCTTGATGTACTTGACGATGCCGATTGTCCGGTCGCGCGTCGAGCCGAGCGCTCCGTAGGTGACCGACACGAAATGCGGCCGGTCGTGGCGCAGCTGATCCAACGTCCTGCGCAGATTCTCGTAACCGTCTTCGGTCTTGGGCGGGAAGAACTCGAAGGAGAAGACCGGTCGGTTGTCGTTGAGGATTTCGTCGATGCGCATTTGGCGCGAGAGGCTATCCAGCGGCACGCTACGCGCGCGACTCCGACCCGTCGGGCGCGTAGATCTCGAGCCCCGTCGCCAACGTCCTGGTCCCGTTGATCGTGTACTCGACGTCGACCATGTCGTTCTTGCCGTAGGTGCCGAAGAGAGCCAGGAAGATCGCCGTCCAACGCCAGAACGTCAGCCGCTCCTTCGCGAGCGGCTTCGCAAAGGAGAGATCCCCATCGACGATCTCGTAGTCGGTCCCCTCCTGCTGGCGCACGCCGTTGATGAACACCTGGTACGGGGGCTCAGCGCCGCCTGGGAGGGGGACGCGCCAGTGTTGTGGGCGCCTCACGGGACGAGCGCCCTACGGAGCGCTTCGTAGGGGCTCTCGCCACGACGCTGCTCGATCAGCCTGCGGCGGATGCGACCGGTGAATGCCTCCGCCGACCCGTCGCCGCGCACGTCCACCCCGGCACGTATCCGCCCCGGGCCGCGCAGCTCGATTCGTCCAACGACCTGCTGCAAGGGTTCGAGGCGCCGCATCAGCGCACCTCCGATCGCCGCCGTGGGCGCGTCGCGTTCGAGCTCGCGTCCAAGGCGCTCGATCGTGGTCACCGCTCGATCGAGGTCTGCGCTCCGCTCGTGGCGGACCTTCGCTCCCTCGCGCACCGTCACGCGGTACCCGGACATGCCCGCCAGCTTAGGGCCTATCACTAGGCCCGCGCGCCCGGCTGCGCCCAGGACGCCGCGCTGGACCGCCACCGTCACCGGCCCGGTCAACCCCTGCGGGCTGGCTAGCTCAGCCCCCGATCGCGCTCATGCTGCGCGCCGGCTGGCGGAAGCCCTGCTCGCCGACGTGGTGCTTGAGCTCCTTGCGCCACACCGCGTCGCGCACGATCCGCTCGAGCTGATCGTCGGTCGCGCCTGTGCGCAGGGGCCCGCGCAGGTCGGTCTCGTGCAGCGAGAAGAGGCAGGTGCGCAGCTTGCCGTCAGAGGTGAGCCGGATGCGATTGCAGTCGCCGCAGAACGGCTCGGAGACGGGGTTGATGAATCCGATCTCGCCTTTGGCCGCCTGCTCCCCGCCTGAGGAGTCGACAAAGCGGTAGCGCCGTGCGGTCGCCGAAGGCTCGTGCGGGATCTCTTCGAGCGGGTGGACGGCGTGGATGATCTCGTGCAGCTCGGCGCCGGTGAGCACCTGGTCCGCCGTCCACGCCCCGTCGCCGTCGAGTGGCATGAACTCGATGAAGCGGACCTGGAAGTCACGTTCGCGCGCGAACTCGGCAAAGGGCAGCGCCTCCTGCTCGGTGAAGCCGCGCAGGGCGACTGCGTTCACCTTGATCGGGCGCAGCTGCGGATGCCGAGCGATCGCGTCGAGACCGCGCAGCACCTGTGGCAGAGAATCGCGGCGGGTTATCTCGAAGAAGCGGTCGCGCTGGAGCGAATCGATCGAGATGTTCACGCGCGTGAGTCCCGCCGCGGCGAGCGCGTCGGCGTCGCGCTCGAGCAGGTAGCCGTTGGTCGTCAGCGAGAGGTCCTCGACCCCGTCGACCGCCGCAAGCATCGCGGCGAGTCTCGGGAAGTCGCGCCGCACCAGCGGCTCGCCGCCGGTCAGTCGCACGTCGTGCACGCCCATCTCCGACAGCAGCGACACCAGCCGCGCGATCTCCTCGAACGTGAGCACCTCGGCGCGCTCGAGCCACGGAAGTCCCTCCGCCGGCATGCAGTACTGACAGCGGAAGTTACACCGGTCTGTGACCGAGACGCGCACGTCGCCGATTCGACGACCATGTCCATCGAGCAGGGGCTCGCGCACCATCCGATCGAGAGTACTGGCCGACACCACGGTGGTCACCCCTCCTAGGAGTGCGCGGATGGGCCGCGGCCCCTCGCCGCGGCGGCTCAGCGGCGCCTGTGCCGCGGGCGCTCGGCGAGCGAGGCGAAGTCGGTGCGCGAGTCCGAGACCGCGAGCTTCTGCTTGCCGCGGCGCCCGGCGAAGCCGACGGCCTGCACGCGGGGTCGCTCGGCGTACTCGCCCTCGTCCTCGAAGACGTGTCCACGCGCCCGTAGATCGGCGAGCACGCCCGCCGCCAAACGCGCACCCTCGACGAGGATCGGGTCGCCCATCGGGACGCCACGGGCGTCCAGCCGCTCGTCGTCGATCGCGTGCGCGAGGTCACGGCCGAACTCGATCCGGTTGAGCGCCGCGAACAGCACCCCCATGATGATCCGCGATCCGCCGGCGCCACCGACGACCGCGATCGGACGCCCGTTCTGGACCGCGATCAGCGGCGCCATGGAGGACCGGGGGCGCTTGCCCGCCTGGGGCTGGTTCGCCGACCCCGGCTCGCCGAAATCGGTCATCTCGTTGTTGAGCAGGAAGCCAGTTCCCGGCGCGACCACGGCCGAGCCGAACTCCTGCTCGATCGTACACGTGAGCGCGACGGCGTTGCCCGCCCGATCGATCACCGAGAGGTGCGTGGTGGTGCCCTCGCCGCGCTTCTCGGCGCCGGCGATCTGCGCTCGGTCGCCGAGGCCCGGCTTGTAGGAGCCGGCACGGGCGGGGTCGATCAGTGCCCGCCGCCGCGCGGCGTAGCTCTTCGAGATCAGCCGCCGTGTCGGCACCTTCACGAAGTCCGGGTCGGCGACGTACTCACCGCGATCTGCGAACGCCAGCTTCTGGGCCTCGATGATCGAGTGCAACGAGTCGGCCGAGGACTTGCCGGCCTTGCGCAGCCCCAGGCCCTCGAGCACGTTGAGCATCTGCAGGATCGCGACGCCGCCCGAGGTCGGTGGCGGCATCGTGACGATGCGACGGCCGCGGTAGCTGCCGATCAGCGGCCTGCGCCACTTCGCCTGGTAGCGGGCGAGATCCCGTCTGATCAGGCGCGCCGCGTCACCGGCGATCGGCTGGCGGCGGGTGGCGTTCATGTCGGCGACGATCCTGCGGGCGATCTCGCCACGGTAGAAGGCCTTTGGTCCATCGCGGCGGATCAGGCCGAGGGTGCGCGCGAGATCGGGCTGGCGCAGCAGCGCGCCGGCCTCCAGGGGCTTGCCGCCCGGCAGGAACTGGCGCTTGGCGGCGGAGAAGAGCGCGAGCCGTTCGGCGTTGTCTGCGGACGCCTTCGCGAGGGAGGGGCTCACCCGGACGCCCCTGCGGGCGAGCGTCTGCGCGGGACGGATCGCCTCGCTCAGGCCGATCGTTCCGTACCGGCGCAGTGCGGCGTTCAGTCCGGCGACGGTGCCCGGCACGCCGACGGCCAGGTGCCCGGTGAAGGTCTCGTGCAGACCCGTGCGCTTGAAGACATCCGGCGTGAAGCGCGACGGCGCCTTCTCCCGGAAGTCCAGTGCCGCCGTCCGGCCGTCGGCGCCGCGGTAGACGAGGAAACCCCCTCCGCCGATCCCGCACGACTGGGGCCGGGCGGCGTTGAGTACGAACGCGGTCGAGACGGCCGCATCGATTGCGTTGCCGCCACGCTCGAGCACCCGGCGTCCGACCCGCGCCGCGGCCGGCGACTCCGTGGCGATGACGCCGAGCTTGCCGGTGGCGGGCGCGCGGTAGCGCGAGCCCTCCTTCGCGCTCGCGGTCGGCATTGCCACGAGCAGGGCACAGGCGAGCAGGACACCGAGGGCGGAGAGACTGTGCAGTGCACGGTGGACGCTCATGAGCGACAGCCTATCCCGAGCGGGAGGCCACTGAGCCCGGCCCGTCTAGCGGTCGCCGATCGGCGTGTAGTCGAGCTCGCGCTCACCCGAGTAGATCTGCCGCGGGCGGGCGATCTTCGTCTCCTCGTCGCCGACCATCTCCAGCCACTGCGCCAGCCACCCGGCGGTGCGCGGGATCGCGAACATCACGGTGAACATGCCCGTCGGGATCTTCAGCGCCTCGTAGATCAGGCCGGAGTAGTAGTCGACGTTGGGGTAGAGCTTGCGGTCGGTGAAGTACTCGTCGTCGAGCGCACGCTGTTCGAGCTCGACGGCGATCGCGAGCTTCGGGTTGTCCGCTCCCCCGGTCGCCTCCAGCACCTCGTCGACGTGCTTCTTGATGATCCGCGCCCGGGGATCGTAGTTCTTGTAGACGCGGTGCCCGAAGCCCATCAGCTTCTCCTCGCGGTTCTTGACCCCCTCGAGGAACGCCGGCACGTTGTCGGTGGTCCCAATCCGGTCGAGCATCCGGAGCACCGCCTCGTTGGCGCCGCCGTGCAGCGGGCCGTAGAGGGCGGCGACGCCCGCGGCTAGCGCCGAGTACGGGTCGACCTGGGACGAGCCGACGGCCCGCACGGCAGCGGTCGAGCAGTTCTGCTCATGGTCGGCGTGCAAGATCCAGAGCACGTCGAGCGCGCGCTCCAGCCGCGGGTCGGGCTCGTACGTGACCTCGGTCATCTTGTAGAGCATCGAGAGGAAGTTGCCGGAGTAGCTGAGGTCGTTGTCCGGGTAGACGTAGGGAAGCCCGAGCTGGTGTCGATACGCGAAGGCGGCTAGCGTCGGCATCTTCGCGATCAGCCGTACCACGGCCATATAGCGCTCGGTGGCGTCGCCGATCTCCTTCGCCTGGGGGTAGAAGCTCGACAGGGCGCCGACGGTCGAGAGCAGCATCGCCATCGGGTGCGCGTCGTAGCGGAAGCTCTCCATCGACTTCTTGATGTTCTCATGTACGTAGGTGTGGTGGGTGATGGCGTACTGCCAGTAGTCGAGCTCGTTCTGCTTGGGCAGAGCGCCGTGGACGAGCAGATAGGCGACCTCGAGGAAGGTCGACTGCTCACACAGCTGCTCGATCGGGTAGCCGCGATGCTCGAGGATGCCCGCGGACCCGTCGATGTAGGTGATGTCGCTGCGGCAGTGGGCGGTATTGGTGAACGCCGGGTCATAGGTCATGAGGCCGAAGTCGCCCTCGGCGGCCTTGATTTGGCGGAAGTCCATTGCCTTCACCGTGCCCTCGGTGATTGGCATCTCGTAGGTCTCGCCGGTGCGGTTGTCGGTGACGGTGAGCGACTCCTGGGCAGTCGCTACCCCTCCGTTGCTGCTGCCCGTTCGCGTCTGATCATCAGTCATCGTCATCTCTCCTGTCCGGGTGCCATCACAACCCGATTGTGCCGGACTTGCCATTTGCGTGGTGTGACCGGCCTAGCGTCTTCCACGAAAGAGACGGCCCAGCAGCCCGGGCGCCGTGCCGGTTTTGCGTTCCGGTGCGGGTAGCTCCGCGGCCTCGGAGGCGGTGATGTTCAGGGTCACCGCGCGCTCGGCCGTTCTTGCCACCTCGGGTGCGTCGACGAAACGACGCTTCCCCTCGTTCGAGTCGAAGACGATCCCGTCGAAGATGTGCTCGCGGGCGTTGTCGAGAACCTCGTGGACCCGCCCGACCTCGACCTCGTCGGAGGCGTAGATCGGGCTCCCGCGCCTGACCGCCGTGTAGTCGACCGCGTGACCGTCGTCGATCGCCATCACGCGGGGAAGGCGAGGGTCGTTCCCTCGCCCGCGACTCCCTCCTCGTCGCTTTCGTTGCCGCCGGTGACGATCGCCGCGCCGATCGCCGCGGCGACGAGTACCACCGAGATCGCCGCGACGAGCGTCTCGGTCGCCTTCGACGACGGGAACCCATCTCGCGTGATTCCGAGAAACGCGACCAGCACGGCCCAACCCGCGAGCGCCCCGCCCGAGATGTAGAAGAGAGTCACGGTCGCGAACCTAACGCACCGTGTGGCGCTCCGCGGGCGGCCGCATCGCGGAGCGGCCGACGGCACGGGTGCGCATCCTGCGCGGTGCCGGAGGCGCGACGCCGGTGTGGGGCCCACGGCGGGGGGATCGCGGTCCCCAGGGGCTGGGTGGCTGGTGTCGCTTGGGGCCTCCGTCGGCGTGATCGTCGGGGACGCTGTCCGGCTCGGGCTCCCGGACGGCCCACCAGATCAGCCACAGTGCCGCGGCGATGGGGATCTTGAGGACCAGGAACATCCAGATGAAGGTCGGAGCGTCCATCCGTGGTGATGCTACCCCGGCCGAGCGGGGGTGAACAGGTTTGGACCCACGTTCCTATCGAGATGGCCCCTAGCTAGGGGAGGAGTGCAGCCCGGGCGCCGGCCGGACGAGCACCGGACCCCGTCCTTAAGCGGGCATCGCGTCGAGCGTGGTCATCCCTCGAATCGCCTCGAACCGCTCCTCGATCTCCTCCCGCGTCAACCGCGCGACACGTTCGGTACCGAGCTCCTCGACGTTGAACGACGCCGTCACGGTGCCGTAGGTCATCGCGCGACGCAACGCCGCCTCGTCCTGCCAGTCGTCCTGGGAGGCCAGGAATCCGAGAAAGCCTCCCGCGAACGAGTCGCCGGCGCCGGTCGGGTCGACCACCTTCTCGAGCGGGTAGGCGGGCAGCGCGAAGAAGCCGTCCTCGGTGAACAGCGCCGCGCCGTACTCGCCCTGCTTGGCGACGATCGCGCTCGGACCCATCGCCATGATCTCCCGGGCGGCGACCAGCATGCTCGGCTGCCCGGTCAGCATGCGGATCTCGGCATCGTTGAGGAAGACGAGGTCCACTCCCTTGATCGTCTCCACCAGCGAGTCGCGGGCGGTGTCGATCCACAGGTTCATCGAGTCCAGGCCGGCGAAGCGCGTCCCGGTGCACTGTCTGTGCACGTCGCGCTGGACGTCGGGCTGGATGTTGGCGAGAAAGAGGTGATCGGCGCTCCTGGACGCCTCGGACAGCTTGGGCTCGAAGTCGCCGAACACGCCGAGCCGGGTGTCCTCCGTGTGGGCGGTGTTCATGTCGTTGTCGTAGTGCGCACGCCAGAAGAACGTCTGACCACCGGCCACGTGCTCGACGTCGTCGGTGTTGACCCCGCGGCTGTGCAGCACGGCGTACTCGTCGTCGCCGAAGTCGTCACCAACGGGCCCGACCACTCGGACGTCGGTGAAGAAGCTGGCGGAGAGGGAGAAGTGGGTTGCGGCGCCGCCCAGCATCCGCTCCCGTGCGCCGAAGGGCGTGCGGACGGCGTCGAAGGCGATCGATCCGACTACAACGAGGGTCATGGCGGCCAGCCTAGCCCAGCGCCGGCACACCAGTAGTCTCAACCGGAGATGACGACCTTCGCAGAGCTCGGGCTGTCAAGGCCCGTGGTAGAAGCCCTAGAACACCTCGGCTACCAACAGCCCACACCGATCCAGGAGGAGACGATCCCCCTGCTGCTCGGGGGGCAGGACGTGATCGGGCAGGCCCAGACCGGCACCGGCAAGACCGCCGCCTTCGGCCTTCCGATGCTGGAGCATCTCGACCCTGACGAGAACGAGGTCCAGGCGCTCGTGCTCACGCCCACGCGGGAGCTGTGCATCCAGGTCACGCAAGCGCTGCGGGCCTACGGCCAGAACAACGGCATCGAGGTCGTGGCTATCTTCGGTGGCGCCCCCATCCGTGACCAGGCCTCACGCCTGAAGAGCCAGGCGCAGGTCGTCGTCGGAACCGTCGGCCGCGTGATGGACATGATCAGCCGCCACCACCTGTTTCTAGACTCGGCGCGCTATGTGGTGCTCGACGAGGCCGACGAGATGCTGGACCTCGGTTTCCTCGAGGATGTCGAGACGATCCTCGGTCGCTGCCCCTCGGGACGCCAGACCGCGCTGTTCTCCGCCACGATGCCCCCCGAGATAAGGGCGCTCGCCGAGAAGCGGATGTTCGATCCGGTGACCGTCAAGGTCAAGGCCGCGACGTTGACCATCGACACGGTCGCCCAGTTTCACCTCGAGGTCTCCGACAAGGACAAGCCCGACGAGCTCGCGCGGGTCTTGAAGGCCGAGCGGCCCGAGCAGGCGATCATCTTTGCCCGCACGAAGATCGGTGTCGACCGCCTCGCCCGCCGTCTCGGCGACAAGGGCCTGCGCGTCAAGACGCTGCACGGCGACATGTCCCAGGGCGCCCGCGACGGCGTGATGATCGCCTTCAAGGGAGGTCGCGAGAAGCTGCTGGTGGCCACGGACGTCGCGGCTCGCGGCCTGGACATCACAGGCGTCTCGCACGTCGTCAACTACGACATCCCTAACTCGCCCGACATCTACGTCCACCGAATCGGCCGCACTGGCCGCGCCGGGGAGACCGGCCGCGCGATCACGATGATCACCTCCAAGCAGCGCCGTGATCTCGAGGCGATCGAGCGTCACGCACAGACCAGTATCCCGGCGTGGAGCGAGAACGGCGCAGGCGCCAAGCGGACCGAGCGGCCTGCCGTCGACGCAAAGGAGCCCAAGCCGCCAGCGGCAGCGATGCCGAAGGACGAACCGACTCCTGAGGCGAGGTCCGAGCGCGCTGCCGTCCCCGACCAGGGCTCGGGGTTCGACGAGGCCGCCGAGCCGCCCCCCCGCCGCACGCCGCGCAGGCCCCGGCACACCAAGCCGCGCCGCGAGAAAGGTGGCACGGCCAAGCTGATCGCGGGCGCCGGCCGTGCCCAGGGCCTCGAGCCCGCGGATCTGATCGGGGCGATTGTCGATGGCTCTCACCTCGACGGAGAGGACGTGCGCAACGTGCGCGTCCTCGAGCGCTTCAGCTTCGCCGAGGTGCCCGCCGAGCGGGCGGGCGAGGTCGTAGACAAGGTGAGTGGAAACGAGGTCCGGGGCATGGAGCTCCGATTGGAGGTAGCCAAGCGATGAGCCGGGCGACGTTGCACACCAGCCACGGTGCGATCACCGTCGACCTCTTCGACGACGACGCCCCCAAGTCGGTCGAGAACTTCCGCGCGCTGTCCGCCGACGGCTTCTACGACGGGATCGGCTTCCACCGGATCATCCCCGGGTTCATGATCCAAGGTGGCTGCCCGGAGGGAACTGGCACCGGAGGTCCCGGTTACGAGTTCGAGGACGAGCTCAACGACCACAGGGTCGTGCGGGGTGCGCTCGCGATGGCCAATTCCGGCCCGAACACCAACGGGTCCCAGTTCTTCATCGTCACCAAGGAGGAAGCCTCGTGGCTGGACGGCAAGCACACCGTCTTCGGTGAGGTGACGGCGGGCATGGACGCCGTCGACGCGATCGAGGCCGTTCCGACGGGTTCCCGCGACCAGCCCAACGAGCCCGTCGTGATCGAACGGGTGGAGCTCGGCTAGCGATGACGTGCGCCGGGCCAACGCCCCGGCTGCGCTCCTCCCGGGGCTAGTCGACGACGCCGGGCTTGCCAAGCTCGGCGGCACCGTCCTGTCCGTCACTCGCGCTGCCCTCGAGGGCGACGGCAAGGACGGAGTCGAGGTCGGCCAGATCCTCGAGCACGACATCCGCGCCGCTGCTGCGCAGCGCGTCGACTCCGTACTCGCCGGTTGCGACGCCGACGGCCTTGGCCCCGGCGGTCTTGGCCGCGTCGACGTCGTGGGGTGTGTCGCCGATCACGACGGTGTCCCGTGCGGTGAGGAACAGCCCCCGCCGAACGGCCGCCTTCTCATGGACGACGCGGACCAGCTCCGATCGGACACCGTGGTCGGATCCGTAGCCGCCAATCTCGAGGTCGACGAAACGCTCGAGCCCGAAGGCGCTCAGCTTGATCGCCGCGTTGGGCTCGATGTTGCCCGTGAGCAGCGACTGGGTCGTATCGGGCTCACGGGCGATCGCTCTCAGCACAGCGTGGGCGCCCGGTAGCGCCTGTCCCTCCGCCGCGATCAGCTCACGCCGGCCCTGAAGTGCGCGCTCGAGCTCCCCGAACATCTGCTCGAGGTGAGGCGCGCCGTCGGCGACCCCGTTGTTGCGCAGCACGGCCATCGCAATCCAATGGTCGGTTCGTCCACCCATTCGGATCGCTTCGAGGTCCGCGTCGCGGCCGAAGACTGACCGGAACGCCTCTCCGAACGCGTCGCGTCCGTGGCCCGCGGTGTGTACGAGCGTGCCGTCGACGTCCCATAGAACGAGCCTCATGCACCCAGGTATACGCGCTAGCGCGCCGCGAGGCTTCGACCTGCCACATCTGGGTAGAGTTTGAGCAGCAGATCGTTGCTCGGCTCGGTGTGCCTCCAGGCGCTGGCCGCTTGCCGTTGCTGCGCACCGTCTCAGTGACGATCGGGCGGCGACCCGACCAACCGGTGCGGAGACTCGAGCCTTCGTCGTCCCCACTCGTCCCGTCCATCGGGCCGTTCACCGCACTTCTTGGGCTAGAAGCGCGAAAAAGGGGGATGGAAGCGCTCGAGGTGTTCGCTGAGCGGATATCAGTCCCCCTATGGGAATGGTTTCGTGGGTCGGTATCCGCGCCGCTCGAGAACATGAGCTCAGCGCTTGCGCCGGATAAGACCCACGACCACGACTGCTTTCTCCAAGCGGCGACCGAGCAGCTGAGCAGGCTGATCGGCGTTCGGCGCTGCACGCTGCTCGTGCAGCGCGACGGTCGCCTGTTCCACGGCGGCGCGATCGGTCTTCCGTCGGCCTTCGTCGAGGCGATCGATGGGCTGCCCATCAGCCCCGACCAGGCCGCCTGTGGAGCGGCAGCGGCGCTCGAACGACCGGTCGTCACCGCTGACATCCGGACGGACCCCACTTGGAGCCGGTTGCGGCCGCTGGCCGAGGCCGCGGGATTGCGCGCGTGCTGGTCTGTACCGCTGTCGCTGCCCCAGGGGGGCACCCTTGGGACCTTCGCCAGCTATTCGGAGCAGCCCCTCGAGCCAACCCCGGAGGAGATCGAGCTCGCGCGGGCGCACGGCTCCCTGGTCGCGATCGGCCTCGACAGCCTGCGCCACAAGGGCGAGATGGCCGAGCGCTACGAGGCGATCGTCGCGGCGATGTTGAAGGCTCTCGACGCGCGCGACGAGTACACCGGCGCGCATTCGGTCGCCACGGCGGCTCTCGCGGTTCGGATCGGCAGGCGCTTGGGCGTCGACGAGCAGGGGCTCGGCGAGCTCGAGCGGGCCGCCGTCCTGCACGACATCGGGAAGCTCGGCATCCCTACTGAGATCCTCCACGCTACCCGCCCGCTGACGCTCCAGGAGCGCCGGATCGTCGAGCGCCACCCGGTGATCGGCGAACAGATCCTCGTCGGCGTCGCCGACATGAAGCCCGTCGCTCGTGCGGTGCGTCACGAGCACGAGCGGTGGGACGGCGACGGCTACCCCGACGGGCTATCAGGGGACGAGATCCCCCTTGCGAGCAGAATCGTGCTCGTGTGCGACTCCTGGCATGCGATGACCTCTGACCGCCCCTACCGTACGGCCCTCGACTATGAGAAAGCACGTGCCGAGCTTGAGGAGAATGCCGGTACGCAGTTCGATCCCGAGACCACGGCTGCGCTGATTGGGCTGCTCGACGAGACCCGAGACGCGTCGCCGGTGCCCAGCTCCCCGCGCTTCCGCCGCGCCGGCGCGATCTAGCGGCCGGTCACCGTCGCTGCCAGGCGTCCGGGTTGGCGGTCCTCTCGCGGACCGCCGGTGGCAGGTTGCCGCCGGCCAAGTCGGCCAGGGTCACAGCCTCGAGCACGTCGCGCATGCTCGCTCGCAGGGCCACCCACACCTCCTGGAGCGGCTCGGCCGAGCCGCGGTAGGCGAGCTCCTCGGGCTTCTCGTCGTGCACGCTCGCGAGCGGTCCCTCCGCAGCGCGGACGACGTCGGCGACCGTCACCTCGGCGGCGGGCCGTGCGAGCCGGTAGCCGCCGTCGGGACCGCGCCGGCTCTGGATCAGACCCGCCTGGCGCAGATCGACGAGGATGTTCTCGAGGAACTTGATCGGAATCGATTGCGCCTGGGCAAGCCGGTCGCCCTTGACGGGACTACCGTCGCCATTGACTGCCAGCTCCACGGCGGCCCGCACGGCGTAGTCGACCTTCGCTGAGATGCGCACGGTTGGGGATTGTGCCGCCTCCAACGGCCGGCGGTCGGCGCGGCCTGCGGTGCGCTTGGCGTTCCCTCGGAGCTAGCGCTCGCCGTAGATCTCGTCGAGGTGGCGCACGTTCGCTACGTCGTCGTGCTCGTCGCTGGGTGAGCCGTCGAACCAGCCGTCGAGGATCTCGGTCAGCAGAGCCTCGCTGGTGGTGCGCAACGAAAGCGCGAGCACGTTGGCGTCGTTCCAGCGTCGCGCGCCGCGGGCCGTCTCGGCATCGGGGCAGAGCGCGGCACGCACGCCGGCGACCTTGTTGGCGGCGATCGAGGCGCCCGTGCCCGTCCAGCAGCAGACGACCGCCTGGTCGGCGCGTCCGTCGGCGACATCCCGCGCGGCGGCTTCGCTCGCCCACGCCCAGTCAGGTCGCTCCGCGTCGGCTAGCGCCCCGTGGGCGATGATCTCGTGTCCGCGCTCGCGTAGCCGTTCGATGACCGTGACCGCCGCGCCCACCCGCTCGTCGGCGGCGACGCTCAGGCGCACGGTATGTGTCCGGGACTGAGCATCGGTTGAGCGTACCGCTCGAGCGCGTAGGTTTGGAGGCGTGCCGGAGCTGCCCGAGGTCGAGATTGCCGCCCGCCGGATTGGTGCCGCGGTCGGCGGCGCGCGTGTCGAATCGGCCCTCGCGCCCGGGATGGTCACGATGAAGACCTTCGAGCCGCCGCTCGACGCGATCGTTGGCAAGGTGATCGGAGGCGTCAGCCGGCGGGGCAAGCTGTTCGTCGTCGACCTCGGCGAGATTGCGCTGCTCGTGCACCTGATGTCCTCCGGACGGCTGCAGGTGTGGGACAAGCGTGCCTCGCTGCGCGACCGCGCCTCGCGCCTGCTCGTCCGCCTCGAAGACGGTCGCGAGCTGCGCCTGCGCGAGTTCGGAACACAGCAGCGGGCGTGGGCCAAGCTGATCGACGCCGACGCTGTCGAGGACGACGACTACATCGCCACGCTGGGGCCGGAGGCGTGGCCGGTGCCGCCCCCCGCCGCGCTCGCCGAGCTGCTCGCCGCGCCCCGCCACCTGCACCCTCTGCTGCGCGACCAGCGAACGATCGCCGGCATCGGCCGCTCATGGGTCGACGAGATCCTGTGGACCGCCAAGCTGTCGCCGTTTCGTAATGGCGCGGACCTCTCCGAGCAGGAGGTCGGCCGTCTGGGTGAGGCGATCGGAGAGCGGCTGACCGGTGCGCTCGACCACTACGAGGTGGCGATCGGGGCCACCGTCCCGGACAAGATGCCGATGCCGCTCGAGGTCCACCGTCGTAACGGTGAGCCGTGTCGGCGTTGCGGCACGACGATCGAGGCCATCCATTTCAAAGACTACATACTCTGCTACTGCCCCTCGGAACAGACCGGTGGCCGCGTCCTGAAGGATCGGCGTCTGTCGCGACTGCTCAAGTAAGCGGACTGGAGGAGAGATGATCGAAGTCGGACAAAGGGCCCCTGACTGCTCGCTCGTCGCCCAAGACGGCAAGACGGTGAAGCTGTCGGACCTGCGCGGACAGACGGTCGTCCTCTACTTCTATCCCAAGGCCGACACTCCCGGTTGCACGACGCAGGCGTGTGGCATCCGCGACCGCCGCGCCGAGTACGACGCGGCCGGTGTGCGCGTGCTCGGAGTCTCGCCAGACGAGCCCTCCAAGCTGCGCAAGTTCGCCGACAGGCACGGCCTCGACTTCACCCTGCTCGCCGACGCCGGCCACTCGGTCGCCAGCGCGTACGGGACCTGGGTCGAGAAATCGATGTTCGGCAAGAAGTCCATGGGCGTCCAGCGCGCGACGTTCCTGATCGACGCGCGGGGCATCGTGACCCACGTGATTCCGAATGCCTCGCCCAAGACGCACGACGACGAGGTGCTCGACGCGATCGAAAAGCTGCGCGAAGCCACGTAGCTCGGGGGGGGGGGGGGGGGGGGGGGGGGGGGCGGGCCCCCCGCCCTCTGTGGGGGGGCGCGGGGGGGGGGGGGGGGGGGAACCCCCGCCCCCCCGGGGGGGGGGCGTTTTCAT
>Ga0136615_10000209_pt1 | contig 25959 bp, 19 predicted proteins | sample AntDrymUQ2882206_2_FD_106647 | JGI IMG/M metagenome (GOLD analysis project Ga0136615, IMG submission 106647) | Polar desert sand microbial communities from Dry Valleys, Antarctica - metaG UQ288 (22.06) | ecosystem: Environmental > Terrestrial > Soil > Desert | place: Antarctica: Dry Valley... | reverse complement strand
TTCAAGCGCCGTGGCGACAACCTCGAGGTCGAGGTCCCGGTGACGATCCCCGAGGCGATCCGCGGTGCCACGATCGAGGTGCCGACGCTCAACGGCACCAAGCGGATCCGCGTCTCGCCCGGCACCAAGCACGGAACCGTCCAGCGTCTCCGAGGCGAGGGGCCGCCCCGGCTCGGCGGCTCCGGGCGCGGCGACATCCACTACCGGCTGGCGATCGACGTACCTGGATCGCTGTCCAAGGAGCAGCGGTCGATCGTCGACGAGCTTGCGGCGGCGATGGATGACAACCCACGCGAGAGGATCCTCGAGGCGGAGGACTGATGGACGGCGACGATCACTCCCGCGGTGTGTACATGATCTCGGTGGCTGCTGAGCTGGCCGGTATGCACCCGCAGACCTTGCGCATCTACGAGTCCCGCGGGCTGATCGAGCCGAAGCGGTCGGCCAAGAACACGCGCCTGTACTCACGGGAGGACGTCGATCGGTTGCGCAAGATCCAGGCGCTGACCTCGGAGCTGGGGATGAATCTTGCGGGCGTGGCGCGCGTGTTCGAGCTCGAGCAGGAGCTCGACCGCGTGCACCGGAGGATGCGCAACCTCGAACGCCAGGCGGAGCGCGCGCAGGCGGATCTGCGAGACGAGATCGACCGTGTGCGGCGCTCGATGCGCGCCGAGCTGGTCCCCTACCAGGCGCCCGGCCGGGAGCTCGTGCTGGGTGGCCGATCGGCCGCGGAGGGCGTCCGGGTGCGCATCACCACCCCGGCCAAGCGCTGAATGCGCTTGCAGGCTGCCTAACAGCTCGTCTAACGCCCCAGCTACTCTGCCTCCCGGCAACCTCGGGCCGCGACGCGGCCACGGGGCCGGTTGGACAAGGGAGCGACATGGGAGCTCGACGAGGCTTCACGCGTAGAGACGTGCTCAGAGCCGGCGGCGCCGGTGCGCTGACGATCGCCGCCGGCGGTGCTACAGGCTGTGCGAGCGACGACTTCGAGGTCGACAACAGTCGAGCTATCGACGCCCCCAATGTGCTGCTGATCGTGACCGACAGCACGCGCGCCGACTACATCGGCGCCTACAACTCGAAGTCGCGCGCCAAGACGCCGAACATCGATGCGCTCGCCAAGGAGGCGCTGCGCTTCAAGCTGGCGGTGCCCGAGGCGATGCCCACCGGCCCTGCTCGGCGGACGATCCTCACCGGCAAGCGGGGCTTCCCGTTCCGCGACTGGGTTCCGTCCCCGCCGCTTCCCCCCGAGCCCGGGTGGACTCCCATCGGCGAGCACGAGCCGATGTTGACCGAGCTGCTCGGCAACGCCGGGATCAAGACGGCCTACTGCACCGACAACCCGTTCCTGGTCGGTCCGCGCTACGAGACCTTCCGGCGCACGGTCGACTTTGCTCGTCCCGACTACTCCCAGGGGGCCTACCGCGCTTTCAACCGGCCCTTCAAGCGGCCTGCGGCGCGCGTGGAGATCGACCGTTACATGCTGCCGGCGCTAACCGACTCGGTCGAGGTGCAGCGCATTCGCGACCACGTCGGCTGGAACAGCCTCTACCGCCGCCGCGAGCGTGACTACTCGGCCGCGCGGGTCATGCGCTCGGGGATGCAGGTGCTCGACCATCTCAAGGACTCGGAGCCGTTCTTCCTCGGCGTCGACTCCTTCGATCCCCACGAGCCGTTCGATCCCGCGCCCGTCTACATGCGCCGCTTCGGCAGCGAGCCGCGCGGCATCCAGAAGCAGGGCATCACCCCGATTCAGCCGTTCGACACCCCCTCGAACCGACTCGAGACGGTCGACATCGACGACGAGACGCTGGAGCTGATCCGCGATCTATACGCCGCCGAGCTGACCTACGCCGACCACTGGATCGGCCAGCTGCTGAACAAGATGGACGATCTCAAGCTGCTCGACGACACGCTCGTGATGTACCTATCCGACCACGGCCTGACGCTCGGCGAGCGCGGCCTGCTCGGCAAGGCGGCCGCATCGACCGGCGCCGACATCTTCCGCGTCCCGTTCCTGATCAAGGACCCCGAGAAGCGGCTCGCCGGCCAGGTGAGCGATTTCTTCGCCTCCACCCACGACGTCGCCCGGACGATCCTCTCCTACATGGGGGTGCGCGTGCCGGGAGCGATGGACGGCGAGGACCTCTCGGTCCTCTTCGAGGGTGGCGACCCGCCGCCACGCGAGGTCTTCACGGCTTCCTACGCCGATAACGTGATCGCGGGCGACGGCCGCTGGGTCTTGATCTCGAACATCGTCGGCAAGGGCCGGCGGCTCTACGACATGGACGTAGATCCGTTCCAGGAGGACAACGTCGCCGACCAGAACCTCGACATCGTCGAGCGGCTCTGGAAGGCGGTCGAGGATGACGCCGGTGGCACGCTGCCCATGTTCGGCAAGCAGGCGGTGCTCGGTGGCTGAGGGCCGGCGCGGGATCACTCGGCGCGGCCTGCTGCGGGTCGGCGGCGCCGGTGCCGGGCTGACCGTTCTCGGCGCCACGGGACTGGGGCCGGTTGGGGCGCCTGCGGCCGCCGCACAGGCTTCTCGGGGCCGGCCGAACGTGCTCTTGATCGCCGTTGACGGGGTCCGTGCGGACTTCATCGGCGCCTACGACGACGCCGATCCACGCGCCGACACTCCGAACCTCGACAAGCTCGCCGCCGAGGCGCTGCGCTTCGAGCAGGCGGTCCCGGATTCGATGCCGGCGTTCCCGTCGCACCGGTCACTGGTCACCGGCGTGCGCTCGTTTCCGTTCCGAGACTGGACCCGGACGGCGGGCATGCCTCCCTATCCCGGCTGGAATTTCATTCGCTCATATCAACCGTCGCTTCCAGGGGTGCTCGAGGGGACGGACGTGACGACGCTCTGGATTGCCGATTCGCCGGTACTCGAGGAGTCGCGCTTCGAGAACGTTCACCGTTCGCCCGCAGGCGGGACGCCCGGGACGCCCCAGGTCAAGCGGTTTCTGTCGTCCGTCGTTCCCGGGGGGGTCGACCGCACCGGGCCACCGCCGGTCAAGCGCACGGTCGACGCCGGCGTCAGGGCGCTCGACCAGCTCAAGGCAAGGCAGCCGTTCTTCCTGGCCGTCGACGCCTTCGACCGCGCCGAGGCGAACGACCCGACGCCGCTCTATGTCCGCAAGCCCCGCCCACTGGCCGAGCAGACGGGCGCGGGTGAGCTGGGCACTACGGCGTCGGCCCGCTACCGCCCCGATGTCGGCGTGAGCGGGGACGTCGATACCGGCAAGGTGCGGGACGACTACGCCGCCGAGCTGAGCCTCGTCGACGCCGAGATCGGCCGCTTGCTGGACAAGCTCGCGTCGACCGGGCTGAAGGACGACACGGTGGTCATCTTCGTCAGCCCGAGCTCCCTCTCGCTCGGCGAGCACGGCGTCTACGGCAGCGGTCCCGCCGCGGGCCACCACGACGCCTACCGGATCGCCTACATGATTCGCGACGTCGATGGCCGCCGGAGAGGCGAGCCGAGCCAGTACTTCGCCTCCACGTGCGACATCGCGACGACTACCCTCTCCTATCTAGGAGTCAGGGCCCCGGGCCGGATGGAAGGCGAGGACCTCACCGCGCTGCTTGACGAGGAGGACCCGGGGCCGCGGCCCTACTGGACGGCTGGTGTCGGCGACAAAGTCCTGTGCGGCGATGGACGCTACGTGATGGTGTCCGACTTCGAGGGCCAGGAGAAGCGCATCTACGACTCGGACTTCGACCAGTGGGCAGACGATCACGGTGGCGACGACGACTACGTCGAGCGGAGTCCCGATCGCGACGTCTCACGCGAGGAGACCTGGCGCAACAAGCGGATGTTTCACGAGGCGATGGTCGCTGGCGGCGGGGTGCTGCCGCGCTTCGGGCCCAATTCGCCGATCCGGCCGCCCGAGGAGGCCGACGACGACGACAACGAGACGGACGAGGGAGTACTGGACCGCGACGACGACCTGAACTTCAGCGGGCAGTGAGATGGTGCGCGAACGCGTAAACCCGCCGGTCGAGGCGCTCTACGAGCGCAAGTGGAAGATCTTCGCGGTGATGATGATCGGCTGGGCGATGTCGCTGATCGACACATCGATCGTGAACATCGCGGTGCCCCAGCTCCAGCAGGACCTCGAGACCGACGTCGAGACCGTGACGTGGGTCATCAACGCCTACAACATCGTCTTCGCGGTGCTGCTTGTGGCGATGGGCAAGCTCGCCGACCAGTTCGGTCGCCGGCTGTTCTTCATCCTCGGCATGTTCGTATTCACGGTCGGGTCCGGGCTGTGCGCGGCGGCCTGGGACATCGACTCGCTGATCGCCTTCCGCGCCCTGCAGGGCGTCGGAGCGGGCATGCTGGCGCCGCTGGGGTTCGCGATGACGGCGCTCGTCTTCCCGCCGCAGGAACGCGGCAAGGCGCTCGCGACGATCGCCGTCGTCGCGCTCGTCTCGACGGCGCTCGGCCCGATCATCGGCGGCGCGATCCTCGAGATCACCGACGACTGGCAGTGGATCTTCCTGATCAACATCCCGTTCGGGCTGCTGGGCATGGCCCTCGCGCGTCGAGTCTGGTTGGAGACCTACGACCTGTCGGTCCAGGGCAACCGGGTCGACTGGCTCGGGATGGGGCTGCTCGCAGGCGCCGTGTTCAGCGTCACCTTCGCCCTCGCCGAGGCGAACAAGCGCGGTTGGGACGACGCACTGATCCTGTTTCTGCTCCAAGGGGCCGTGCTGCTGGCGATCGCCTTCTTCCTCTCCCAGCGCCACGGCAAGAAGCCGATGATCACGCCCGCGCTGATGGGCAACAAGCAGTTCGTTGGTGCGAACACGGCGATGCTGTTGTTCGGGGCCGGCGCGCTCGGCGCGCTGTTCCTGCTCTCGCTCGTGTTCCAGAACCTGTGGGGCCTGGACCAGTGGGAGGCCGCCCTGGCGCTCACCCCGGTCCCCGTGATGGGCATGGTCGTGTGGCCGGTCGTCCGGCGAGGCGCGGACAAGCGCGCGCCGCGCGACCTGGCCGTACCGGCACTGGTCGTGATGGCGGTGGGGCTGATGTGGTTCTCGTTCGTGCCGTCCACGCTCGAGGGCTGGATCGACTACCTGATCGTGCTGCCCGGCTTGTTGCTGATCGGCGCCGGCACCGGTTTGGTCTTCCCGACGATCAACGTTGGCGCGATGGGAGCCGTCACGGGATCGGAGCTCGGCGTCGCGTCGGGCATCCTCAACACCGCGCGCCAGCTCGGCGCGGCGCTGGGCATCGCCCTGTTGATCGCGACCCTTGCGCTCGCCTCCAGCGTGACGGTTGGATACGCGCGTGAGGACATCAAGAACCTCAACGACAGCTACAACCTGCCCCCGCAGCGGGCGGCTGAGCTGAGCGGGCTCTCGTTCGCGGACTTCCTCGGCCGCTCGGAGGCGCGTTTCGAGCGACGGGTCGGCTTCGACCAGCACGCTGCGCGCGAGATGGCGGGTGCGGCGCGCGACGCATACGGCTGGGGCTTTCGCATCGCCGGTCTGCTCGTCCTGCTGGCCGTGCCGTTCGCGCGCACGATGCGCCACCACCCTTCAGCCGCCCGGTCGGCATCGCGGGCCCCCGCTGTGCCACCGGCCCCTGTGCCCGAGGCCGCGACCGAGGAGGAACGTCATGTCTCGCAGGCGGCGCCGGTCGGGGTGGGCGCTGTGACCGGTCCGGCGAACGGTGGCTCCCGGGCCGAGCTCGAGATACGCATCGCCCAGCTCGAGTCGTCGCTGACAGCGCTTCGATCTGACGTCGGCGAGGCCACGGACGACGTCGGCTGGGTCGAACCGCCGCCGCGTTCGCGTCGGCCGGCGTCGGCGACGGACGGTCGCGTGGTCCAGCTCGAGCACGCAGAGCAGCAGGACGGCGAGCCGCCCGCCGATCCGGCTCCGACTCCTGCTCCGCCGCGCTGGCAGTCACATGAGCTCGTGCGCCGCGACGCCGTGGCACGCGCGCGGGAACGCAAGCGGCGTCGGCGCTGGCCGTTCGGTCGCTAGGCTGCGGGCGCGAGCGCCGTCGGCGCGGTGCGCAGGTCGCGGTCGATCAAGCGGGCCGCCCGGCGGCCGTCGGCGATTGCGTTGACGATCAGCGACTGACCCGTACGTGCATCCCCGGCGGCGTAGACGCCGGGACGTGAGCTCGCGAAGACGCCCGCGGCGACGTTGCCGCGGGCGTCGAGTCGCAGATCGAGTGCCTCGAGCAGCCCCTCGTGCTGGGGATGTGTGAAGCCGATGGCGACGAGGCAGAGATCGACCTCGCGCGTGAACTCCGACCCCGGGACTGGGCGCAGCGCGCGCGAGGAGCTGCCCTCCACGCGCCGTCCGTTGATGAGCGCGACGCGTCCTGCCTCGCCCTCGAACGAGACGACCTGGGTGCCGAAGTGGCGCTCGCCACCTTCGTCCAGCGCGTAGGTGGTCTCCGTACGGCGCGGGGACATCGGCCACGGCGTGTCGGGGTAGCGTCCGCCCGCCGGGACCTCCCCGTAGACGTCGAGCAGGACGACGTCGCTCGCGCCCTCGCGGTTGGCGCTGGAGAGACAGTCCATGCCGGTGTCGCCGCCGCCGATCACGGCGACCCGCTTCTTCGCCGCCGAGATCTCGCGCTCGGGTGCCGGAGCGCGACCGCCATGGGCGATCGTCACAGCGCGGTTGCGCTGGTACAGGTAGTCCATCGCGAAATGAACGCCGTCGAGCTCGGAGCCCGGTATCTCGAGCGGTCGCTCGATACGCGAGCCGATTGCGACAACGACGGCGTCGTGGTCGTCGGACAGCTCGGTCGCGTCGATGTCGCGGCCGACGTCGACGCCGTAGCGGAACTCGATCCCCTCGGCTTCGAGCAGCGCCACGCGCCGGTCGATGATCCACTTCTCGAGCTTCGCGTCGGGGACGCCGAACCGCATCAGCCCGCCGGGCGCCTCGTCGCGCTCGAAGACGGTTACGGTGTGTCCGACCTGATTCAGCTCCGCCGCGGCCGCGAGCCCAGCCGGTCCTGAGCCAACGATCGCGACCTTGCGGCCGCTGCGCGCGTGCGGTGGGCGCGCGACGACCCACCCTTCCTCGAATCCACGCTCGATGATCGCGTACTCGATCTGCTTGATCATCACCGCGTCGTCCCCGATGTCGAGCACGCAGGCCGACTCGCACGGCGCCGGGCAGATCAGTCCGGTGAACTCGGGGAAGTTGTTGGTCGCGTGGAGCTGGTCGAGCGCCTCACGCCACTGCCCTCGCCGGACGAGGTCGTTCCAGTCGGGGATCAGGTTGCCCAGCGGGCAGCTGTTGTTGCAGAACGGAACTCCGCAGTCCATGCACCGACGTGCCTGGCCGCGGAGCTCGTCGTCGGGGAGCACGCCGAAGATCTCGTCGTGGTCGAGCACCCGCTCACGCGGGGCGCGCTCGGGGGCGGGCACGCGCCTAACCTCCAGGAAGCCGCGTGGGTCGGCCATCAGGCGGCCGCTCCGACGTTGGCGCGCAGCGCGCGGTCGGAGCGCTCGAGGGCCGCTCGGTAGGCGCGCGGCATCACCTGGACGAAGCGGCCGCGCGCGGCATCCCAGTCGGCGAGCAGGTGGTCGGCGACGGTTGAGCCGGTGCGCGCGCGGTGCTCGCCGATCAGGTCGCGCAGCTCCACCTCGCGTGCCCCGTCCGGCGTCTCGAGATCGACCAAATCGCAGTTGACCCGGTAGGCGAAGTCGCCGTCCTCGTCGAGGACCCACGCGACGCCGCCGCTCATCCCGGCGGCGAAGTTGACGCCGGTCGCACCAAGCACGACGACCCGGCCCCCGGTCATGTACTCGCAGCCGTGGTCGCCTACTCCTTCGACGACCGCCAGCGCCCCGGAGTTCCGCACGGCGAACCGCTCGCCGGCCAGGCCGGCGAAGAAGGCACGACCGGAGGTCGCACCGTAGAGCGCGACGTTTCCGGCGATCACGTTCTCGCGTGCGTAGAACTGACACTCCTCGTGTGGACGGACGCTGACGATCCCGCCCGACAGGCCCTTGCCGGCATAGTCGTTGACCATCCCGTGCACCGTCAGCGAGACCCCGGGGGCGAGCCACGCTCCGAGGCTCTGACCGGCGGCACCGCTGAGCGTGATCTCGATCGATCCCTCGGGCAACCCGTCCGGACCGTGGCGGCGGACGATCTCGCTCGACAACAGCCCGCCCACCGTCCGGTGCACGTTGCGCACCTCGAACGAAGCGCGCACGTGCTCGCCGTGACTGATGGCGCGGCTAGTCGCGGGAATCAGGGCGAGGTGGTCGAGCGAGTCGTCGAGCACGGGCTCTTGTCCGCGCGTCTGACGGCGCGCGTGCTCGGGCGAGTCCGCGAACGTGAGCAGGCTGGAGAGGTCCAGGTCGCGCGCCTTCCAGTGCTCGACGGCGGCGGCCGGCGAAAGCAAGTCGGCGCGGCCGATCAGCTCCTCGTAGCGGCGGACGCCGAGCGAGGCCATGATCTCGCGCACATCCTCGGCGACTGCGAGCAGATAGGTGACGATCTGCTCCGGCGTGCCGGCAAACCGCCTGCGCAGCTCGGGATCCTGGGTCGCGACCCCGACCGGGCATGTGTTGAGGTGACAGACACGCATCATCACGCAGCCCGCTGCGACAAGCGGAGCAGTGGAGAAGCCGACCTCGTCGGCGCCGAGCAACGCGGCGATCACGACGTCCCGTCCGGTCCGCATCTGGCCGTCGGTCTGAATCGCCACACGCGAGCGCAGGTCGTTGCGAACGAGTGTCTGCTGCGTCTCGGACAGGCCGATCTCCCACGGTACGCCGGCAGACTGGATCGAGGACAAGGAGGAGGCACCCGTGCCGCCGTCATGGCCGGCGATGACGATGTGGTCGGCGTTGGCCTTCGCGACGCCGGCCGCCACCGTGCCGACCCCAACTTCGGCGGCGAGCTTGACCGATACCGAGGCCCGCGGGTTGGCGCAGCGCAGATCGTAGATCAGCTGCTTGAGGTCCTCGATCGAGTAGATGTCGTGGTGAGGCGGTGGCGAGATCAGCTCGACGCCCTCCGTCGAGTGGCGCAGCCGGGCGATCTCGGCGTCGATCTTGTGGCCGGGCAGCTGGCCACCCTCCCCGGGCTTGGAGCCCTGTGAGATCTTGATCTGAAGCTGGTCGGCGTTGACGAGGTAGTCGATCGTCACGCCGAAGCGTCCCGAGGCCACCTGCTTGATCGCCGAGCGGCGTAGGTCGCCGTTGGGGTCGGGCTCGAACCGCCGCCGGTCCTCCCCTCCCTCGCCGGTGTTCGAGCGCGCGCCGAGGCGATTCATCGCCACGGCGAGCGTCTCGTGGGCTTCGTGCGAGAGCGAGCCGAGGCTCATCCCGCCGGTGGAGAAGCGGCGTACCACTTCGGCGACGGGCTCCACCTCCTCCAGCGGCGCCGGGTCCTCAGCGAGGTGTAGCTCCATCAATCCGCGCAGCATCCCGTGGGCCGCGTTCTCCTCGTTCACGCGATGCTTGAACTCCGCGTAGGCCTCCGGGCCCGCGCCCCGCGCGACGCTCTGGAGCGCGGCAACCGTCTCGGGATCCCACATGTGCCGCTCGCCGTCGCGACGCCACGAGTAGATCCCTCCCTGGGGCAGTAGCCGGGCGTGGGCGGCCGGCAGCAGGCCCTGCTCGACGTGAGTCGGGAGAACGGCTCCGTGCGCATCAGGCCAGGCGCGCGCATGTCGTGTCAGTGCCTCGCGGGCCAGGCCGTCGAGGCCGATTCCGCCGATCCGCGACGGGGTGCCCGTGAAGTGGCGCTCGATCAGCCCGGGCTCGAGGCCGACGGCCTCGAACACCTGAGCACCGCAGTAGGAGTGGATCGTCGAGATCCCCATCTTGGACAAGATCTTCAACAATCCCTTGTCGAGCGCGGCGATCACCCGCGATACCGCCTCGCCTGGCTCGAGCTCGACGTCGGGCTCGGCTCGACCCTCGAGCGCCGTCAGCGATTCGAGCATCAGATAGGGGTTCACGGCGCTGGCGCCGTAGCCGATCAACGCCGCGATGTGGTGGACCTCGCGGGGCTCGCCGGACTCGACGACCAAACCGGCCCGTGTGCGCGTGCCCGAGCGGACGAGGTGATGGTGCACGCAGGCCAGCGCGAGCAGGGACGGGATCGGCACGCGCTCGCGGTCGACGGCGCGGTCGCTGACGATCAGCACGCCGGCGCCCGCCTCGAGCCCGGCGTCGGCGTCGCGACACAGACGATCGAGCGCGTCATCGAGCCCGGCCTCGCCGGCGACGAGCGGCCAGGTGGCGTCGAGCGGCCGGGCGGCGAGTGTCGCCTCATCGGCAGCGACGATCCGGGCCAGGTCCCTGTCGTCGATGACGGGGCCATCGAGCACCAGGCGTCGGGCTTGCTCGGGTGCCTCATCGAGCAGGTCGCCTTCAGGACCGATGATGCTCGAGAGGCTCATCACGACCTGCTCGCGTACCGGGTCGATCGATGGATTGGTGACCTGGGCGAACAGCTGCTTGAAGTAGGAGAACAGCGGGGGTTGGCGCTCTGAGAGGATGGCTAGCGCGGCGTCGTTGCCCATCGATCCCGTCGGCTCCTTGCCGTCGCGCGCCATTGGAGCGAGCAGTACGCATAGGTCTTCCTGACTCCAGCCGAACGCCAGCTGGCGTTCGCGCAGCGCCAGCTCGGGTGGGTCGTCGGGCTCGGCGTCGGGGAGATCCTCCATGCGCAGGGAATGCTCGGCGTGCCACGCTCCATACGGTCGGGCGCCCGCGACGGCGAGCTCGGCCTCGCGCTCGCTGAGCACGTGGCCCGCCGCAGGGTCGACGATCAGCAGCCGGCCCGGGAGCAGCCGCCCAACCCGTACGAGCCGGGCGGGATCGAAGCGGAATGCCCCCGCCTCCGAGGAAAGCGCGAACCAGCCATCGTCGGTGATCGCCCACCGACCCGGACGCAGGCCGTTGCGGTCGAGCGTGGCACCGAGGATCTGGCCGTCGGTGAAGGTCAGCGACGCCGGTCCGTCCCACGGTTCCATCAACATCGAGCCGTACTCGTAGAACTCGCGAATCGCCTGCGGGATGTCGTTGCGGCCCTCGTGGGCCTCCGGTGTCATCAGCATCACCGCGTGTGGCAGCGAGCGGCCGCCTTTGACCAGCAGCTCGAGCACGGCGTCGAAGGCTGCCGAGTCGGACAGCCCGGGTGCGATCGCCGGCAGCAACCGGCCGACATCAGGTCCAAGTGGGCCGTGCGAGAGGCGCGCCTCTCGCGCCCGCATCCAGCTCTTGTTGCCGAGCAGAGTGTTGAACTCGCCGTTGTGGGCGCTCATATGGAACGGGTGGGCGAGTGACCAGCTCGGGAAGGTGTTGGTCGAGAAGCGCGAGTGCACGATCGCCAACGCCGTCGCCACGCGGCTGTCCCCCAGGTCGGTGTAGAACCGTGGCAGCTGGGGCGCCGACAGCATGCCCTTGTAGACGACGGTCCGCGCCGAGCAGCTCGGGACCGCCAGCTCGTCGCCACAGCGTCGCTCGATCACGCGACGCAGCACGTACAGCCGACGCTCCAGGGCGTCGCCGGTCAGCCCGGCGCGTGCGACGAACAGATGTCGGACATGCGGCGCAACCTCAAGGGCCCGGATCCCGGCCGCCCGATCGTCGACGGGTACGTCGCGCCAGGCGATCGTCTCCAGGCCCTCCTCGCTCACCGCCTCCTCGATGACGGCCTCGAGCTTGCCGCGGTGGTCTTCGTCGCGGGGCAGAAAGCAGCAGGCCAGGCCGTACGCGTCCGGCGGTGGGAGCTCGCGCCCGTCGTCGGCGAGCACCGCGCGCATGAACGCATCGGGGATCTGAATCAGGATGCCGGCGCCATCGCCGCTGGTCGCGTCCGCGCCTTCGGCACCGCGGTGCTCGAGGTTGATCAGGGCGCCGATCGCGCGCTCGACCGTCTCCCGGCTCGCGCGGCCGTCGAGGCGTGCGAGTGCAGCGACGCCACAGCCGTCGTGTTCGTTCGTGGTGTCGTAGAGGCCGTCGCGCACTCGTTGTACCTCTTGCGTGGCGGGGCCATCCCGGCCGCCCTGATTGGAGTGCGCAAGTCGGCCGTTCGGTCGTCCATGTCCGAGACGGCGTCGCGCTGACTGTGCAGGATACGGATGTGGGCGGTTCGCGTCCGAACCCGCCGTGGGCGGGGATTGAGATCTCGGTCCATGACGCCGCAAGGGGGCGCTGACGTAGGCTCTCAGCCTTGCTATAACAAGACTTAGGTTTTCTTCCAATCTCAGGGGTGAGTGATGGACCCAGACCGCTTCACTATCAAGTCCCAGGAGGCGATCAACGCCGCCCAGCGTCTGGCGGGCGCCCGCCGCAATCCAGAGGTCGCCGGAGAGCATCTGCTCGTCGTGCTCCTCGAGCAGGAGGGTGGGATCGTAGCGCCCGTGCTGCGCCGGGCGGGGGCCGACCCCGAATCGGTGCGCCGCAGCGCCAACCGCGCGCTCGAGTTGCTCCCGGAGGTCACCGGCGCGCCCCGAACCACTCCCAACTTCAGCCAGCTCTTCGCCGAGCTTGCCGAGGGCGCCGAGCAGGAGGCACGCAGGCTCGGAGACGAGTTCGTCTCGACCGAGCACCTGCTGCTGGCCCTCGCGGCCGATCCGAAGATCGACGTCGGCGTCAGCCACGAGCAGATCGCCGAGGCGATCGCCGCCGTGCGCGGCCCCCACCGCGTCACAGATCAGAGCCCCGAGGACCGCTACCAGGCGCTGGAGCGCTTCGGCCGCGACCTCACCGAGGCCGCCGAGCAGGGCAAGCTCGACCCCGTCATCGGGCGTGACGAGGAGATCCGCCGCGTCGTCCAGGTCCTGTCCCGCCGGACCAAGAACAACCCGGTCCTGATCGGCGAGCCCGGCGTCGGCAAGACGGCAATCGCCGAGGGCCTGGCCCAGCGGATCGTCTCCGGCGACGTGCCGGACTCGCTGCGCGACCGCCGCGTGATCTCGCTCGACATCGGCTCCCTGATCGCCGGCGCGAAGTACCGCGGCGAGTTCGAGGACCGGCTCAAGGCCGTCCTCAAGGAGATCGCCGAGGCCGAGGGGCGCGTCGTCCTGTTCATGGACGAGCTGCACACGATCGTCGGTGCCGGCGCCGCCGAGGGCGCCGTCGACGCCGCCAACCTGCTCAAGCCGATGCTCGCCCGCGGCGAGCTGCGTGCTGTCGGGGCGACGACGCTGGCCGAGTACCGCAAGCACATCGAGAAGGACGCGGCGCTGGAGCGCCGCTTCCAGCCGGTCTACGTTGGCGAGCCCTCCGAGGAGGACACGATCGCGATCCTGCGAGGCCTCAAGGAGCGCTATGAGGTCCACCACGGCGTGCGCATCCAGGACTCCGCGATCGTCGCTGCGGCGACGCTGTCGCACCGCTATATCGCCGACCGCTTCCTGCCCGACAAGGCGATCGACCTGATCGATGAGGCCGCGTCGCGGCTGCGGATCGAGATCGACTCGATGCCCGAGGAGATCGACGCTCTCGAGCGGCGCATCCAGCAGCTGGAGATCGAGCGCCACTCGCTCCAGAACGAGACCGACGCCGCGTCGGTGGCCCGCCGTGACGCGATCGAGCGCGAGCTCGCCGAGCTGCGCGAGCAGTCTGCCGGCATGCAATCACAGTGGCGCACGGAGAAGGAGGCGATCACCGCGATCCAAGACCTCAAGGAGCGCCTCGAGCAGGCGCACATCGAGGCCGCGCGCGCCACGCGGGAATCCGACCTCGAACGCGCCGCCGAGCTGCGCTACGGCGAGATCCCCGAGCTCGAGCGTCAGCTCGCCGAGGCCGAGCAGCGCTCCGACGGCGACGCCGCGGGGGAGGAGCGCAGCCCGAGCGCCTCGGGAGGAGCGCAGCCGGAACGTCGTTCCGGCGAGCACCGCACCGGGGGTTCCCGGGCGAGCACCGGACCCTTTCTCAAGGAGGAGGTCGACGAGCAGGATGTTGCCGAGGTCGTCGCGCTATGGACGGGGATCCCTGTCTCGCGGCTGATGGAGTCTGAGATGCGCAAGCTGATCGAGATGGAGGACCGGCTGCATGAGCGGGTGATCGGCCAGCACGCCGCCGTCGAGGCCGTATCCAACGCCCTGCGACGCTCGCGTGCTGGCCTCCAGGATCCCGACCAGCCGATCGGCACATTCCTCTTCATGGGGCCGACGGGCGTCGGCAAGACCGAGCTCGCGCGGGCGCTGGCCGAGTTCATGTTCGACTCCGAGCAGGCGATGGTCCGGATCGACATGTCCGAGTACATGGAGAAGCACTCGGTCTCGCGCCTGGTCGGCGCGCCCCCCGGCTACGTCGGCTACGACGAGGGTGGTCAGCTGACCGAGGCGGTCCGCCGCCGGCCCTACTCGGTGGTGCTGCTCGACGAGATCGAGAAGGCCCACTCCGACGTCTTCAACGTCCTGCTCCAGGTGATGGACGACGGCCGCCTCACCGACGGCCAGGGCCGCACCGTCGACTTCCGCAACACCGTCCTGATCATGACGTCGAACGTGGCCGGCGGGATGGACGGCGTGCGGGCGACCTTCAAGCCCGAGTTCGTCAACCGCCTCGACGAGATCGTCGAGTTCTCACGGCTCTCGCGTGAGGAGCTCTCGGAGATCGTCGAGCTGCAGGTCGACAGGCTCGCCACGCGCGTGCGCGAACGCGGGATCGAGATCGAGCTCACCGACGCGGCGAGGACGCTGCTCGGAGACCTCGGCTACGACCCGACCTACGGTGCGCGGCCGCTGCGCCGCGTGATCCAGAAGCGGCTCGTGGACGGGCTCGCACGGAAGATGATCGAAGGCGAGCTCGCCTCGTGCGACACGGTGCGCGTCGACACCGAGGACGGCGAGCTCGTCTTCTCGAAGCCCGAACGCGCCGCCGTGCCGGCCTGAGCCGGACAGTGAGCCGCGGGAGAGGCTTCCTAGCTGAGCGTTTGCTCGCAGCTTGACGAAGGAGCCGCGCCCAGGCTCCGCCCTCACGCCCGCCTCCACGCACGAATCGGTCTGCGCGAAGAAGTGGCCTGAGCGCGTCCACTACGCTCGCGGGCGTGGGGCGACGTTCACGCAGACGACAGAGCGATGCTGGCGACACGTCCGCCGGGGCTCCCTCGACGAGCCAGTACATCGACCACGACGGCGGCGTCCTGACGTTGCGCGACAATCTCTCCGAAGGCACTCGTCGTAAGCTCGCGACGCTTGAGGCCAAGCCTGCGGCGTCGACCGAGGATCGCTGGCAGCGGCGCGGCGAGCTGCTGTTCGAGCACCTTGCGGTACGTTGGGAGATCGCCGGTCTCCCGCTTGACAGCCAGCGTGAGCTGGTCGGTCGCTACCGGATGGCCAGCGCCGACGAGCGGCGCACGGTGGGCGAGGCGATCGCCGAGCACCTGCGCACGCACCACCCCGAGATCGACTTCTGAGGCGCGAGGCGGCCTGAGCGGAGCGGCTCCCAGCCGGGGGGAGAAGCCCAGCGCCGGGAATGGAGAGGTGCGCTGCTCGCTACTGGGCCAACCGGGTCCAGCGAGTTCTGAGCGAACCCGTCCAGTGCGCGGCCGCCGCTGACGCGGCGCTGGAGCCTACGCCGAAGTTGCGGAAGACTTGGATCGTGAATGGCACCTTCTGCTTGCGGTCCTTCTTGTATGTGCGGTAGGCGTCGAATTGGATCCTGTACTTGCCGACCTTCGCCTTGGGGCCGAACAGCTTGCCGCGGACGCTGAGCGAGTGGCAAGGGCCCTTTAGCTGACCGATGCGGAGTGTCCGCTTGGACTTGCCGCGCACCTTGTGCGCATAGAGCGTCCTGCCGGCGGTGAAGCCGGTGGCGCGGAACCTGCGCAGGCGGCTTGGCTTGCCCTCTCGCGGGCGGACCTTCACGCGCACGATGCTCAACTGGACGGGCCGAGATGCGGTCGCGGCTGGGTTCGTCTGGTCGGTTGCGGTGACGGTCTGGGTACGGCGGGTCGTGCTCACCGTGAACGGAGCGTCCAGGCTCAGCCCGAAGACGCCACCCCGATTGGCGATCGCGATCTGCTGCACCGGCTGGCCGTCGACGGCGAAGGAGACGGCGCCGTTCGGCGTGTAGCCGCTGCCGACGAACTTGACGGTGTCACCGCCGCCATAGCACGTCTTGTTGGTGCTTAGCGTCGCCGCACCGGCGCTCGCGGGTATCGCCATTGCCGCTACGGCTAGGACCGCCGCGGCGACCGCTCTGCGCATTCTCATGAAAGGAGGCTCCTGTTGCTGGTGAACGCGGCGAGGGACCATACTTGGCTCTCGCTCTTCCGTACGCTCCGTAAACACCTTCTGGAGCCATCGGTTGCGGTCTCGTTGTTGCGTGCCGCGCTTGCGTTCAGGCTCAAAAGATGGGAGAAAGCAGCGGCCTGAGCAAGCCCGCCGAGGATCGAGAGGATCTCTTGCCTACATTCGTGATGCTGAGCACCCTGAGTACCGAGGGGGTGCAGACGATCAAGAACAACCCGCAGCGAATCCGCGAGGTCAACAACGAGATCGAGCAGCTGGGCGTGACGGTCAAGGACCAGTGGGCTGTCCTCGGGCGCTATGACTTCGTGAACATCGTCGAAGCTCCCGATGAGGCGACGATGGCGCGGGTCTCGCTGGAGCTCGGCTCGCGCGGAAGCGGCCGCTACGAGTCGCTCACAGCGATCCCGATCGACGAGTTCATCGCCTCGCTCTAGTGTCGTGACGCGGGTTCTGGTAGTCGGCGGCGGAGGTCGCGAGCACGCCCTCCTGCGAGCGCTGTCGCGGAGCCCTCGCAAGCCCGGGCTGATCTGCGTACCCGGCAACCCGGGTATTGCCGCCGACGGGGCGGAGTGCGTCGCGGTCGGTGCCGAGGACGTGGACGGCTTGGTCGCGCTGGCCACCGACCGCGCCGTGGACCTGGTCGTCGTCGGTCCCGAGGCGCCGCTGGTCGCCGGGCTCGTCGACGCGCTGGCCGAGGCCGGCATCAGGGCCTTCGGACCTAGTCGCGAGGCGGCGCGGATCGAGGGCTCCAAGCTCTACTCGAAGGAGCTGATGAAGGCCGTCGGCGTGCCGACGGCCGGCTACGCCGTTTTGCGCTCGCGGGAGGAGGCGCTTGGTCAGCTCGGCTGCGCCTCCTACCCGGTCGTGCTCAAGGCAGACTCGCTCGCGGCGGGTAAGGGCGTGTTCATCTGTCCCGACGAGGCCGCTGCGCGCGCGGCCGTCGAGGAGTTCTTCACCGCGCGACTATTCGGGGACACCAAGGTCGTGCTCGAGGATCTCCTCGAGGGGGAGGAGCTGTCGCTGTTGGCGCTGTGTGACGGGGAGCGTGCCGTTGCGATGGCGCCCGCCAGGGACTACAAGCGGATGCTCGACGGCGACGGGGGGCCCAACACCGGCGGGATGGGCAGTTTCTCACCGGTGCCCGCAATCGACGATGAGCGCGCCGCGGAGCTTGCGCAGGCCGTCCACCAGCCGATCGTCGACGAGCTACGCCGCCGGGGGACCCCATTTCACGGGGTTCTGTACGCGGGTTTGATGATGACCGCCGCCGGTCCCAAGGTGCTCGAGTACAACTGCCGCTTCGGCGACCCCGAGACCCAGGCGGTGTTGCCCCGGCTGCGCTCGGACCTGCTCGAGCTGCTCGAGGCGTCGACGCGCACCGGCGGTCTGAAGGGCGTCGCGATGGACTGGACCAACGAGTGGGCGGTGACGGTAGTCCTCGCGTCGCGTGGCTACCCGGCCGACTCCTCCGGGGGCGATGAGATCACCGGTCTGGGCACGATCGACGGGCCCGACGTCGAGATCCTCCACGCCGGCACGGCCCAGCGGGACGGCAAGTTGGTTACCGACGGGGGGAGGGTGATGAGCGTGACGGGAATCGGACCGAGCCCGGGGGTGGCGCGCGCGCGTGCCTACGACGCCGCCGAGAAGGTGCGGTTCGACGGGATGCAGATGCGCGGGGACATCGCCGCGCGCGCCGCCGAGGGCGTGCCGGCATGACCGAGACCGGCCAGCCCATCTCTGCGGCGCCCGAGACCGAGGTCGAGACACAGTTCGACGAGCTCGAGGTCGATGCGCCCCGCGTTGGGATAGTCATGGGCTCGAAGTCCGACATGCCGACGATGGAGAAGGCCGGCGAGGAGCTCAAGAGGCTGGGAATCGGCTTCGAGATCCGCGTCATGAGCGCTCACCGCGACCCCGATGTCGTCGCCGAGTACGCCAAGAACGCGAGCATGCGCGGGCTGCGGGCGATCGTCGCCGGCGCCGGTCTGGCCGCCGCGCTGCCTGGCGTCGTCGCGGCGCACACCCAGCTCCCGGTGATCGGCGTCCCGCTCGTATCCGAGAACTCGGTCGCCGGTGGTCTCGACGCGATGCTCGCGATCGCCCAGATGCCCCCAGGCGTCCCGGTCGCGTGCGTCGGTGTCGGCGCCGCCAGGAACGCAGCCGTGCTGGCGGCGCGCATCCTGGCTGCTTGAGATGATCGATCGTTACACGCGTCCAGAGCTTGGCGCCGTCTGGTCTGAGCAGCGCAAGCTCGAAGGTTGGTTTGCGGTCGAGCTGGCGTGCACGGCGTCGCTCGCGGACGAGGGTGTCGTGCCCGCGGAGGACGCCGCAATCGTCCGCGAGCGGGCGGCGTTCACCGCCGAGGCCGTCCACGAGCGCGAGCGCGTCACCGACCACGACATGGCGGCGTTCGTCGACGTGGTCGCCGCCTCGGTCGGGGAGGCGGGGCGGTGGGTCCACCACGGCCTCACCTCCTCCGACGTGCTCGACACCGCGCTGGCGCTGCAGATCACCGAGGCCGGTCCGGTCCTGCTCGCGGGTGCGCACGCCTACCGCGATGCTCTGGTGCGGCGAGCGCGCGAGCATGCCAGGACCGTCTGTGTCGGGCGCACGCACGGCGTGCACGCCGAGCCGACGACCTTCGGGATCAAGCTCGCCGGCTTTGCCTTCGAGGCAGACCGCAACCTCCAGCGGCTCCAGCGCGCGTTGGAGGGCGCGCGCGTCGGAGCGCTGTCCGGGGCGGTCGGCACCTATGCGGCGAATGGGCCGAGTGTCGAGGCGGCGGTGCTCGACAGGCTCGGACTGCGTCGCGAGGACGTCTCGACGCAGGTGGTCGCGCGCGACCGCCACGCCGAGCTGTTGAGCGCGATCGCCGTCGCGGGCGCCGGCCTCGAGCGTTTCGCTACAGAGGTACGACATCTCCAGCGGACCGAGGTCCGGGAGGTCCAGGAGCCGTTTCGTGCTGGGCAGAAGGGCTCCTCGGCGATGCCCCACAAGCGCAACCCGATCGCCACCGAGCGGATCACCGGCATCGCGCGGCTGCTCCGCGGCTACGCCCAGGCGGGCCTCGAGAACGTCGCCTTGTGGCACGAGCGTGACATCTCGCACTCATCGGTAGAGCGGGTCGTCCTGCCGGACGCGACGATTCTGCTCGACTACGTCCAGCACCTCGCTGTGCGGGTCGTTGACGGGATGACGGTCAGCGTCGAGCGGATGCGTTTGAACCTCGAGGCGACCCACGGCGCGCTCTACTCGCAGCGCGCGCTGCTGGCGCTTGTCGAGTCCGGGCGCTCACGCGAGGAGGCCTATCGGCTCGTGCAAGAGAACGCCCAGCGCGCCTGGGACGCGGGCACGCCCTTTCGGGAGCTGCTGGCGGCGGTGGCCCCGGACCTCGACCTCGACGCGATCTTCGATCCGATGGCGTTCGTGCGCCACGGTGACGAGATCCTCGCCAGGCTGGACGCGATCGCCGGCTGAGCCCGAGTCGACGAGCCCGCGCTCAAGCTCAAGCGTGCGGTGCCGAGCAGGTAAGGAGTGACCCCGCGCATCATCCTTCACGATCTCCGCGGGCCCCTGCTAGCGATGCTCGCGTCGGCGGCGCTGTTCTTGGCGCCCGGGTCGGTCGCGGACACGGCACGTGCGGAGACGAGCGGTCCATTCGCCTCGGCACGCTCGGTCGCCGCCGCGCACATCGCCAGCGGAAAGGCTCGTCAGCGGCGTTGCCTTCGCCGGGTGCGCACGCGTGGCGGTGGCGCGTCGCAGCGGCGCACCCGTCTCCGCTGCCGCCGCAAGGCGCGCGGGGGTGCGCGCTTGAACGCCGAGCGCCCTAGGTCAGGTGCGGCCGGCTGGTTCTCTTTTTCCCGGGGCCCGTTAGTGGCGCCGTTGGTCAGCGGTGGGGGTGGGGGTCTGTCTCGCGGCGCGCCGGCGCCCAGCCCGCCGAGCACTCCGTCGCTGCTGGGCCGCCGCGTCGGCGTCACGGCGCGCGAGCTCTCGTTGACGCTCTCCCGCCCGCTCGTCGCGGCCGGGCCGGTCACAATCGAGCTGCGCAACGGCGGTGAGGACCCGCACGACCTCGTGCTCGAGGATGACGACGCCGCAGAAGTCGGCCGCTTCGCCGAGCTCCCGCCGGGTGGACTCGTCTCACAGTCCGTCGTGCTACCGGCCGGCACCTACCAGCTGTTCTGTTCGTTGCCGGGGCATCGTGCCGCAGGCATGAAGGCCATGCTCAAGGCCGGCTAGGGCCACGGCCTGGACGGTTGTTCGGCGCACCCGCCTGCGCCTCGTCTACCGCTTGACCGATGCCGAGCCGGTTGAGGTGGAGCAGGCCACAACGGCAACCAGACAGCGCAGGCGTCGCAAGAAGCGCTGTAAGACCCCGCCGGGCAAGCTCACCGCGCGACAGCGCCGTCTGCGCAAGAAGAAGGGCTGCGCGCCAAGGCGAAAGGCAAGACGTCGGCCGCTGACCAAGCCCAGGCCCAAGCCGGTACGCCCGCAACCGCGGCCCGCAAGGCCCCCCGCCGCGCCCAAGCCGGTCGCGGCGAGGCCGCCGGTGCAGCCGGTCCCGCCTGTGCGACCTCCGGTGACCTCGCCTCCGGGTGCGCCCGAGGTGACCCCGAACACCCCCACCTACTCCGGTGCGTTCGGGCTCCGAGAGGCCGAGCGGCTGCTGTGGCGAGCTGGCTTCGGCCCCTCCCCCGGCCAGGCGCGGTCGCTCTCGGCGATGGGGCTGGCGGCCGCGGTCCGCTCGCTCACGCGGCCGGTCGGTGCGGCGACGCTCACGGGTGCTGCGCCGACCGACGAGGACGGTGCGCCACTGGCGCCGAATGACGCGTGGGGCCATGACCACGGGTGGTGGCTGGACCGCATGATCCGTACCGACCAGCCGCTGATCGAGCGGATGACACTGATCTGGCACGACTGGTTCGCCACTTCGAAGGTCGAGGCCGGCCAGCCGCTGATGCTGGCCCAGAACGCGATGATGCGCAGCAACGCGCTCGGCTCGTTCGCCGAGCTCACGCTCGACGTCACGGCGGACCCGGCGATGATCCTCTGGCTCAACCAGAACCAGAACAACCGCTGGAGTCCCAACGAGAACTACGCGCGCGAGCTGATGGAGCTGTTCACGCTCGGCGCCGACCGCGGCGCCTACACCGAGATCGACGTCCGTGAGCTCGCACGCTCCCTGACGGGGTGGACGAACGACTGGAGCGCGGAGCTTGGCAACCACAGCTTCCGCTTCGCGGCCGACCACCACGACCCTGGCCCCAAGCAGGTGTTTGGGACGACGGACAACTACGACTGGCGGACCGCGGTAGGGCTGTGCATCGACCATCCGATGCACGCGTCGTTCTTCGTCGAGAAGCTGTGGAGCTACTTCATCCCGGTCGCGCTTCCGGAGGTCGACCGCGCGGAGCTCGAACGGGCCTATGTCGCAGGGGGTCATTCGGTGCGACCGATCGTCGAGGCGATCCTGCGCCACCCACTCCTACACACCGGGCCGCGGATGGTCAAGCAGCCCGTCGTCTTTCTCGCCGGGATGCTGCGCCAGCGCCGCCGGGCGATCGACACCACCGCCTGGGCGTGGCTTGCCGAGGGCGCTGGACAGCACCTGTTCATGCCGCCCAACGTCGCCGGCTGGGACGACGACCGCTGGCTCGACACGAGCACGTTGCGGGCGCGTTGGCTGATGGTCACCTACGTGCTCTACGGCTCGGAGATCGTCGACGCTGCGATGGAGACCTACTCGGCGACGGAGACTCCCGCCGCGGCGGTCGCGGCAGCGAGGACGTTCTGGGGAGATCCGCAGCTGACGGTGGAGGGCGTAGCGGCTCTGACCGAGTTCGCCGAGACCTGCCTGCCCGCGGCGATGGCCACCTGGCAGGAGCACAACTACCGCGCGAACCGGCAGAACGCGTTGCGCCAGCTGCTCGCCGTGTCACCCGACCTCCAGACGAGCTGACCGTGGCCGAGCGGAGAGACATGGATCGTAGTCCCGACAGAGCCGCGGTGGTGGCGGGTGGCTGCGACGGACTGTCGCGCGCGAAGCTGCTGCGCCGAGCGGCGATCGCCGCGGTCCCCGGGCGGGGCCTGCCCGCGATCGAGCCGGGCATGCCGACGCCGGCAGGCACCGGTCTCACGCGGCGGTCGTTCGTCTCGCGGACAGCCGGCATGGCGCTTGCTGTCTACGGCGCGGGGCGGTTGGGCTTCGACGCCTTCGAGAGCGGCATCGCCGAGGCGGCCGTCGGCGCCCCCGGCGACCCAGTGCTGGTCAGCGTCTTCATGGAGGGCGGGGCGGACTCGATGGCGATCCTTGCGCCGACGGGGGACGCCAGGTACGCCCAGCTGCGCCCGACGCTGAAGCAGTCGACCTCCCAGGGCGTCACATTCGGCGAAGACGAGCGGCTGCGCTGGCACCCGTCCGCGGCCCCGTTTGCGACCCTGCACGCCGAGGGCAAGCTCTCGGTCGCTCCGGCCATCGGCTACACCGACGCCAACCAGTCCCACTTCACCAGCCGCCACTTCTGGGAGGTAGGCGCGACGAATCCGAATGGCCGGCTCGGCTGGATGGGGCGCTACCTCGACCTTCACGGCACCCCGGACAACCCGCTTCAGGGTCTGGCGCTGGGCTGGGACCTCTCGCCTGCGCTCGCCTCGGGGTCCGTGCCCGTCGCCGCGATCTCCAAGCCGTCCGAGTACGACTTCTGGGCGCCGGGCGTCTGGGGTCCGGTGGAGCCGAAGATGCTCGAGACGATCGGGAGCCTTGGCGCTGGCGCGGACTGTCCCGACATCGGCCTCGCGCAGGCCCGTACGGCGGTCGCCGCCACCGGACGGCTGCGGACCCAGATGAGCGACTTCGAGAGCAACGAGGGTGCCCAAGCGCCGCCCGCGGGCATCGCCTACCCCGCCGGCTCGGAGTTCGCGGAACGGCTGCAGGGCCTCGCGGCGATGCTCGGCGCCGGCCTGCCGCTGCGCTGCGTGGCGATCGACGCGGCGGGGGGCTACGACACGCACTCCGACCAGCAGACGAGCCTCGCCACCAATCTCAGGGCGACTGCCGACGGACTGCTCGCCTTCCAGCGCGACATCGAGGCGCGCGGCCTCGCCGACCGCGTGCTCGTGCACGTGTGGAGCGAGTTCGGCCGGCGGCCAGGGGAGAATGGCGGCGGCACCGACCATGGCGCCGCGGGCGCCTCGTTCGTGATCGGCGCCCGCGCCAAGGGCACGATAATCGGCGAGTTCCCCGGCCTCGGCACACTCGACCCCGACGGCAACCTGCGGGCGACGTCCGACTTCCGCGGCCTGTACTGCGGGCTGCTCGAGCAGTGGCTCGGCGTCGACCCGGCGCCGATCATCCCGGGCGCCGCGGGGTTTGCCGTGCCCGCGCTGATTAAGTAGGACGGGTCGCACAAGCGCCGTCCGTGGGACATGGACCGCGCCGGGGGGTGGGTCTAGCTTCGGTGCATGAGAGCGCTGCTCCTCGGTCTGCTCGGCGTCATCGGATTCAGCGGCTCGCTGCCCGCGACGCGGGTCGCGGTCGAGGAGCTCGACGCGACATTCGTCGGCATCGGGCGGGCCGTCGTAGCAGGGCTGCTGGCGGCGGCGCTGCTCGCGCTGACGCACCAGGCGCCTCCCCAGCGCGACCAGCTCTCACGGCTCGCGCTCGTCTCGCTCGGTGTCGTCGTGGGCTTCCCGCTGTTCACAGCGTTTGCGCTACGTGCGCTCAGCTCGGCCCACGGCGCTGTGATCGTCGGGCTGCTCCCGGCGGCGACGGCGGTGATGGCAGTCGTGCGGGCCGGCGAGCGGCCGAGCCGCGGGTTCTGGCTCGCGTCCGGGGTCGGCCTGGTCGCGGTGCTGGTCTTTGCTGGCGCTCAGGGCGCCGGAGGTCGGCCGCAAGCGGCCGACGGTCTCGTTCTGATCGCTGTCGCGCTGGGCGCGCTGGGCTACGCCGAGGGCGGGGCTCTGGCGCGCGAGCTGGGGGGCTGGCAGACGATCTGCTGGGCGCTGGTCCTATCGCTTCCCGTGACGGCACCGCTGGCGGTGCTGGCCGCGCTGGGCGGTGACCTCGTCGGGGGCACGGCCGCCTGGGCCGGCTTCGCCTACGTGGCGCTGATCAGCATGTTCCTCGGCTTCTTCGCTTGGTACGCGGCCCTCGCGTTGGGGGGTGTGGCGAAGATCGGCCAGGTCCAGCTCGCGCAGCCGTTGTTGACGCTGGCCGTCTCGGCGGCGCTGCTGGGGGAGCGCGTCGCGCCGGAGATGGTCGCCGCCGCGCTGGTGGTGCTCGCCTGCGTTGCGGCGACGCAGAGAACGCGAGTCAACTCGCCCCCGGTGCGGGTCGGGCGTGCCGCCACGCCCGTCTGAGCGGTGGTCCGCCGAGAGCGCCGCGCGAGCCACGAACGCCGTCCCAGGCCCTGTTAGCTTTGCCGCTATGAGCGATGCCGCCGTACTTGACGGGATGGATCTGGTCGCACGAGGCAAGGTCCGCGACATCTACGCGGTCGGCGACGATCGTCTGCTGCTGATCGCCTCCGACCGTATCTCCACCTACGATGTCGTACACCCCACGCCGATCCCCGGCAAGGGCGCGGTGCTCACCGGGCTGTCCCAGTTCTGGTTTGAGCGCACCGATGACATCGTCCCCAACCACGTCGTCTCGTTCAGCGGGGTGCCCGACGAGGTCCGCGGCCGCGCGCTGCTGGTCGAGAAGCTCGAGATGGCGCCGGTCGAGTGCGTCGTGCGCGGCTACATCACGGGGTCGGGCTGGAAGGACTACGAGGCCACCGGCGAGGTCTGCGGGATCGAGCTGACCGACGGGCTGGTGGAGTCCCAGCAGCTTCCCGAGCCGATCTTCACGCCCGCGACCAAGGCCGATCTCGGTGACCACGACGAGAACGTCGACTTCGACCGCGCCGCGGAGATCCTCGGCGACCGTCCCCTGCTCGAGGAGCTGCGCCGGATCTCGATCGAGCTCTACCTGCGCGGCGCGGCGCATGCCCGCGAGCGCGGGATCATCCTCGCCGACACGAAGTTCGAGCTCGGCCGCCGACCTGACGGCACGATCGTGCTCGCCGACGAGGCGCTGACGCCGGACTCGTCGCGCTTCTGGCCCGCCGACGGCTATGAGGAAGGCAAGCCGCAGCCGAGCTTCGACAAGCAGTACGTGCGCGATTGGGCGTCCGCTTCGGGCTGGGACAAGACTCCGCCGGCGCCGGCGATCCCCGACGACGTCGTGGAGGGCACGGGTGGGCGCTACCGCGACGCGTACGAACGGATCACCGGCGAGCCGCTCGACCTGTGGCTGCAACGGAGCCGAGCTTGAAGGCCAGGGTCCTGATCCGCCCCAAGGACGGGATCCTCGATCCGCAGGGCCAGGCCGTCGAGCGTGCCCTGCCGGCGCTCGGATTCGAGGGCATCGGGGAGGTGCGCGTCGGCCGCATGGTCGAGCTCGAGGTCCGGGACACCGGCCGGCTGGACGAGCTGTGCGAGCGGCTGCTCGCGAACCCGCTGGTCGAGGAGTACGAAGTGTTGGTTCTCGACGAATGAAGTTCGGGGTGATCCGCTTCCCCGGCAGCTGCGACGAGATCGATGCGCTGCTCGCCTGCCGTCGCTTCGCCGACGCGGAGCTGCTCTGGTACGGAGACATGGATCTCCACGGCGTCGACGCGGTCGTCGTCCCCGGAGGCTTCTCCTACGGCGACTACCTGCGCGTCGGCGCGATCGCGCGCTTCTCGCCGGTGATGGAG
>Ga0136615_10000207_pt1 | contig 26139 bp, 28 predicted proteins | sample AntDrymUQ2882206_2_FD_106647 | JGI IMG/M metagenome (GOLD analysis project Ga0136615, IMG submission 106647) | Polar desert sand microbial communities from Dry Valleys, Antarctica - metaG UQ288 (22.06) | ecosystem: Environmental > Terrestrial > Soil > Desert | place: Antarctica: Dry Valley... | reverse complement strand
CTCGAGCAGGGCGAGCGCCGCCTCGACGCCGCTGCCGGCCAGCGGTACGCCGGCGATCCGGAGCCCCATCTCGACCCCGCACAGCGTGCCCGCGAGCATGAGGTCGTTGAAGTCGCCGAGGTGGCCGATCCGGAACACGCGGCCCCCCAGCCTGCCCAGGCCGGCGCCGAGCGACATGTCGAAGCGCTCGAGGATCTCCCGCCGGACCGCGTCGGCGTCGTCGCCGTCTTCCAGCAGGACCGCCGTCAGCGAGCCGGAGTGCTCGCGCGGGTCGGCGCACAGCACCTCGAGCCCCCAGCCGGCCACGGCCGCCCTCGTCGCCGCGGCGTGGCGCGCGTGCCGCGCGAAGACGTTCTCGAGCCCCTCCTCGGACAGCATCGCCAGCGCCTCCCGCAGCCCGTACAGCAGGTTGGTGGCCGACGTGTACGGCCAGAAGCCGGCGCGGTTGGCCTCGATGATCGGCTCCCAGTCCCAGTAGGCGCGGGGCAGCCGGGCGCCGCGGCTCGCGGCGAGCGCGTTGGGGCCGACCGCGTTGAAGCACAGGCCGGCCGGCAGCATCAGGCCCTTCTGCGAGCCGCCGACGGTGACGTCGACGCCCCACTCGTCGTGCCGGTAGTCGATCGAGCCGAGCGAGGAGATCGTGTCGACCAGCAGCAACGCGTCCGAGCCCGCCGCGTCGATCGCCGCGCGGATCTCCGGCACGCGGCTCGTCACCCCCGTCGACGTCTCGTTGTGTGGACGACCATCACCGCGCGGATGCCGGGCTGGGCGCGCAGGACGGCCTCCGCGCGCTCCGGGTCGGCGCCATGGCGCCAGTCGCCCGGGATCCACTCCACCTCGAGCCCGAGCCGCGCGGCCATCCCGCGCCAGAGCGTCGCGAAGTGGCCGGTCTCGAACGCGAGCACGCGATCGCCGGGGGAGAGCGTGTTGACCAGCGCCGCCTCCCACGCTCCCGTGCCGGACGCGGGGTACACGACGACGGGCTCCTGCGTGCGGAACACGGCGCCCAGACCCTCGAGCACCTCCTTGCCGAGGGCCGCGAAGTCCGGCCCGCGGTGGTCGATCGTCGGCCGGTCGATCGCGCGCAGGACGCGGTCCGGGACGTTCGTCGGGCCGGGGATCTGCAGGAAATGGCGTCCGCTGCGGTAGCGCACGGCGTTGCAGGGTAGTCGGAAGAGCGGTGTCGATCCGAACCGGAGGGGAGACCGGCGAGCTGGCGGCGGCCCTGCAGCACGCGCTGCGCGGGGACGTGCGCGCGGACGCCTACACCCGCCACCTGTTCGCCGGCGACGCGAGCATGTACGCGCGCGAGCCGCTGCTCGTCGCGTTCCCGCTCGATTCCGACGACGTCGCGGCGCGATCGAGCTCGCGGGCCGCTTCGAGGTTCCGGTCGTCACGCGCGGCGCCGGCACCAGCCTCGCCGGGCAGACGGCGGGCGGGCGCGGGATCGTGCTCGACACCTCGCGCCACATGCACGCGATCCGCGACCTGGACCCCGTGGCGCGCCGCGTCCGGGTGCAGCCCGGCGTCGTGCAGGAGGACCTCAACCGCGCCGCCCACCGCCACGGGCTCGGCTTCGGCCCCGACACCTCGACCTCGAACCGGGCCACGATCGGCGGCATGATCGGCAACAACTCGTCCGGCAGCCAGTCGATCGTCCACGGCACGACGATCGACCACGTGTTCGAGCTGGAGGCCGTCCTCTCCGACGGGTCGCGCGTGCGGCTCCACCCGGTCGACGAGGCCGAGCGGGCGCGTCGCGCGCAGGCCCCGACGCTGGAGGGCGCGATCTACCGGGAGCTGCCGGCGATCCTGCGCGACCACCGGGAGTCGATCGCCAACGACTACCCCAAGCACTGGCGCCAGTCCGGCGGCTACCGGCTCGACCGGCTCGCCGAGTCGTTCGACCTCGCTCGGTTCGTCACGGGCTCGGAGGGGACGCTCGTCGCGATCACGGAGGCGACCGTCGGGCTCGTGGCGCTGCCGCGGGCGATGATGTTCGCGGTCGGTCACTTCGACTCGCTGGGTGGCGCGATCGCCGCGACGGCGGACGCGCTGGAGCTGGGGGCGGCGTCGATCGAGATGATCGACCGCACGATCCTCGAGCTCTCGCGCTCGAAGCTCGAGTACCGCAAGCTGTCCGAGGGCCTGGAGGGGGATCCCGCGGCGCTGCTGTTCGTCTCCTTCACCGGCGAGTCGGAGGACGAGACCCGCTCGCGCCTCGACCGGCTCCAGGCCGCCTGGGAGGAGCACGGCCACGGCTACCACACGTTGCGGGCCGAGCGGGTGGCCGATCAGGACACGCTGACCAAGGTCCGCAAGGCCGGCCTCGGCCTGCTGATGGCCGCCAGCGAGGGCGCCTCCCGGCCGGCCGCGTTCGTCGAGGACACCGCCGTGGCGCCCGAGCGGCTCGGTGAGTACGTCGCGCGCTTCCGCGAGGTGCTCGATCGCCACGCGCTGAGCGCCGGGTTCTACGGGCACTGCTCCGTCGGCTGCCTGCACATCCGGCCGTTCGTCGACCTGACCGCGCCCGGCGGGGTCGAGACGATGCGCGCCGTGGCCGAGGAGATCGCCGGGCTCGTCGCGGAGTTCGACGGCGTGAACTCGAGCGAGCACGGCGACGGGCGCGTGCGCAGCCCGTTCAACCCGCAGGTGTTCGGCGACGACCTCTACGCGGCGATGCGCAAGGTCAAGGCGCTGTTCGACCCGGACGGGCGGCTCAACCCCGGGATCATGGTCGACGCCGCGCCGCTGACCGTGGACCTGCGCGACCCGGCGCTGCCCGCGGCCGGGCCACTGGCGACGCGCTTCTCGTTCGCCGAGAGCGGCGGCATGCGCGGGGCCGCCGACCGCTGCCAGCGGATCGGCGCCTGCCGCAAGACCGGCAGCGGTGTCATGTGCCCCTCCTACATGGCCACGCGCGAGGAGGAGCACGCCACGCGGGGCCGCGCCAACGCGCTCGTCAAGGCGCTCTCGTCGCCGGACCCGCGCGCGGCGATGGGCGACGAGCGGCTGCACGAGATCCTCGACCTCTGCCTGGAGTGCAAGGCGTGCAAGAGCGAATGCCCGCTGAGCGTCGACATGGCCACGCTCAAGTCGGAGTTCCTCTCGCACTACCAGGACGTGCACGGTGTGCCGCTGCGCTCGCGCCTGTTCGGGGCGATCCGGCCGCTGAACCGCCTCGGCGCCGCCACCGCGCCGCTCTCCAACCTCCCGGGCCGGATCCTCCTCGCGCGCATGCTGCTGGAGCGCACCGCCGGCATCGCGCGCCGGCGGCCGCTGCCGCGCTTCGCGCGCGAGCACCTGGTGCGGTGGGATCGCCGGCGGCCGGCGCGAGCGCGCGGCGCGCGCGGCAGGTCGTCTTCCTCGCCGACTCCTTCACGACCTACACCGAGCCGGCGATCGGCCGCGCGGCGATCGAGCTGCTGGAGGCGGCGGGCCACCGGGTGCGGCTCGAGAGCGCCGGCTGCTGCGGGCGCTCGAGCATCTCCAAGGGCCTGCTCGACCAGGCGCGCGACATGGCCGCCGCGATGGCCGGCCGGCTCGCGCCCGAGGCCGAGCGCGGCGTGCCGATCGTCGGCTGCGAGCCGTCCTGCCTGCTGACGCTGCGCGAGGAGCACCTGGCGCTGCTCCCCGGGGATCCCCGCGCGGTGGCCGTCGCCGGCCAGGCGCGCCTCGTGGAGGAGCTGCTCGTCGCGGCGATCGACGACGGGGCGCTCGCCCTCGATCCGGCCGCGAGCGTGAGCGGCCGGCCGATCGTCTTCCACGGCCACTGCCACCAGAAGGCGCTCGCGGGCACCGCCGCCACGGTCGCGCTGCTGGAGCGCATCCCCGGCGCGTAGGTCACCGAGCTCGACGCCGGCTGCTGCGGGATGGCCGGCTCGTTCGGCTTCGAGGCCGAGCACTACGACCTGTCGATGCAGATCGGCGAGTCGCGGCTGTTCCCGCCGCTGCGGGCGGCCACCGCCGGCACGCTGGTCTGTGCCACCGGCGTGTCCTGCCGCCAGCAGATCGGCCACGGCGTGGGGCGGCGGGCGTGGCATCCGGTGGAGCTGGTGCGGGCGGCGCTCGCCGCTTGAACGACTCGACGGAAGGGGAGGGGAATGTCGAACGAGCTGTTCTCGATCCTGGTGCTGGTCGTGATCTTCCTGATCGGGACCACGCTGGGGATCAACATGGGCGTGTTCGGCATCGTCGCCGCGTTCGCGGTCGGCACGGCCCTGGGCGTCTCGGAGGACGACATCTTCGCCGGCTTCCCCGGCGACCTGTTCGTGATCCTGGTCGGGATCACGTTCCTGTTCGGGATCGCGTCGCTCAACGGCACGGTCGACTGGCTGATCCACGCCTCCGTCCGCGCCGTCGGCGGTCGCACCGCGGCCATCCCGTGGGTGTTCTTCGGCGTCACTGCTGTCCTCACCGCGTCCGGGCGCGGTCGTGCCGGGGGCCGTCGCGATCATCGCGCCGATCGGGCTGGGGTTCGCCGTGCAGTACGGCATCAGCCCGGTGCTGATGGGGCTGATGATCATCAACGGCGCCACCGCCGGCGGCTTCTCGCCGATCAGCGTGTTCGGCTCGATCGTCAACGGCGTCGTCGAGCGCAACGACCTGGCCGAGAACGCGTTCCTCCTGTTCGCCAGCTCGTTCGTGTTCAACCTGCTGCTCAGCGTCGTCGTGTTCCTCCTCTTCGGCGGGCGCAAGCTGCTCGGCCGGCGCGAGGAGGTCGGCGCCGAGAGCGAGGGGGAGGCCGAGGCGACCGCGGCAGGAGGTCCCCGCGCTCGATCGCGACAAGGTCCTCGCGCTGGTCGGCATCTTCTCGCTGATCGTCGTCGCGCTCGTCTTCGACGTCGACGTCGGCTTCGTGGCGCTCACGATCGCCGCGATCCTGTCGCTGATCTCGCCCCAGGCGAGCAAGGACGCCGTCTCCAAGGTGGCGTGGCCGACCGTGCTGCTGATCTGCGGCATCGTCACCTACGTCGGGCTGCTGGAGAACCTCGGCACGATCGACTGGCTCGGCGACCAGGTCGCCACGATCGGGGCGGCGCTGGTCGCCGCGCTGCTGATCTGCTACGTCGGCGGCGTCGTGTCGGCGTTCGCGTCGACCACCGGCATCCTCGGCGCGCTGATCCCGCTCGCGGTGCCGTTCCTGGAGACAGGCGCGGTCGGCGCGGTCGGGCTGATCATCGCGCTCTCGATCTCGTCCTCGGTCGTCGACTCGAGCCCGTTCTCGACCAGCGGCGCGCTCACGGTGGCCAACGCGCCGGAGGATCAGCGCGACTTCGTCTTCCGACGGCTGATGCATTGGGGGATGAGCATGGTGGTGATCATCCCGCCGATCGCGTGGCTGGTGTTCGTGGTGCCCGGCTGGCTGTAGCGGTGCTCAATCGCCGAGGCGCTGCTTGACGACCTTGCCCATCGCGTTGCGCGGCAGCTCGTCGAGGAAGCGGACCTCGCGCGGGCGCTTGTGGGGGGCGAGCTCGGCGGCCACGTGGTCGATCAGCTCGCGCGCCTCCGGCGCCGGCGAGCCCTCGGCGACGACCCAGGCGACGATCCGCTCGCCGAGGTCGTCGTCGGGGGCGGAGGTCACGGCCGCCTCGCGGACGCCCGGGTGCTCGAGCAGCGCGACCTCGATCTCCCCGGCGCCGACCTTGTAGCCGCCCGTCTTGATCAGGTCCGTCGAGCGGCGGCCGACGACGCGCCAGTAGCCGTCGGGCGCCCGCGTGCCGATGTCGCCGGTGAAGAACCATCCCTCGCGGATCGCCTCGGCGGTCGCGTCCGGACGGTTGAGGTAGCCCGTGAACACGTTCGGCCCGCGCACCGCGATCTCGCCGATCGTCTCGTCGTCGGAGACGTCGACGTCCGTCCCGTCGTCGGCGACCAGGCGGACCTCGACACCCGGGACCGGGACGCCGACGTAGCCCGGCCGCCGGGCCGAGTCGGCGCGCACGGCGGTGTTCATCAGCGTCTCGGTGAGCCCGTAGCGCTCGACGATCTGCTGCCCGGTCAGCGCCTCGATGCGCTTGAAGACCGGCGCGGGCAGCAGCGCGGAGCCGGAGACGAGCAGGCGGGCCTGCCGGAGGCCGGCGACGATCTCCCCGTCCGCCTTCGCGTCGCGGGCGATCCGGTGGAACATCGTGGGGACGCCGAACAGCATCGTCGCGCCGCCGGCGACGGCGGCGGCGGCCGCGCCCGACTCGAAGCGGCCGAGGTGGCGGAGCTCGCCGCCGCGGCGCAGCGGGCCGAAGACGCCGATCACGAGGCCGTGAACGTGGAACAGCGGCAGTCCGTGCGTGAGCACGTCGTCGCCGGTCCACTCCCAGGCCTCGGCGAGCCCGTCGAGGTTCGACGCCACCGCCCGGCGCGGGAGGATGGCGCCCTTCGGACGGCCCGTGGTGCCCGAGGTGTAGACGACGAGCGCGGGATCCTCGTCGCCGGCGTCGGTCGCTGGGAGGTCGCCGCCGCGCGCGCTCGTGTCGACGTGCAGCCGGCGGGGTCGATGGTCCCCGGGCAGCGTTCCGTCGGGCGCTCCGGCGATGAGGTCGGGCCGGCTATCGGAGAGCACGTGGGCCAGCTCGCCGGTGCCGAGCTTCGGGTTGACCGGCACGAGCGCGACGCCGGCCGCGACCGCCGCGACCGCCGTGACGCAGGTCTCGAGCGTCGCGTCGGCCCAGACCGCGACGCGCTCGGCGCCGCGCAGGTCGTGCGCGACCGCGGCGGCGGCCTCGCGCAGCTCGCGGTAGGTGAGCGTCCGGTCCCCGACCGAGACGGCCGGCTGGGAGTCGAGCTCGTGGACGGGTGCGAGCAGCGGGGCGGTCATGCCGGTCCCTGTACCCGCGCCCTAGTATCCCGAGCCATGCGCCGGACCCTCCAGCTCGGGGCCATCGGCACCGTGGCCGGCGTGTTCTCCGGGATGTTCGGCGTCGGCGGTGGGATCGTGATCGTCCCGCTGCTGATCCTCTGGCTCGGCTACGGCGAGCGCGAGGCGACCGGCACCTCGCTGGCCGCCATCGTCCTGATCGCGACCGTCGCCGCGCTGGTCCAGGCGCTCTACGGCAACGTCCGCACCGGCGACGGGCTCGCGATCGGCATACCCGCCGTCGGGGGCGTGCTGGCGGGCACGTGGCTCCAGCAGCGCATCCCGACGCGCTGGATCACGCTCGGCTTCGCAGCCCCCCACCGGCATCGCGCTGCAGCTGCTGCTGTGATCGAGGTGCTCGGCATCGTCGCGCTCGGCTTCGCCGCCCGGGTGACCGCCGGGTTGTTCGGCGTCGGCGGCGGCATCCTCGTCGTGCTGGCGCTCACGCTGGTGCTCGGGCTCGGCCAGCTCGAGGCGCAGGCCACCGCGCTCCTGTCGGTGATCCCGGTCGCGCTCGTCGGCGCATGGCGCCAGCACGGCTACGGCAACCTGCGGCTGCGCGACGGGCTGCTCCTCGGCGCGCTCGCGGCCGGCGGCAGCGTCGCCGGTGTGGCGATCGCCAACGCGGTGTCCGAGCGCGTGCTCGTGGTCACGTTCGCCTGCCTCGTGCTGTTCGTCGCGGCGCGCCTGGCGCATCGGAGCCTTCGCCCACTGCCGGGATCGGACTAAGGTCCGGCCGCCTCAGGGTCGTTCCGGGAGCAGGGGAGAACACCATGCCGCGCATCCGCGCTGCCGTCGTCGCAACACTCGCCGCACTCGCCGGGTGCGTGGCCGTCGCGCCCGCGCGGGCGCAGGACGCCCAGCCGTCGCTGCGCTCGCCGGTGACGGACGAGACCTTCTACTTCGTGATGGCCGACCGCTTCGAGAACGGGAGCAACGCGAACGACCGCGGCAGCCTGGACGGCGACTACCTCACGCACGGGTCCGCGCCCGAGCGGCGCGGCTTCTACCACGGCGGCGACCTCAAGGGCCTGCTGTCGCGGATCGACTACATCCGCGGCCTCGGCACCGACTCGATCTGGCTCACGCCGAGCTTCAAGAACAAGGCAGGCAGCCGGAGGACGCGAGCGCCGGCGGAGTCTGTCAAGTCGGATGAGACGGTTGGGTTCGGGTTTGGTGAGCGGCCTCCTCGCTGGTGGGCTTGTTGATCCAGGCGGCGGTCGGCAGCGCGGGCGCGATCGGCGGCTGAGCGACGAAGCGTTCGGGCGTGGCCGCGTAGGCCGCTGCCAGCACGCGCGAGCGATCCGCTCGGAGCTGCTCGGCGCGGCCGTGGTGGACGGCGGCCGGGGTCATCAGGCCCAGGGGCGGAGTGGCGGTGATGGTAGGTGTAGTAGTCAAAGAAGTCGCGGCAGAATCGGCGGGCATGCTCGATCGAGTCGAAGCGCGTGGGGAAGCCGGGCCGGTACTTCAGCGTCTTGAACTGCGCCTCGGAGTACGGGTTGTCGGTGGAGGTGTAGGGCCGGTTGTGGCTCTTGGTCACGCCGAGGTCGGCCAGCAGGAACGCGACCGGCTTGGAGGTAATCGAGCTGCCGCGGTCGGCGTGGATGGTCAGCTGCCCGGGCTGGATCTGCTGCTGATCGCAGACCTGCGCGATCAGCTCGCGCGCGACCTGGCTGCTCTCGCGGTGCTGGACGGTCCAGCCGACGGCGTAGCGGTGAAGACGTCCAAGACGACGTAGAGGTAGAAGTACGTCCACTTCGCCGGGCCCTTGAGCTTGGTGATGTCCCAGGAGAACACCTCGTTGGGGGCCTCGGCGAGCAGCTCGGGCGCCTGGTAGGGCGGGTGCTCAAGCTGGTTGCGGCGCTCGCGAACGCCGTCGTGCTGGGCCGCCAGCAGCCGGTACATCGTGCGCTCCGACGCCAGATACGTGCCTTCGTCGAGCAGCGTCGCCCACACCTGCGCCGGGGAGCAGTCCGCGAAGCGCTCGCTGTGCAGCTGCTCGAGCACCGCCTCGCGCTCGCCCGAGCTGAGCGCCCGCGCGGGTGGTTGTCGTGAGCGCGCCGGCCGCGGTGGCGCGGGCGTGCGGCGCCGGTAGATCGTCGCCGGCGCCGCGCCAAGCGCCCGGCAGGCCGGCCGCGTCCCGACGACCGGCGTGAGCTCTTCGACAATCTGTTCGATCATCGCTCGGTGTTCTCCGTGGCGCCCCTGGGCTCGAGCAGCTCGCCCAGAAGCGCCGAGACGTTTCCCTGCACCTCGATCACCTTGCGCGCCTTGACCAGCTCGGCCTCAGCGCGCTCGGCACGCCGCCGAAGCGCCGCGATCTCGGCCTCGCGCGGATCGGCGCGCTTGCGCCCACGCGGGCGCTCCAGCGCCCGGCCTCACGGCCTGGCGCCACTGCGTCGCAGATGCGACGTGCGCAAGCCCTCGCGCGCAGCAGCGCACCGATCTCACCCGGCCGGAAGCACGCGTCGGCCTCCCGGACGACGCGCAGCTTGTACTCCGCGGTGAACCGGCGCCGGTTGGCCTTCTCGACGAGCTCGGGGTCCGGCGCGGCCGGCTGCTCGATCGATCGCTTGTGCTCGCCTACGGCTCGCTCCAGCGACCGATCGACCTTCCCGTTCAGCTTCTCCTGCGGCATCCCAACATGCTCCAGATCTCGCCCTCAGGCTCAGTAGCAACGACGTCATCAACGTCTCAGCCTGGATCCACCGGCCCGTGAGCGGTTTCTGTCCGGGTCGCGGACAGGAATGACCCCTGAGCAGGCAGAAAGCGACTGTGTCGGGCAGTCGCGGCCGGGGCTCAGGAGGTCACCTTGAAGATGCAGCTTGACGGGCCGGCCGGACTGGACGGCGTTGCGGTCGGATTCGATGACGAGCGGGCGGTGTCTGAGGCAGGGATCGTGCTGGTCGCGACGCTCGCCGCGCGGCTGGGCGTCGAGGCGCTCGCCGGCCGACTTGTGCGCCTCGGCGGGCGGGCCGGAGCCGGCAACGCCGGGCGCAAGGTCATGTCGCTGATTTACGCGATGGTGCTCGGCGCCGACTCGATCGATGACTGCGACGTGCTGCGGTCGGGACGCAGCGCCGCGCTGCTTGGCGGGCGCGTCGCGGCGCCCTCGACGCTGGGCACGTTTCTGCGCGCGTTCACGTTCGGGCACGTCCGTCAGCTCGACCGGCTGCTGGCCGACACGCTCACCCGCGCCTGGAAGGCGGGCGCCGGCCCCGGATCAGGGCGGCTGACCGTTGACGTTGACTCGTTCGTCGGCGAGGTGCATGGCTACGGCAAGCAGGGCGCCGCGTTCGGCTACACGCGCAAGCGCGGCTATCACCCGATCGTCGCCTCGCGCGCCGAGACCGGCGAGGTGCTGCACCTCAGGTTGCGCAAGGGGTCGGCCAACACACAGCGCGGCATCCTGCGTTTCTGCGACGAGCTGATCGCCCGCGTCGCGCGGGCCGGCGTGAGCGGCGTCTGCCTGCTGCGCGCCGACTCGGGGTTCTGGAACACCAAGGTCTTTGACCGTCTCGAGAAGGCCGGCTGGCAGTTCTCGATCGGGGTGCGCATGACCAAAGCCGTCCGCGCCGCGGTCGAGCAGATCGCCGATGAAGCCTGGCAGCCGCTGGCCGACTACCCCGACACGGGCCAAGCGCAGATCGCCGAAACCGTGCTCGCAGGCCGGCGGCTGATCGTCCCGCGTCCGCACGCTGGGCGCCCAAGGCGAGTTGTTTCCCGACTGGCGGCACTTCCCGTTCGCGACCAACCGCACCGACGACATCGCCGTCGTCGAAGCCGAGCACCGCCAGCACGCCGTCGTCGAACTCGTCATCCGCGACCTCAAAGATCAGGCGCTCGCGCACTTTCCCTCCGGCCAGTTCTCCGCCAACGCCGCCTGGACCGTCATCGCCGCGATCGCGCACAACCTGCTGCGCTGGACCCAAGCGCTCGGCCTTCCCGGCAAGACCATCCGCGCCGCGCGCACCCTGCGCCGCCGACTGCTCGCCCTGCCCGGCCGCCTGACGCGCACCGCCCGACGCTGGACGCTGCACCGTCCCGCCCGCTGGCCCTGCCAACACGACTTCACCGAGGCGCTCGCACGACTCCGGGCGCTCCCGGCGCCCACCTGACCGGCCCCGCGCCCCGCCCGCAACACGACAGCCGCCCGCGCCGAGCCCCGGCACGCTCACCGCTGCACGCAACGCCGCCCGACCCGCCGCCGCGCGGCTCTTTCGCCACCGCTTCGCGCCGCCCCGCCCGATCGACGTCCCCACGACCGTCCACACCGGTCCTCACGCACCGGACGCGACCGCTCAACCCGCCACGTCATGACCAATCGGTGGATCCAGGCTCAGACGAGCTTGGCAGAGAGGGTACGTCGAAGCGGAGGCACTCCACCTTGACACGGGACAGCTGGTCTGGTTGGAAGGGGTCAGTCTTGCCGAGTGTGGGGACATCCAGCGGGACACACGCCGTGTCCCGCGCCCGCACAAAGAGCCCATGCTGGCGCTCGTCACGCGGAGCCGGGGTCGAGGCGCCGCGCCGGAAGAACGACCGCGGCAGCCGGAGCGACACGCGGTCGCGCCCGGGACGCACTACCGCTTCGTGCGCTGGCGCGATGTCGACTTCATCGCGTCGCGAATCCGTGTCTCGACCCCCTACGCCCGCGGGAAGCGCGCCCATACCTGCACTACCGCCCGCGGCCCGACGACGCCAAGCTCGCCGACGAGGCGTTCGCGCCCGCCCGGGACGGCTCAGTCGTGGTCGCGTCAGCGTTTCGGAAGCAGCGGCGTCGCGCGCAGCGCGGCGGCATCGCGAAAGCCGAAGTCGTGCCCTTCGCGCTCGTAAAGCTCGGAGTAGCGTTCGACGCGCTCGGGGTCGAGTTCGATTCCGATCCCCGGCTGCTCAGGCACAAACAGCTCCCCGTTGCAGTAGGGCAGGCAGCCCCCCTCGACGACATCGTCCGCGAGCAGCGAGGCGTAGGACTGGTTGGCGTAGACGAAGTTCGGAGTCGAAGCCATCAGGTGGACGGCCGCGTAGACGGCGATGCCGAGCTCACCGAGGCTGTGCTTGAGCACGGGGAGCCCGGCGATCTCGCACATGCCGGCGCCGCGCTTGAGGTTGAGCAGGCCGCCGTCCATCTGGTTGTCGACGGATAGCACGTCGGCAGCGCCGTGGCGGATCACCTCGAGCTGGTCATAGCGGGTCCAGGACGCTTCGTTCGCGAGCAGCGGCGTGGACAGCCGGCTGCGGACGTAGGCCATCTCGGCGAGATTGCGGCCGGACACGGGCTGTTCGATGAACTGGAGTCTGTAGGGCTCGAGTTCGGCTGCCATGCGGATAGCGGCAGCCGAGGACCACGCCTCGTTGGCATCCACCCGAATCTGGGCGTCCGGTCCGGCTCCGTCGCGCAGCGCCGCCACGCGTTCGACGTCATCACGCGGATCGTCGGAACCAACCTTGAGGTAGAAGGCCCGAAAGCCCTCCTCGGCGCCCCGTCGGCCATCGGCAGCCACCTCGTCGGGCGACTTCTGCGACACGTAGTAGAAGAACTCGACCTCGTCGCGGACACGACCGCCGAACAGGTTCACCAGCGGCTGGCCGCAGACCTTGCCGACGATGTCCCAGCACGCCATCTCGACGGCGGCGATGGCGGGGCTCGTGGCCTTGACGTGGTGCCACGTGCCGACGACGTTGATCCGCTTCATGATCCGCTCGATCGCGAATGGATCCTCCCCGACCACGAGCGGCTCGATCGAGCGCAGCACCGACGACACGATGTCGGCCGACGGGTACGCGGAGGCCTCCCCGATTCCGGAGAGGCCCTCGTCGGTGGTGACTTCTAACAGGATGCTGACCAGGCCCCGGCGTCCGCCATAGGCCCATACCTCGTCCTCCCGGAACGGGACCGCCACGGGCGTTGCCCTCAGCTCGGTGATGCGCATGATGTCCCTCCGGTCGATCGCGGCTATTGGCGTGTGGCGCGGACGCTGATGGGCTCGCGGGTCGTCGTGGTGAGCAACTCGCCCCCGCTCGGTGTCACGACTGCCGTGTCGGAGACGCCGTAGTCCGCCGGTCCCTGCCCGAGGATCCACGAAAAGACGTGGAACACCATGCCCTCGCGCAGCACGAGGTTGTCCCCGGCGCGGAGCCCGACCGGCGTACCGCCGCCCGACCAGCTGGGCGGGAATCCGATTCCTATCGCGTACCCACAGTGGTGGCGGCGGTATCGCGCGTGCCCGAGCGCTGCGTTCACGGCTTCCTGCCATGCCTCGTACACGTCGCCGGCCCTCGCGTCGGGCCGGAGTGCGGCGCACACGGCGTCCAGTCCAGCGATGGCATGAGCGGCCGTCTCGTCGAGGCCGGGGGGTTCCTCGCCGACGTGGATGAACCGGCTCAGCGGCGCGTGGTAGCGATCCATGGAAGCCGCGAGTTCGAGGAAGAGCGTGTCGCCGCGGCCGAGCGGTCGATCGCTCCAGGTGACGTGCTCCAGCTTAAGGCTGGGCGTCGAGCGGACCAGCGGAGGGAACCCCGGGTTCTCGCTGCCGGCCGAGATCAACTCGCCATAGAGCGCCGCGGCCACGTCCCGCTCGCGCACACCCTCGCCGGCGGCGGCGATTCCCGCGCGCAGCGCGCGGTCCGAGATGGTAGCGGCCGTGCGCACCTTCGCGAGCTCCCTGGGCGACTTGACCATGCGTTCGCGCGCGACCAGCTGCGAAGCGTCCTCCCACGGCAGGTCGGGCAGGCTCCCGTGGATGCGCCCCCACACGTCGACGGGCAGGTACATCGTCGAGCGCTCGACCCCCAGGCTCCCGGTGATCGGCCCGAGCGTATGCAGCGCGGTCTGCACCGCGCCGGCGGGATCCTCTCCGTCGCCGTAGGGGATGAACAGGCATTGCGGTGTCTGAAGCTCCACCGTCGGGCGCTCCATCGCGCGCGCCACCAGCAGCGGCTGCCCGTGGAGCGGCACGATGATCAGGGTGAAAGCAAAGTAGCCGAGGTGGTTGAGGCCGGTCAGGTAGTAGACGTTCTCCGGGCTCGGGATGAGCAGGGCCGCCAGGCCGCGCTCGTCCATCGCTTCCCTGACCGCGCGAAGGCGAGCGTCGTATTCCTCCGCGGGGAACGCCGGAGCCATGCCCGCGGCGGTGGGGCCGATCACGAGTGAAGACGGGGTCATGGCCTGCTCGCGGGGGCGGCGAACAGCTGTCCGAGGCCCGGTTCCGTCTTGGGAGCGCCAGCCAAGCGCATGCCCTCCCAGGCCGAAACCTGGTTCGCGGTGAGCACCGGCTTGCCGGCTACCTCCTCGAGCGCCTCGAGCGAGGCGATGGTGTGCAGCGCCGTGTCTGGGACCAGCACGGCCTCGGCAGCGACGTGGTGGGCGGCGCTGACGAGCGCCAGGGTGTCGTCGCGCACCAGCGTGCCGACCTCCGCCGCGGTGACGATCCCGTGGCTGGCGACCGAGACCGACTTTACGCCGGCGTCGGCAAGGAACGCTTCGAAGCGCCGCGCGATGTCCTCCGGGTAGGTCGCGGCGACCGACACGCGCCCAAGCCCGAGCGCGCGCAGCGCGTTGACGTACGCCAGCGAGGTACTCGACACGGGGAGGCCGAGCGCGTCCTCGATTTCGGCGGTCTGACGCTGCGCCCCTTCCCATCCGTAGATGAAGCTGCCGCTGGTGCACGCCCATATGACCGCCGACACCCCGGCCGAAAGGCGGCGCGCACCCTCGAGCAGTCGCTCGCTGCTGCCCATGTCGATCAGTGCTGCCTCGCGGTGCGCATCCTCGCCGATCGAGGTATGGACCACTTCGAAGGCGGCGGTGCCCTCGAGGCGCCGGTTGAGCAACTCGAAGTCATCCTCGGCGGCGTAGCCGGGATAGAGGATCCCGATCCGCACGGTGCTGTTCTCGTGGCTGGCCGTCTCCATCGGTGAGGTAGGACTTGTCAGCCCGCGTCAACAACGATATCATACGTCGTACAAGCTCCGGAGCGGGGAGGAATGACGTTGGAGGCAGCAGAGTTCACACGCCGCGGCCTGCTCAAGCGGACCGGCGCGCTCACCGTGCTCACGGCTTCGGGTTCGCTGCTGAGTGCGTGCGGCGGCGACGACGCGAAGCCGGGCGAGAGCACGCTCGCGGCGGCGCGCAGGGTGGGCAGGATGCGCGTGGGGTTCGCCAACGAGGCACCGTATGGCTTCGCGAATGAGGCCGGCGAGTTGACCGGTGAGGCCCCCGAAGTCGCGCGGGCCGTGCTCAAGGAACTCGGCATCAAGGAGCTGGAGGGCGTCCTGACGAAGTTCGAGTCGCTGATCCCGGGACTGAACGCGAGGCGCTTCGACATCATCGCCGCAGGCATGTTCATCACGCCTGAGCGCTGCGAGCAGATTCTGTTCAGCGACCCCGACTACGTCGCGCCCGAGGCCTTCGCCGTCAAGAAGGGCAATCCCCTGGGGCTACAGGACTATGGCAGCGTGGCCGACAACGCGGAGGTGCGGTTAGGCGTCCTCGCCGGGGCCGTCGAGGGTGATCAAGCCAAGGCCGCCGGCGTCGGAGACTCGCAGGTCACGCGACTTCCCGATCCACAGTCGGCGATCGAAGGCCTGCGGACCGGACGGATCGACGCGCTGGCGCTGACCAGCATCTCCATCCGCCGGCTGATCGAGACCTCGGGCCGGGGCGAAGTCGAGCTCGCCGGCCCGTTCGTCCCGGTCGTCGATGGCAAGGAGCAGCTCGGCGGCGGCGGCTACGGCTTCCGCAAAGCTGACAAGGAGCTGCGCGACGCCTTCAACCAGAAGCTCGACGCGATGAAGCAGGCCGATGCCCTGTTGCCGATCGTCGAGCCGTTCGGGTTCACCGCGGAGGAGCTGAAACCGGCCAAGCAGATCACCGCTGCCGATCTGTGCAAGGCGGCGTAGGAGCGCGGCACACAGCCGGAGATGACTCTCGTCGCATCCGTGAGCAACATTGTCGAGCGTCTCCTTCCGGGAGCGCTGTTGACCGCGGAGCTGACCGTCGTGGGCTCGCTCCTCGCGGCCGCGCTCGCTTTGGCAGCCGGTTTGTCGCTGACGGCGCGCGCCATGCCCGTGCGCGCGGCGGCCCGCATCTACGTCGAGTTCTTCCGCGGAACGTCGATGCTGGTGCAACTGTTCTGGCTGTTCTTCGCGCTGCCGGCGTTCGGAGTGGAGCTCAGCCCCCTACAGGCCGGAATCCTCGCGCTGGGCCTCAACATCGGCGCCTATGGCGCGGAAGTGGTCAGAGGCGCAGTCATCGCGGTTCCCAAGGGCCAGGCCGAAGCGGCCATCGCGCTGAACATGTCACCCGGCCTGCGGATGCGGCGGATCATCCTGCCCCAGGCGGTCGTCGCGATGCTGCCGCCGTTCGGCAACCTGCTCATCGAGCTGCTCAAGAGCACCGCGCTGGTCTCTCTCGTCACGCTCAGCGATCTGACGTTTCGCGCCCAGCTGCTGCGGTCGTCGACGGGCGAAACGCTCGAGATCTTCTCGGTGGTCCTCGTGATGTACTTCGTGATGGCCTACGCCATCACGCTGGGCGTGCGCGGGCTGGAGCGAAGGGTTTCGCGCGGGCTTGACGTCGGCGGAAGCTGGAAGACGAGCTGATGTGGGACTGGAGCTATGCGGCAGAAATCCTGCCCGATCTGTTTCGTGCGCTTCGCGTCACCGTCGTGGCGACGCTGCTCGGGATTGCCATGGCCATGGTCTTGGGCCTCGTCCTCGCGATCGGGAGGCGCTCGCGCCGGCGGGTGGCGCGCGCGCCTGCCGCCGCCTTCGTGGAGTTCGTGCGCAGCACCCCGCTGCTCGTGCAGCTCTACTTCATCTTCTTCGTGCTGCCGGACCTGGGACTGACGCTCTCACCGCTGACGGCAGGGGTGATCGGTCTCGGTCTCCACTACAGCGCATACACCTCCGAGGTCTACCGCGCCGGGATCGAGGGGGTCCCGCGCGGGCAGTGGGAGGCGGCGACGGCGCTCAACTTCTCCGCACGCCGCACCTGGACGAGCGTGGTGCTGCCCCAGGCGGTGCCGGCCGTCGTGCCGGCGCTCGGCAACTACCTGATCGCCATGTTCAAGGACACGCCGCTGCTGTCGGCGATCACGGTGGTCGAGCTGCTGAACACCGCCCAGGAGCTCGGCTCGCAGACGTTCCGCTATGTAGAGCCGATCACGATCGTGGGCGTGCTGTTCCTCCTGCTGAGCCTCGTCTCAGCCCTCCTGATCCGACGATTGGAAGCCCGCCTTGCCTTCAACCGGTAATGACAAGACGGCCGCCGCGGCCGACTCGACGCCCGCCGCGACCCCCGAGGAGAACGCCGACGTGATCGTGCGCTTCGAGCGTGTCACCAAGCAGTTCGGTGAGCTCACGGTGCTGCGCGAGCTCGACCTCGAGGTGACCCGCGGGGAGAAGCTGGCAATCATCGGGCCCAGTGGCTCGGGGAAGAGCACGCTCCTGCGCCTGCTGATGACGCTCGAGCGCCCGACGAGCGGAGAGATCATGGTCGACGGCGAGCGGCTGTGGCACATGGAGCGCGGGGGACGGGTGGTCGACGCCAACGAGAAGCACCTGCGCAGGATGCGCGGCAAGGTCGGCTTCGTCTTCCAGCACTTCAACCTGTTCCCGCACATGTCGGCGTTGCGCAACGTCATGGAGGCGCCGGTGCGGGTACGCGGCATGGACGGGGGCGCCGCCGAGGCGCACGCGCGGGAGCTGCTCGACATGGTCGGCCTGGCCGAGAAGGCCGACTCGCATCCCTCGAAGCTCTCGGGCGGTCAGCAGCAGCGCGTCGCGATCGCACGGGCGCTGGCGATGGAGCCCGAGGTGATGTGCTTCGACGAGGTCACCTCAGCCCTGGACCCAGAGCTCGTGGGCGAGGTGCTCACCGTGCTGGCGGAGCTGGCACGGAGCGGCAACATGACCATGCTCCTCGTCACGCACGAGATGCGCTTCGCGCGGGAGGTCTCGGACCGGGTGGCGTTCTTCGACAAAGGGCAGATCGCCGAATACGGGTCGCCAGAGAAGATCTTCACCGAGCCCGAACAGCAGCGCACCCGCGCGTTCCTGCGCGCGGTGCTCGAGCCGCGCTAGGGGCGGACGCGTTCGGCGAACAGGCGCTCGGGGCGGCCGGTGGGAAGGGCGTCGAGCGCCTTCAGCGCCGCCCACATGGTCGCAAGGTTGGCCGACACCACGGGCAGGCCGATGGCGTCTTCGAGCGGTGGGATGACGTCGTAGGTGGGCAGGTTCGTACAGCTCAGCACGATCGCGTCGGCGTCTCGGCGCGGTAGGCTCTCGACGAGCTCGCACACCGTCCCGCGGCTGACGCGCCAGATGTCGCCGCGCAGCCCGAGAGACGCGACACCCACCACTTCGTGGCCTGCCTCGGAGAGAAAGGCCACGAGTCGGGCGGTCAGCTCGGCGTCGTACGGCGTCGCCACGGCCACGCGTCGTGCGCCGAGCGCGGCGAGTGCCTCGAGCAGCGCCCCGCTCGTCGTCACTGCCCGCCGCGCCCCCGCGCGCTCCATCACCGATCGCAGCTGCCGCTCACCGGCAAGTCCTTCGACGAAGCTGGCGGAGGTGCACAGGTAGACCATCACGCCCGGTGCGGCGGCCGTTACCGCCCTACAGGCCGTCGCGAGCGCGCGCTCGTCGCGCAGCGCCACGGCCATCTCGGCGCTCACGAGGAGGTCGAGCGGCGGCGTGCGTGTGACGTACAGGCTGAGTTGCTCGGGCGTCCAGCGCCAGAGCTCGCGGTCGAGCGCCAGGTCGAAAGGCGCGACGATTCCGATCCCGGCGCCGGCCGGATCGAGCCGCGCCGTGACGGTTGCGCCCGTGTCACTCACCGCGCCCGCTCGAACGTCAGCTTCTCACCGGCGACGCCGCGCAGCCACATGTCCTGGCAGGCCATGGCCATTTCCTCAAGACCGCTCTCGATCGTGGCGAAGACGGTTCCGGGCACCCAGCCGATGTCGGGATTGAGCAGCAGGTTGTTGCGCTCATAGAAGAGCGCGAGGTCGACGATGCGGACCCCGCGCCGGGGCTGGCGCTCCTGCGTGTAGCCGTGCGAGGCCGATCCCAGCTCCTCGGCCGAGAACCAGAAGGCGCAGACGTCGCCGGCGATCGGGGTGATGGTGGTGTTCTCCAGGCCCGGCTCGGGATCGGCGAACGACTCCACAAGCGTGTAGATCTCGTTGCGGGCGTACTTGCCGTGGAACGCGTCGCCGCCCTGCGGTAGAGCGTCCCAGACGGCGGCGCAGGTCCTCGGCGCCCGCTCGTCGAGCAGCCGGGCAACGCAAGTGACTCCCCGCTGCTCGAGGCGGATCTCGAGGCGTCGTACTTCGCTCGGCTGGCTGGTCATCGGAGGCCTCCTGGGCAACTCGGGTGGTTGGCGAGGGTCGGCTGCGGGTGGCGGGCCTCGTAGGCGCGGGCGACCCGCAGCACGAGCGCTTCGGCATGTCGCCGTCCCACGATCTGGAGACCGATCGGTCGTCGCTGGACCGTGAAGCCGCAGGGCACGGTGAGCGCCGGCTGCTGGGTGAGGTTGAACGGGTAGGTGAAGGGCGTCCAACCCGGCCAGTGTGGGTCGGACCAGCCTTCGGGAACCTCGCGCCCGGCCTCGAAGGCGGCAATGGGAACGGTCGGGGTGAGGAGGATGTCCCAATCGGCGTGGAACTGCCCCACCGCGGTTCCCAGGCGGGCGCGGTCTGCCTGGGCCTCGAGCAGGGCGGCCGCGGACAGCCCCGCCGCGCGCTCGACGAGTGCCGCAAGACCCGGGTCCAGGTGCTCGCGCTGGTCCGGGGTGAGTGCCGCCACCGCGGCGGCGGCGCCGGCGCTCCACAGCACGTCGAAGGCGGGACGCGGATCTTCGAAGCCGGGGTCCACCTGCTCGACCCGCGCGCCGAGGTCCGTGAGCGCCCCGGCCGCCGCGGCGACTGCGGCCGCGACCTCAGGGTCCACGGTGGCGTGCCCGAGGTCCGGGCTGAAGGCGATGCGAACGTCGGCGACGCCATGATCGAGGACAGCGTCGGCGTAGCGGCCGGCGGTGGGCGGCAGAGCGGCCCACTCGCGCGGATCAGGCTCGGCGAGGACGTCGAGCAGCAGCGCGGTGTCGGTGACCGTGCGGGCCATCGGCCCCGAGTGCGCAAGCAGCCCAAACGGGCTCGGGGGCCACTGCGGCACTCGGGCAAACGTCGGCTTGAGCCCGACGATGCCGCAGAAGGCGCCGGGAATGCGGATCGAGCCTCCGCCGTCGGTCCCCACTGCCAGCGGTGCCATGCCGAGCGCAAGCGCGGCGGCGCTCCCCCCGCTGGAGCCGCCGGCGGTCCGCGCGCGATCCCAGGGATTGCACGTCGGCGGGACCCCGGGTCCATCCGTGACGGCCTTCCAGCCGAACTGCGGCGTGGTCGTCTTGCCGACGATCACCGCGCCGTGGCGGCGCAGCGCGGCGACGGGCGGCGCATCGACATCCCACCGTGCGCCCGGGGCCGGGACCGGGAATCCTCGAAGCGTCGGCCACCCCGCGGTGAGGAACACATCCTTGACGGCTGCTGGGACCCCGTCGAGCAGGCCGCAGGGCTCACCGTCCCGCCACCGCGCCTCGCTTTCGCGAGCGCTCGCCAGCGCGCGCTCCGGGTCGGTGAGGCAGAACGCGTGCACCAGCTCGTCGTAGCGCTCGATCGTCTCGAGACAGGCGCGGGCCACCTCCACCGGGGAGACCTCCCGGCGCCGATAGCGCAGAAGCAGCTCCTCCGCCGTGACGCGCGCGAGCTCCGGCGCTTCGTCTGGCGCGGTGTGCGCTCCGGCGCCCATCACGCGCCGGCGCCCGCGATGCTCGCCGGCAGGTCGGGGAAGGCGGCGGCCACGCCCGGGTGCTTGAGCCGGCCCGACGCCACGTTCGAGCCCGTCTCGAGCCCCGGAGTCACCTCGCCGGCGTCGGCAAGCTCCAGCACGAACGGGAGCGTGGCGTGGGTCAGGGCGCGCGTGGCGGTCACCGGCACCGCGCCGGGCATGTTCGCTACGCAGTAGTGCAGGATCCCCTGGTCGCGGAAGGTCGGCTGAGCGTGAGTGGTCGGCCGCGACGTCTCGAAGCACCCGCCTTGGTCGATGGCCACGTCGACGAGGACTGCACCGGGCGAGAGCTCGGCAAGGTCCTCTCGCCGCAGCAGTTTCGGGGCGCTGCGCCCGGGCAGCAGCACGGCGCCGATGCAGGCGTCCGCCGCGCGCGCCTCGGCGAGGAGGCCGTCCTCGTCGCTCATGAGGACGCGCACGCTGCCTCCGAACAGCTCCTCGAGCCGACGAATCCGCTCCAGCGAGCGCTCGAGGACCACGACTTCCGCGCCCATGCCGCGGGCGACGGCGGCCGCCTCGGCGCCCACGACACCGCCACCGACGACCAGCACGCGGGCCGGCCGCACGCCAGGCGCGCCGCCGATGAGCACGCCCGGACCGCCCTGTGGCTGTTGAAGATGGTGCGCGCCAGCCGCCGCTGCGAGCCGCCCCGCGATCTCGCTCATCGGGGTGAGCAGCGGCAGCCGCCCGGCGGCGTCCTCCACGGTCTCGTACCCGACCGCGGTCGTGCCGGCGGCCAGGAGGGCCTCCGTCAGCGCCCGGTCGGCGGCGAGGTGCAGGTAGGTGAACAGGATCAGGCCGGCATGCAGCAGCCGGTGCTCGGGCCCGACCGGCTCCTTGACCTTCAACAGCAGCTCGCTGTCGGCCCAGATGGCCTCAGCGTCGCCTGAGAGCTGCGCTCCTGCCGCTCGATAGGCGTCGTCCGTGAAGCCGGCGCCCTCGCCGGCACCGAGCTGCACGACGACGCCGTGTCCTCGCTGCCGGAGGGCGCAGGCGCCGGCCGGAGTCAGCGCCACGCGCTGCTCATCCGGCTTGATCTCGGTGACCACGCCGACCCTCACGTGGCCACCGCCAGGTACTTGGTGTCCTGGTACTCGCGCAGGCCCTCGGTGCCGCCCTCGCGACCCAAGCCAGACTGCTTGACACCGCCGAACGGCGCTGACGCCTCCGACACCATTCCCCGGTTCAATCCGACCATGCCCACCTGCAGCCGGTCGCCGGCCCGGAGGGCGCGTTCGAGGTCGCGCGTGTGCACAAAGGCGACGAGCCCCCGATCGGTGGCGTTGGCCTGCCGAAGCGCCTCCTCCTCGGTGGCGAAGGTGGAGATCGGCGCGACCGGCGCGAAGATCTCCTGCTGTGCGATCGGCGCATCGGCGGCGACGTTGCCCAGCAGCGTCGGGCGGTAGAAGTAGCCCGGTCCGGCGAGCGCCTCGCCTCCGCACAGCACCTCGGCCCCGTCGTTCACCGCGGCGCGCACGAGCGCCTCGACACGCTCGCGCGCCGTGGCGTCGATAAGCGGCCCGACGGTCGTTTCGGGGGCGGTGCCGTGTCCGATCGTGAGCGGGGCGAGCCGCTCGGCGAAGCGCGAGCTGAACTGCTCGCTCACCCGCTCGTGCACGAGGAAGCGGTTGGCGGCCGTGCACGACTGGCCCGTGTTGCGCAGCTTGGCCACCAGGGCGGCGTCCACCGCCCGATCGAGGTCGGCGTCCTCGAACACGAGGAACGGCGCGTTGCCACCGAGCTCCATCGAGAGCCTCAGCAGGTTGGCCCCGCCGCGCTCCACGAGCCGCCGGCCCACCTCCGTCGAGCCGGTGAAGGACAGCTTGCGCAGCCGGCGGTCATCGAGAAGCGGAGCCACGAGCGCGCCGGCGTTCGAGGTCGGCAGCACCGAGACGACGCCGTCGGGCAGCCCGCACTCCTGCAGGATCTCGGCGAGCAGCAGTCCCGTCAGCGGCGTCTGCGCGGGCGGCTTGACGATGGCGGTGCAACCGGCCGCCAGCGCCGGCCCCACCTTGCGGGTCACCATCGCCAACGGGAAGTTCCATGGGGTGATGAGCAGACACGGGCCCGGCTGGGTCGAAGTGAGGATGCGCTTGTCGCCGGCGGGCGCCTCGCGGTAGTCGCCGGGAGGACGGACCGCCTCCTCCGCGTACCAGCGCAGGAAGTCCGCGCCGTAGTCGAGCTCGGCTCGGGCCTCGACCAGCGGCTTGCCCGATTCCAGGACGATGAGCAGCGCCAGATCGTCGCCGCGAGCTCGCACCGCCTCGAACGCGCTGCGCAGCAACTCCGATCGCACGCGAGACGGCGTCGCGGCCCACTGCTCCTGCACGGCGACGTCCGCACCCAGGGCCCGCCTTGCGTGCTCGGGGCCGGCGTCGGCCACCTCGCAGAGGCTCTCGCCGGTGGCCGGGTCTTCCACGGCGAGGGCGCCGTCGCCGTCGTCCCAGCGACCGGCCAGGAAGGCGCGCTTGGGGACGCGGTCGAGCAGCGCGCGCGCGTCGTCGCTCACCGTCCGGGTGCGCAAGTCCGTGGTCATGCCGCCGTATACCCCCCGTCGACCGGGATGGAAGCGCCCGTGATGTGCGCGGACTCGTCGGCAGCGAGAAAGGCGACCGTGGCGGCTACTTCGTCGGGCTCGCCGAAGCGCCGCTGGGGAATGCCCGCCACCGCGGCCGCCTCGCTCGCGCGCGGGTCGTCCTGCTCCTGCAGCCAGGCCTGTGTCAGCGGCGTGCGGGTCTGCCCGGGGGCGACGGCGTTGACGCGGATCCCCAGCGGAGCCAGCTCGACGGCCGCCCCCCGGGTCAGAGCCAGCAGCGCCCCTTTGGACGCGCCGTAGAGCGTCATGGTCGGCACGCCGATCGACGCCAGCCGCGATGTAACGTTGACGATGCTTCCTGCGCGGCGGGCGCTCATCGCGCGTCCCGCGGCCTGCAACATGCACAGCGCCCCGAAGAAGTTCGTCTCAAAGACCTCTCGCACCTCATCGGCCTCGGTCTCGAGGACAGAGCCGGTGTGATCCAGCCCCGCGTTGTTGACGAGGACGTGAACGCCGCCCCACTGCTCCGCCGTTTCCACCGCCTCGGCGACCGTGGCGTAGTCAGCCACGTTGCCCGCCACGAACCGAGCGTGGTTGGCCCCTCCGAGCGCCTCGACCAGCCGGGTTCCCGGCTCGGCGCCCCGCCCGACACCCACCACGCGGGCACCCTCTGCGACCAGCCGACGCGCCACCGCCGCCCCGATGCCCGCGCTGGCGCCGGTCACGATGGCGACCTTGTCGTCCAGGCGCCTCACGCCGTCTGGCGATGGTCGCCGGCCGTTGCGATCGGGGTCTCCGAATCGTCGGCGAGCTCGGCCGCCGTCTGGTCCAGCGACGTGCGCAGCACCTGCGCCAGATGGCCGAGCTCGTCGACCGTGATGACGAACGGCGGGGAGATCTGCAAGGAGTGGCCCACGAGGTTGCGGACCAACACGCCGTGTGCGCGCGCGCGTCGCGTGACTCGCTCGGCGAGGTCCGGGACCGAGGCACGTGTCGCCGCGCTGAGCTCCACGGCCGCGAGGAGACCGATCGTGCGGACATCCTCGACCAGCGGATGCTGAGCGAGCGAGCTGAGCTGCTCGCTGAGCACGGGCTCCAGCTCACGCACTCGGTCGTAGAGCGACTCGTGCTCCAGCACGTCGAGGTTGGCCAAGGCGACGGCGCACGCAGTGGGATGCCCCGAGTAGGTGTAGCCGTGGCGCACCGCCCCGACCTCGGGGCTCCACAGCGTCTCCCGCACACGGGCGCCAGACAAGACCGCCCCGAGCGGCGCGTACCCCGAGCTGATTCCCTTGGCCGCGCAGATGAGGTCGGGGACGATCCCGAAGCGCTCGCATGCGAACGGCACCCCCAGGCGGCCGAACCCCGTCACGACCTCATCGACGATCAAGAGCACGTCGTGCTCGCGGCACAGCGCCTGAACTCGCTCCCAGTATCGGGGCGGTGGTGGGTACACCCCGGCCGCGCCGCGCACCGGCTCGCCGATGAAGGCGGCGACCTTGCCGCGATGGCGGTCGAACGCCTCGCCCAGTGCATCGGGATCGTCTGCGTCGACATGGGCCACCTCACGGACCAGCGGTCCCCAGCCTGCCCGGTTGGGAGCGATCCCCGCGAGGCTGGTGCCGTAGGCGGCCGTCCCGTGATACGCCCCCTCCCGCGCGATGACCAACCGTCGCTGCGCCTCACCTCGCGCCTCCCAGTAGCGGCGCGCCAACTTTGCCGCTGTGTCGACGGCCTCTGAGCCACCGCTCGTGAAGAACACAGCGCTGCCTGGGCCCGTCGGTGACATCTCCGCCAGTCGACGAGCCAGCTCGCGGGCCGGCTCGTTCGTGAAGACGTCAAACGTGTGGTACGCCGCCAGTCGTCGCATCTGACTGGCCGCCGCAGCGGCCAGTTCCGCGCGCCCGTGTCCGATGTTGCAGTACCACAGGCTCGCGCTGGCGTCGAGGTAGCGCTGGCCCTGGTCATCGGTCACCCAGCTGCCATCGCCGGCCACGATCGTAAGCTCGGACCCCGGGACGCGGGCCATGTCTGCGAAGGGATGCCAGAGGTGGACATCGGTCATGCGGCGGCCTCGGCTATCGCCGCGCGGCTCGCGAGCAGCCCGCGCAGTAGCGCGAAGTCTCGGTAGCCGAGCAGCTCCCGGAACATGGCAGCGCGAAAGCTGTCGTAAGCCTCCACCTGCAGGACCGCGAAGTGATCGTCCACCGCTGCTACGAGGCGCTGCTCGTCGCGCATGCGCAACGCCTTGAGCAGGGAGCGGTGCGAATCGACCTCCCACCGCGCCGGATCAGGCGCGGGACGGACAGAACTGAGCAGGATCACCTCGGCCATCGGCTTGAGCAGCAGCTCAAGCGCGGGCATGTGCATCGCCCGCACGAAACCGAGATGGATCTCTAGATGGGCGTCTTGCGCGACTGCGTCCCGCCCCGTCGTGGCCGCATTGGCGAAGCGCTCGAGCTCATGTTCCATCCGCTGGACGTCTTCGTCGGTGGCATTCCGCGCCGCCAGCGGCGCGAGCTGCCGGTCCAGCGCCGCGCGGGCCTCGAGGACATCTCCCACCGTCACACTTCCCCGCATCAGAAGATCTGCCAGCGCGTGCGAAATCGGGAGATCCGAGGGCGGGGCGACCTCCATCCCGAAGCCATGACGCACACGCACCAGGTGGCGGTTGGTAAGCGTCCTCACCGCGTCACGCACTACGGTCCGGCTCACGCCGAGCTCCAAGCCCAGCTCTCCCTCGGTGGGTAGCCGTTGCCCCGACTGCAGCTCGCCGCTCAGGATCCGGTGCTCCAGAGCTGACACGACCTGTCCCGGCTTCTCCGATGACATCAGACGTCATATCTTAGCTCGGCAAGGAGGCTTAAGCCAAACAGTCGCCCGCCGGGTTAGCGCAATGGTGCTGGTT
>Ga0136615_10000206_pt1 | contig 26142 bp, 25 predicted proteins | sample AntDrymUQ2882206_2_FD_106647 | JGI IMG/M metagenome (GOLD analysis project Ga0136615, IMG submission 106647) | Polar desert sand microbial communities from Dry Valleys, Antarctica - metaG UQ288 (22.06) | ecosystem: Environmental > Terrestrial > Soil > Desert | place: Antarctica: Dry Valley... | reverse complement strand
GCTGGGTCTCCGCCCAAACCCTCGGTCTGGGCGCGGTCTCACTCGCGCTGGTCGGCGCCTTCGTCCGGCGCGAGACGACGGCGAAGGATCCGCTCGTGCCGCTGCGGATCTTCCGCTCGCGCAACGTCAGCGGAGCGAACGTCGTCCAGACGTTCATGATCGCCGGGATCTTCGGGATGTTCTTCCTCGGCGTCCTGTACATGCAGCGGCTGCTCGGCTACGACGCGATCGAGACCGGCCTGGCGTTCCTGCCGGTCGCGGTGATCATCGGGACGCTGTCCCTCGGCGTCTCGGCAAGGCTCAACCTGCGCTTCGGCGCGAAGACGACGCTCGTGCCGGGGCTCGTGCTCGTGGCGCTCGGGCTCGCGCTGTTCACCCAGGCACCGTTGAACGCCGACTACCTGACCGACGTCCTGCCGGTGATGGTCCTGCTCGGCACGGGCGCCGGGCTCGTCTTCCCGTCGGTGACGACGCTTGCGATGTCGGCCGCCACCCCAAGCGACGCCGGTCTCGCCGGCGGCCTGCTCAACACCTCCCTGCAGGTCGGCGGCGCGCTCGGACTCGCCGTGCTGGCGTCGCTCTCCACGACACGAACCGACAGCCTGCTCGCCAGCGGCGACACGGCGCGGGAGGCCCTCCTGGGCGGCTACCACTTCGCGTTCTCGATCGCCGCGGGACTCGTGGTGTTGGCCGTCGTGGTGGCGCTGGCGGTACTGCGCTCCGAGGGCGCGGTGGCCACCGAGGAGGCTGCCGAGCAGTTGCATGTCCACGCTGTGGAGCCGCTCGCCGCCGAGGCGGCCTAGGCTGCGATCGTCGTCCACCTCGACACCGACGGACGCATCCGCCTGGACGTGCAGCTCATCGGGGCGGCGTGACGCGGGGGCTACGCCGCGAGCCGCCTCATCGCCAGCTCCAGCACGTCCGCGCGGCTGCGCGCGCCGTGACCGGCGGCGATGAGGTGGTTGGCGATCCACAGCGAGAAGGCAACCATGCAGCGGACCTCGACTTCGTCCTCGTCGGAGCAGATGGCGCGAAACAGCGAGCGCAGGTACTCCATTCGCCGGTTGTCCACGCGTCCGAGGCGCTCGGCGACCGTCGGCTCGCGCCGAGCCCAGTCGCGGACGGCCAGGTCGATCCTCACCAGCCCGCCGGTGGAGGAGGCGAGCGTGAACAGCCGCCACAGCCTGGCCCTGGCGTCCCCTCCCTCGCCCTCGACGCGCTCGATCACCTCGTCGATGCTCGCCCGCTCCCATGTGTCGAGCATCTCGTCGAGCAGCGCGCGCCGGTCGTCGAAGTGCCAGTAGAAGCCGCCCTTGGTGACGCCGAGCGCCTGCGCCAGCGCCTCGATCCGGACGGCGTCCGGGCCGCCGGCCGCCAGGGCCCGCAACCCCTCCTCGATCCATCTGCTGCGCGGCGTGCGCGTGAGGGCCATCGCCTATCTCTATCGGGTCGCGCGCGCAATTGACACCGTGGCCGGCGATGCCTAACCTCGATCCATACGTAACCGTATGGATCGAGGTTCCACGAATGCGACTCCCGAACACGGCGCACACGTCCCGGCCCTGGCGCATCCACGAGCTCACCCGCGACTTCCGGCTCGAGGACGTGTGGGCGCTGCCGACGCCAGGCGGCCCGCACGACTTCCGCCGGCTGGTGCAGGGCCTCCCTCGGCTGCTGGCGGAAACCGCCTCGGGCGCCCCGTCGCAAGGCGTCTCCCGCGCCGCCCGCGCGCTCTGGGCGATCCGCTGGAAGGTCGGGGAGCTGCTCGGTTGGGACGGCCCGGACGCCGGCATCGGCACCAGGGTGGCGACGCTCCGCGACCGGTTGCCGCTGGATCTGCGCGAAGCTCCATCCGGCCCGGACCTCTACCGCTTCAGCTCGCTGTACCTGCTCGACGACGAGTGGGCCGCGGAGATCGCCAACCGGACCGTTCACGGGGTCATGCACCTCGGCTGGGTCCCAGACGGGACCGGCGGCTACCGCGGCGAGATGGCCGTCCTGGTGAAGCCCAACGGGCTGCTCGGGGCCGGCTACATGGCCGCGATCGCGCCGCTGCGGCACCTGATCGTGTACCCGTCGATGATGCGACAGATGGGGCGCGCGTGGCGGGCGCGGCTGCCGGGGGACCCGCCGGCCGCGGCGTAGGTCGTCGGGCTAGGAGTGCAGTGCAGTGGTCATCGTGGTGTGATACCTCGGGAGATGCCCGGTCGAACGGTTCGCGACTTCCCGTTGTTCCCGCTCGGTGTCGTCGCGCTGCCGCACGAGCTCGTGCCGCTGCACATCTTCGAGGAGCGCTACCAGATCATGTTCGCCGAGCTGCTCGAGAACGAGAGCGAGTTCGGCATCGTCTGGTCGACGGACGCCGGGCCCAAGCGCGTCGGCTGCGCCTGCGCGATCGAGCAGGTGCTCGAGCGCATGGAGGACGGGCGCCTCAACGTGCTGACACGCGGCACGCGCCCATTTCGGATCGTCGCGCGCCAGGAGGACATGCCCTATCCCGCCGCTACGGTGGAGTTCCTCGACGACAAGGCCGAGGTTCCCGACGAGGCCGCGGCCGACGCCGCGCGCAGCGCCTACGCCGAGCTCGTCGTCGAGGCGACCGACGACGAACCCGACCCCGACGAGCTCGCCGTCAAGAGCGCCTACGAGATGGCCGCCACCGTCGACTTCGGCCTTGACGCCAAGCAGGGCCTGCTCGACCTGCGCTCCGAGAACGCGCGCATGCGGCTCGTCACGCGGCTGTTCAAGGCTGCGGTCAAGCGGCTGGACTTCGTCGAGCGCGCGCAGGCGCGGGCGCGCTCCAACGGCAAGGTGCGCTTCGGCTAGTCGCTAGCACGAGTGCTAATGGTGGGTTACGCGGGCTCGCGCGCGGGCGGCGGCTCGAGCGGCGCGACGGTCGTCGCGCGCGCCTGGCCGGGCAGCCGGCCCTCGGCGGCGATCCACGAGCCGACGAGGATCAAGACGAGACCGAGGATCGCGCCTGCGGTGATCGGCTCACTCAGCAGCGTCACGCCGTAGACGACCGCGAAGCCGGGCGCGATGTAGGCGACGAGCGACGCCCGTCCGGGGCCGATCTCGGCGATCAGCGTGTAGTAGATCCAGAACGCGATTCCCGTCCCACCCGCGCCGAGCAGGACCAGCGAGCCGACGGTCTTGGCCTCCACAGCGTGCGGCGGGAGCTGCAGCAGCGCGGGCGCGAGCAGCGCGAGCGTGCCCACGAGCAACGTCGACGCCGCGATCCCGACCGCCGGCACCTGCTGCAGGCGGTGCTTGAGATACAGCGAGCCGACGGCGTAGCCGACCGACGCCAGGAGCACGAGCAGGCCGCCGACGATCGCCGTCGAGTCGCCGCTCAGGTCGAGCCCGAACAGCAGCACGACGCCGATGATCCCCATCAGGACGCCGGCGATCGCGATCCCGTGCGGGCGCTCCTCGTCGTCGTAGCGCACCGCGATCAGCGCGGTGAAGATCGGCGCCGCCGACACGAGGATGCCCGTCAGCGACGACGCGATGTGCCGCTCGCCGTAGGTGATCAGCAGGAACGGGATCACGACCTGGATGAGCGCCATGAAGACGATCGGTCCCGTCCAGCGGCCCATGCCCCGCAGCGCGCCCGCCTTCCACGCGAGCGGCACGAGCACGAGCGCGCCGAGCGCGATCCGGGCGAAGACGAGAAAGATCGGCGGAACGTCGTCCTCGAGGGCGACCTTGATGAAGAGGTACGAGGCGCCCCACAGCCCAGCCAGGAGCGCCATGAGCAGCCAAGAGCGGCGGTTCATGGGCGTTTGAGGCTAGATGGTGTGCTCGGCGGCGCTCAACGCCGCGCGGTCGCGAGCAGTCCCGCCAAGCCGAGGAAGACGCCACCGACGACCTGATCCACCCGCCGCCGGGCGCGGGCGCCGAGGCCCGCCAGCCGCAGCCGCTCGCCGGCGAGCGCCCAGCCTGAAGCGGCCACGAGCTCCAGGGCGATGTAGACGATCCCGAGCACGAGCAGCTGCCCGGCGACCGCATCGCCGCGGTCGACGAACTGCGGCAGGAACGCGGTGAAGAGCAGCAGCGCCTTCGGGTTGGCGGCGACCGTGAGGAACTCGCGGCGTGCGCGCACGACGCGTCCGGCGACGGCGCCTGAGGGCTGCAGCGCGGGCTCGGTCGGCGATCGGCCGGTGATGCTGCGCAGCCCGAGGTACGCGAGGTACGCGACGCCCAGCCACTTGACGACCTCGAAGACCGCCTGCGAGCGGGCCAGGATCGCCGCCAGCCCGGCCGCCGCCAGCGCGAGCATCAGGAGGAAGGCCGCCAGCCGTCCCGCCAGGGCGACGATGGCCTCGCGAGCGCCGAAGCGCATCGCGTGCTGCATCGCGAGCACGTTGTTGGCGCCCGGCGAGACCGCGACGAGCGCCGCCGCCGGCACGAAGACCGCGAGTTGCGCGAGCGAGACCATGCCCCCGTCCTACCCGCAGCGCGCGACGACCGGCGGCACCCTCAGCGCGGCAGGCCGCACGTGTCGATCGCCACGCGCCGCGTGAAGCGCGACAGGCGCGGCAGGATCGGCGGGCGCTGCGTCGTGTCGGAGTAGCGCAGCCTTCCGTGCTCGGTCGTCACCGCGAAGGTGAAGATCTGCGCCGGCGGTGGCTTGGGCACGTCGACGAGGCCCTCCTGCACGTCGATCAGGTCGCGCCGGATGTCGCGCGCCTCGAGGATCTGCTCGCTCGTGAGGTCCTTCGCCGGCCCGTCGTTGCAGCGCGCGGTCTGGTCGGAGATGAGCAGCTTGAGCTCGGCGCCGGGCACGGTGCCCGTGCGCTGCATCATGAAGAGGTCCGGCGACGGCGTCCCGCAGCCGCTCGCGGCGGCGACCAGCGCCGCCGCCGCCGCGGCCAGCGCTGCGCCGTGCCTGGTCACGCGGCCACCGCGACGCCGCCACGGCGCGGATCGCCTGCGCCGCTGAGCTCGCCGGTCTGCGCGTCGCGACCGACGACCTGCACGCCGCCGAAGAACATGCTCTTGGCGCGGAACGCCTGGATCTCGTGCGGGTCGCAGCGCAGCTCGTCGAGCGGGATCCCGGGCTCGGTGTAGATCACCCCACTCTCGAAGTGCACGCGCGGCTCGGCCAGGGCGGCGGCCGGCGGCAGCCCGTGGTCGACGACCGCGACGATCGTCTGCAGTAGCGCCGAGCGGATCCGGTTCGAACCCGACGAGCCGAGCGCGACCTGGACGCTGCCGTCCTCGGCGACGACCGTCGGCGACATCATCGACGGCATCCGCCGGCCCGGCGGCGCGTGGTGAAAGCCCAGCGGGCTGAGGTCCTCCTCGCCCATGATGTTGTTGAGGTGCATGCCCGTGCCGGGCACGACGATCCCTGAGCCCTCGCCGTTCGTGCAGGTCACCGAGACGGCGCGGCCGCTGGCGTCGAGCACCGAGATGTGCGTCGTCGAGCCCAGCCGCGAGCCGAGGAAGCGCCCCGCGAACCCCGCCTCGGCGAGCCCGTCCATGAACTCCGGCGTGCGCTCGGACTGCGCCTCCTCCATCGAGACGACGACCGACTGCAGCGAGGGCGGCGACGGCGCCGCGTCCAGGCGGCCGAGCGCGAGCGCGAGCAGGATGCCACCGGCCGACGGCGGCGGGTTCGTGTACACCTCACGGCCGCGATAGCGCGCGCACAGCGGCGTGCGCTCGATCGGCTCGTAGCGGCGCAGGTCCTCGGCCGTCAGGGCGCCGCCGCGCTCGGCGATCCACGCGACGACGGCCTGGCTGATTTCGCCGTCGTAGAACGCACCTGCTCCCTCGGCACCGAGGCGCTCGATCGTGTCGCCGAGGTCGCGGTCGCGCCACAGGGCGTCGACGCCGAGCAGCTGCTTTGCCGGCGCGTAGATCGCCTCGCACTCAGGCGTCGTGCGCAGGATGGCCTCCAGCAGGTGGATGACCTCGGCCTGCTGCGTGTTGACGGTCACGCCGTCGCGCGCGAGCGCCGCCGCGGGCGCGGCGAGCTCGGCGAGCCCGATCGAGCCCCAGCGGCGCATCGCCGCGTCGATCCCGGCCGGGTTTCCGTACGCGCCGCAGGAGGCGGCCCCGACGTGGAAGACCTGGCGGGCGTCGCCGCCGAAGTCGACCTCGACCGGTACGAGCGGCGCGCGCTGCTCGGGGCGGTACCCGAAGCCCGGCGCGGCGACGAAGAAGTCCAGCAGCACCGGCCCCTCGCCGGGCTCCGCGACGAGCATGTAGCCGCCCGCGCCGGGACCGCTCAGCAGCGGCTCGGCGACCCACGAGGTCAGCATCGCGGCGACCGCCGCGTCGACCGCGTTACCGCCGTCGCGCAGCACCTGCGCACCGGCGTTGGCGGTCAGCGGGTGACCGGCGGCGACGATGCCTTGTGCGCTGGCGCTCACGCGACGAGGCTAGCGGCGGCGGCCTGACGCGGCGCCCGCCGCGACAGGCGCGGCGCGTCAGAACCGGCGCGGCATGAACTCCGGGACCTCGACCTCCGTGACGCCCAGGCCGCTGCGGCGCGTGGACGCGGGTGCGGGCGCGGGCGCCGGCGGCGGTGCCGGCGCAGGCGGCGGACCGGGCGTGCGGCGATAGGGCTCGCGGCGGACGGGCGGCGGCATCGGGCGCGACGCGGTTCCGCGCGAGACACGCGGCTCGCCGCGCGGCTCCTCGAAGCGCTGCGGGACGGCCTGGCCGCCGTAGCGGGTCGCCACGACCGTAACCCAGACCTGGTCGTCGAGATCCTCGTCGACCATTGCCCCGAAGATGATGTTCGCGTCCGGGTGGGCGGCCTCGGAGACCGCCTTGGCGGCCTCGTTGATCTCCCACAGCGACAGGTCGCGGCCGCCGGTGATCGACAGCAGGATCGAGTGCGCGCCCTCCATGCTCGTCTCCAGCAGCGGCGACTCGACAGCCTTCTTGGCGGCGTCGACGGCGCGGCTGTCGCCCGTGCCCATGCCGATGCCGAGCAGGGCGTTGCCGGCGTCGGCCATGATCGTGCGCACGTCGGCGAAGTCGAGGTTGATCACGCCGGGCAGCGTCACGAGGTCGGAGATGCCCTGCACGCCCTGGCGCAGGACGTCGTCGGCGACGCGGAAGGCCTCGACCATCGAGGTCTGCTTGTCGAGCACCGACAGCAGGCGGTTGTTCGGCACGACGATGAGCGTGTCGACCTCGTCCTTGAGTGCCTGGATGCCGACCTCGGCCTGCTCGCGCCGGCGCGAGCCCTCGAAGCCGAAGGGCTTGGTGACGATGCCGACCGTCAGCGCGCCGATCTCGCAGGCGATCCGGGCGACGATCGGCGCCGCGCCGGTACCCGTCCCGCCGCCGGCTCCAGCCGCGATGAAGATCATGTCCGAGCCCTTCAGCAGCGCCTTGATGCGGTCGTACTCCTCCATCGCGGCGGCGCGCCCGAGCTCGGGGTTGGAGCCCGAGCCCAGCCCGCGCGTGAGCGACGAGCCGATATGCAGCGTGATGTCGGCGAGCGAGTCCTGCAGCGACTGCAGGTCGGTGTTGATCGCAACGAACTCGACGCCCGCGACCTGCGCCTCGACCATGCGGTTGATGGCGTTGGAGCCGCCGCCGCCGACGCCGACGACGCGGATCACCGGCTGGCCGGCGGGCTTGGCCTGGCCGAACGGCGCCGGGCGGTTGCCCGCGTCGCTGCGGGCGAAGACGTCGTCGATCTCGGGCTCGGCCATCTTGTGGCGGGCGCGGCCGGCGGCCGGCGTCGCGGGCTTGGGCGACGGCGCCTCCATGAGGTTCTCGGGAAGCTCCGAGGAGAAGGCCGAGCGCAGGCGGTCCTGCGGCGACGGGATGACCGGCTCGTCGTCCTCGATCCGCGGCGGGCTGCCGGCCAGCGAGGGATGCGGCACCTCGCGCGGCGGGATCTCCTCGATCGGTGTCGGCTCGGGTGCGGACGGCTTCGCGAGCGGCTCGTCGCCGGCGAGACCGTCGGCGTCCTTCTCCGCCTCGGCCTGCTTGGCGTCCTCCTCGGTCTTGCGGAAAAGCGCGGCCAGCGGCCCCTCCCTCATGCTCGCGCGCTTACCGGATGCCATGAGAGAGAACCTCCTTCGCGAGGTCGCGGTAGGACTGGGCGGCCGTGCCGTCCGGGTCGTACTTGAGAACGGACATGCCCTTCACGGGTGCCTCTGCGAACCGCACCGTCTTCTTGATGCGCGACGCGAACACCCGGTCGCCGAAGTTCTCCTCGAGGATCTCGATCGCCTCCTTGGCGTGGATCGTCCGCGTGTCCATGAGCGTCGGGAGGATTCCCTCGATCTCGACATTCGGGTTGAGGTTCTCGCGAATCATCTGAAGCGTGTTCTGCAACTGGATCAGCCCGCGCATCGACAGATACTCGCATTGAACGGGGACGATCACCTTGTGCGCGGCCGTGAGGGCGTTGATCGTCAGCAGGCCGAGCGACGGCGGCGTGTCGATGCAGATGAAGTCATAGTCGTCCCTGACGGCGTTCAGCGCCTTGTCCAGCGAGCGCTCGCGGCCGATCTGCGTCGACATCGCGATCTCCGCGCCGGCGAGGTCGATCGACGCGCAGGCGACGTCGATCTCGCGCCTGCGGACGACCTGCTTGATCGGGATGTGATGCACGAGGACGTCGTACATCGACAGCTCGAGCGTGTCGGGGTCGATCCCCTGCGACATCGTGAGGTTGCCCTGCGGATCCATGTCGACGCACAGCACGCGATGGCCCTGCTCGGCGAACGCGGCGGCGAGGTTGAGGGTCGTCGTCGTCTTCGCCACGCCGCCCTTCTGGTTGGCGAAGGCGATGACCCGCGCCTGCTTGTGCTCGTCGGAGCTATGGAAACCGGACACGGGGCCTTATTCGCACGCGCGCGGGCGATTCCTTCACTGCTCCCCAATAGCATCCGCGCCGATGATCAGCCACTGGGACGACGTGCCGTGGAAGCACCATGAGCACGGCGAGCTGCGCTTCGAGCGCAAGGCGCTGAGCCGGCCGCTGGGCGGCGCGGGCGTGACGCTCAGCCGCTACCGGATCGCGCCCGGCGCGCGGTCGATGCCACAGCACGTCCACGTCGACGAAGAGGAGCTGTTCTTCGTCCTCGGGGGCGCCGGCCTGAGCTGGCAGGGCGAAGCCGTGCACGAGGTCCGTGCCGGCGACATGATCGTCCATCTCGCCGACGCTGCACCGCACACGCTGCTGGGCGCCGGCGACGAGCCGCTGGACGTGCTGGCCTACGCCAGCGGGTCGCCCACGCAGCTGACGCTGCTGCCGCGTGCGGGCGTCGCCTGGGTCGGTGCGCGCTGGATCCCGCAGGACGCACCGCACCCGTTCACGGCGGAGCCGCCGGTCGAGGCGCTGCCGGCGCTCGCGCCGCGCCCGCCGTCGATCGTCGCGCTCGATGACGTCAGGCTGGACCTCCAGGAGCGCGGGCCCGTGCACCGCACGCGGCGCGACCTCGGGCGCGCCGCCGGCTCGCAGCTGAGCGGACTGCAGCACGTCACCGTCGCGCCGGGGCAGCGTTCGTCGGTGCGCCATTGCCATTCGCATGACCAGGAGCTGTTCGTCGTGCTGGCGGGCTCCGGGATCGTGCTGCTCGGCGACGAGCGCCACCGCGTGCGGCCGGGCACGATCGTCACCCGGCCGGCAGCGACGGGCGTCGCGCACGCGTTCGAGGCCGGCAACGACGGGCTCGTGATGCTGGCCTACGGCACGCGCGAGCCGGCCGACACATGCTGGTATCCCGACTCGCAGAAGATTTCCTTCCGCGGCCTTGGCGTGATCGGCCGGCTCTCCCCGCTGGACTACTGGGACGGCGAGGAATGACGCTCCCCCGCGCCACGTGAGCGCCCTGCTCGAGCGGCGCCTGCTCGTCGTCACCGGCAAGGGCGGCGTCGGCAAGACGACCGTCGCGGCCGCACTCGGCCTCGTCGCGGCGCGCACGGGCAAGCGCACGATCGTCGCCGAGGTCGCGCGGCGCGGAGACGTGGCGAGCGCCTTCGATCGTGAGGGATCGCAGCCGTTCGAGGAGGTGCAGCTCACGGAGGGCCTCTTTCACATCTCGATCGACCCGCAGGACGCGCTCGAGGAGTACCTGCGCGACCAGCTGCCGTCGGGCGCCGTCGCCCAGGTGCTGATCCGCAGCCGGATCTTCGCGATGGTCGCGGCCGCGACGCCCGGCATGCGCGAGCTGCTGACCGTCGGCAAGCTGTGGGAGCTCGCCCAGCTCGACCGCCGCACGCCGGGCGCCGATGCCTACGACCTCGTCGTCGTCGACGCGCCCGCGACCGGCCACGGCGTCGCGGTGCTCAGCGCGCCGCGCACGTTCGCCGCCGCCGCGGGCGGCGGACCCGTCGCGCGCCAGGGCAGGATCATCGACGCGATGCTCTCCGACCCCGCGCAGATCGCGGTGCTCGCGGTCGCCCGGGCGGAGGAGCTCGCCGTGACCGAGACCGGCGCGTTGCGCACGTCGCTGCAGGAGCGCATGGGCCTGCCGCTCCAACGCGTCGTCGCGAACATGCTCGACCCCGACCGCTTCAGCCCGCGCGAGGCGCGCCGGCTGGAGTCGCACGCCGCCGACCCCGCTGTGGCGCGTGCGCTGCGCGGCCATCATCGGGCGCTGCGCCAGCGCGCGCAGCTGGCGCGCCTGCGCAAGCTCACCGGCCAGGCGCCCGCGCACCTGCCGCTGCATCCCGGCGGGCCCGACCTCGAGCTGCTCGCCGACGAGCTCGCCGACCAGCTGTGAACGGCGGGATCGGCGGGATCGGCGGGCGCCTGGAGGGCAAGCGGATCTGCATCGTCGCGGGCTCGGGCGGCGTCGGCAAGACGACCGCGTCCGCCGCGCTCGCGCTCGGCCTGGCCGCCGCCGGCAAGCGCGTCGCCGTCGTGACGATCGACCCGGCCCGGCGCCTCGCCGACGCGCTCGGGCTCGACGAGCTCGGCAACGAACCGCGGATGGTGGACCCGGCCGCGCTCGAGACGCACGGCATCGAGATGCGCGGCGAGCTGTGGGCGATGATGCTCGACCCCAAGGCGACGTTCGACGGGCTCATCGCCAAGCTCGCGCCCGACGAGCGCACGCGCGACGACGTGCTCGGCAACCGCATCTACGCCCAGCTGTCGAGCGCGATCGCCGGCTCACAGGAGTTCAGCGCGGTCGCCAAGCTCTACGAGCTCGACCGTGACGGCGCCTACGACGCGATCGTGCTCGACACGCCGCCGTCGCGCAACGCGCTGGACTTCCTCGACGCGCCCGACCGCCTGACGGACTTCTTCGAGGGCCGCGCACTGCAGCTCTTCCTCGTGCCGACGGGGATCGCGGCGCGCATCATGGGGGCCGGCAGCAGCGTCGTGTTCGGCATCCTCAAGAAGCTCACCGGCGTCAACCTGCTCGACGACGTCGCGGTCCTCTTTCGCGCGATGGGCGGCCTGATCGACGGCTTCCGCGAGCGCGCGGCCGCCGTCAAGGCGCTGCTCGCCGATCCCGCGACGACGTTTCTCATCGTCGCCTCGCCGGAGCGTGAGCCCGTCGCCGAGGCGATCTTCTTTCGCCAGAAGCTACGCGAGGCGCGGATGCCCTTCGGCGGGCTGATCGTCAACCGCGTGGCCGTGCTGGGCGACGACGAGCACGCCGAGCCGGCCGCGATCCACGCCGCGCTGCGCGGCGAGCTCGGCGACGCGCTCGCGGCGAAGGTCGCCCGCAGCGCGGAGGACCTGCAGCTGCTGGCGGCCCGTCACGCCGCCGCGATCGAGCGCCTGAAGACCGCGCTCGAGGAGCCCGACCCGACCGTCGTGCCCCGGCTGGACGGCGAGGTGCAGGACATCGACGGGCTGCTGGTGCTGTACCGGCACCTGTCGGGTGACGGATCCGGCTAACGCGGCCAGCGCGTCAGGTGCTGCCTGCACGCCTGCGGGTGGCGCTCCTTATCATCGTCTCGATGGTCGGGCACCGAGCACTCACCATCGCCCTGGCCGCCCTCGCGGCCGTGTGCGCCGCCGTGGCCATGCCGGCGCTCGCGCCCGCTCCGCTTGCACCTGTCGCGCTCGCCCACCCGGAGCCCAACGACGTCGACGGCGACGAGGTCCCCAACGAGCGCGACAACTGCCTGAGCACCCCGAACGGCAGCCAGCTCAACACCGACGGCGACGCCGAGGGCGACGCCTGCGACGGCGACGACGACAACGACGCCGTCCCGGACACCGGCGACAACTGCCGCGTGATCGCCAACCCCGATCAGGCCGACGGCAACGGCGACGGTCGCGGCGACGCCTGCCCGCCCATCGACACCGATGGCGATGGCCTGCTGGACGAGGACGACAACTGCGACCAGCTCGGCAACCCCGACCAGCGCGACATCGACGGCGACGACAAGGGCGACAGCTGCGACCGTGACGACGACGCCGACAAGTACGACGACGGCTACGACAACTGCCCGACGACGTACAACCCCCTGCAGGAGGACCTCGACAAGGATGCGCTCGGAAGCGCATGCGACCCCCAGGAGCTGATCGCCGGCCCATCTGGCACCACGGGCGCGGGAACGCCGGCTCCCGGCACGACTGGCGCCGCGGCCGACCGCCGCTCGCCCGTCGTGAGCGTCGGAGTCGCGCGCCGCCAGCGCCTCGCGGACGCCGGTCGCGCGCTCGTGGTGACGGCGCGCTGCTCGGAGGCCTGCAGCCTGGCGGCGGAGCTCGTCGCGAGCGCGTCCGCCGCCCGCCGGGCTCGCTTGGGCCGCACGCGCGTCGTGCTCGCGCGCGGCTCGTGGTCGCTCGCCGGAGCCGGTCGTACCTACGTCTTCGCGCGCTGGACGCCGTCGGCGCGCAAGCTGCGCGCCGGACGGCGGCTGAGGGCCACCCTCCGGGTGACCGCGACCGATCCGGCGGGCAACCGTCGCACGGTCAACCGCACTATCGATCTGTATCGCTGAGCCGCCGCCCGGCCGGCCGCACTCCCCGCGGGGCGCGGCCGGCCGGCCCGGGCGTCAGCGCATCCCGATCGACAGAGACTTGTTGCGCGTGCGGCGCGAGCCGCCCGTCGGCGTGTACGACACCTGCAGCACGCCGCTCGTGCGGTGCGTGCGGCGCCGTGCCAGCGTGCGCCGCAGCAGACGGCTCTTGGCCGACGACAGGCGGAACGTCAGCCGCAGCCGGCCCTTCGCCTTCGCGGTCATCGACGCCTTTGCAAGCGGCACCGACTTGCGCCCGATCGTCGCCTTGAGCGTGGCTGACGCCGTGCCCGCACCGGGCACCGTGATCGTGACGCTCGCCCGGCCCTTCGTGATCGTCAGGCGCCGCAGCGACCCGAAGCCGAAGAACGAGGACGGCTTCTTCGCGGCCACCGCCGACGACGACCCCAACGGCGCAGGTGCCACCGGCGCCGCGGGCGGCTGGGCGAGCACCGCACCCGGACCCGTGTACTTGAAGATGTACAGCCCGTAGTCGCGGTCGGAGGTCGCGATCAGCCGGTTGCCGGCGGCGTCGGTGAACTGCTCGACACCCCAGAAGTTGTTGCCGCCGGTGTCGATGAACTTGCCCACCTCCTCCAGACCGTTGGCTCGGCTGAAGCGCAGGACCCGCAGACCGCCCGAGTAGTACGAGACGTACGCCAGGTTCGTGCTCGGGTCCGCTGCGACCTCGTGGATCGACAGATCCCCGAAGTTCACGGCGTAGCGCTCGTCCAGCGACTCCTGGATCGCGTACGCGCCGAGCTCCTCGCTCGTGTTGGCGTCGTACAGGTGCGCGTAGCCCCAGCCGTCGTGCGCGGAGCCGATCTCGATCGTCAGGCCCGCTGTTCCCACCGCCGGCACGTCGGTATCGGCGGCCGTCTCGGTGGCGGCGCCCGTGCACTGATAGGTGTCGGCGTCGTAGACGCCGAGGACCCGCAGCGCGTCGGCACGACCGACGAACAGCATCGGGATGTCGATCTCGTTGGCATCCACGAGCATGTTGATCAGGGTCTCGCAGCGCCCGCCGTCAGCGCCCCAGCTGTTGTTCATGATCACGCCGATCTCATAGCCGGCGGCCTCGATCGCGGCCGCCTTGGCCTGGAAGTCGCAGGTCCCGCGCTCGGCGACCGCGACGGTCACACCCGCCGGCGGCGGCGCGACGGCGGTGCACGCATCGCCGACGAACACGCTGTCCCCCGACAGCGTGGCGCCCGGCGCGATCGGCTCGGCGTCGGACAGCGCGGGGTTGAAGGACACGCCTTCGAACGGCGCCTCCGTGATCCGGCTGATGAGCCGGAACGGGGCGAAGTCCTCGTCGGCGCCGAGGAAGAACTGGTTGTCGTGTGAGTACTCGGCCTCGTGGGCGTTGCCCTCGGGCGGGTCGAATCCCGTCAGCGTGTCGGGATCGTCGAAGTCCGTGTCGGTGATGAACGTCGGGTTCGCCGGATCGTCGACGTCGAGCTGCACGTAGCCGGCATCCCAGTAGGAGACGAGCATGCGCACCGTGTCGCCCACGCGCTTGACCACCACATCGTGGTGCAGGATCGTGTTGCCGTACGCCGACTCGTCGACGATCTCGTCGGCCTGGGGCAGCTTGAGCAGGTCGAGGTCCTTGATGAACTCGGGGTCACGCGGGTCGGTGATGTCGAAGATGTCGACGTCGGCGAGTTCCGTGTTGTCGGAGGCCACGAGGTACGCGCGCGGCCCGTCTTGCCAGGCAAAGACGCTGTGGTACGAGTTGCCGGCGATGGTGGGGTCCTGCACCTCCGAGCCGTCGGGCGAGCGGTCGCCGGCGCCCTGCACGAGCGTCTTCGGGCTGGCCGGGTCGGTGACGTCGTAGAGGTCAAAGCCGCCGCCGGTCCTGTCCTGCGGCGCGCAAGCCGCCGTGACGTTGGACCCATAGGTCTCGTCGTTGACGGCGAGCAGATCGCCCTTGAACTGCGGCGTGTCGACCGAGATCACGTGGGCGCCCTCACCGTGGTAATACGGCGCAGGGGCGGGAATGAACGACACCTGCTGCGGCGCCGACGGGTTGCGGATGTCGACGACGAAGGTGCCGCCGCCCGTGCACGTCGTGCTGTCCCAGGAGTTCAGGTACGCGTAGCCCTTGTGGACCGCGACATCGGCGATCTGGCCGTCAAGGACCGGCTGGCCGGTCGCCGGATGGATCAGGTTGAGCTTGCCCACGAGCTCGACGTTCTGCTGCGTCGGCGGCAGGTGGCCGAACAGCTCGCCGTGCTGCCTGGCGCCGAAGTCGAAGGCCGTCTTCATGGCTGGCCGCTTGGCGCTGTCGGACACCAGGCCCGAGCGAGATGCGTCACGCGCGGTCGTCGAGACGGCGGATGCCGCGGGCGCGGCAAGCGCGGTCATCGCGCCTGCCAGGCCGAGCACCGCGAGCGCGCCGCGACGTGCTGCGGATCGGGCGCCACGAGCCTGCGACCGCGCAGCGACGAACAAGACTGATACAGCACACACAACCCCTGATCGCACGATGATTCCCTTCAGATTCGCTCGTCAGATCTCGTGGGGCGGGTGCGACGGGGTTCGTCCCCTCGCCCGGCGCGCGACGCCTCCCTTGGGGCGCAGCATACGTTCTCGACACAAACGCGACAAACGCATCCGTGCATCTGAACACGATCAGGCGACAGTCAGCGCACAAGCCTGATCCTGACCGGTGGTGCCGCGCGCGAGTTCCCGGCCCGGTCGGTGGCGACGACGGCCATGCTGACGCTCACCGGCCGGCGCCTGCGCAGCGCGCGCAGCACCTGACGGTGCTGCGCGAGCGTGAGCCGCACGGCGAGCTCCGCGCCGCCGCCCGCGACCACGACCGCGCGGCGGGCGACCCGCAACGGCAGGGCAATTCCGCTGACGCGCAGCGAACCCGATGCCGCCACGTAGCCACGCTCGGTCGTGCTGGCGAACACGCGGACGAGGCGCGAGCGGCGTACGTGCTGGCGCGCGGCCGCGCCGACCTCGAGACGGGGCGCCACGCGATCGCGCGCACCACCGGCGCCCGGCGGCGCCGCAGTCACCGTTCGCGTCACCGCCTCACAGTCGCCGGCGACCTCGTCGAGCGTGTCGGCATCGACCTTGTCGCTCCCGTCGCCGCAGCGCACGACGTCCTGGATGCCGTCGCGCACGCGCAGGTCGTCGTCGCCTGCGCCGCCGTCGACCTCGTCGACGCCAAGCCCGCCGATCACGATGTCGGCGCCGCCACCGCCCGCGGCGACGTCATCGCCGTCGTCGCCGCTGAGCTGATCGTTCGCCGGCCCGCCGGTCAGCCGGTCGGCGCCAGGTCCGCCGAGCAGCGTGGCCGAGATGGCGATCGAGACCGTCGCCGTGTCCTCGCGCTCACCGAGGTCCAAGCGGATCGTCTGGACGCCGGCGGCCGGGCAGAACGTCTGGATGATCCACGCGTTGGCGTCGGGCGTGATGTCCCCGGGCGTGCAGTCACCCGGGTCCATGCCGCCGTCGACCGTCGGATCGCGAAACTCGATGCGCGAGCCGCTGGCGCGGACGACCAGCGTGTTCAGCGACGTCGCGTCCTCGGAGAGATAGGAGACGACGGCCCCGGCCGGCCGCACGAGCGAGTGCGCGCCTGCGGGGGCCAGATGCAGCCCGAGGAGCGCCGTCGTGGCGCCGAGACCGGCGATCAGGGCGGCTCGTGGGCTCATGGCCGGAACGCCGCCTCCCACGTCCGCGCGCCATCGGTCGTGTGCATGATCGTCCCATCGCTCAGCGCGAGGTACAGCTCGTCGGCCCCGACGGCCTTGAGCTTGTATGGCTCGCCATCCACCGTACCTGCGGGCTTCCACGTGTCGCCGCCGTCGGCGGAGGTCTGCACCGTGCCGTCCTGCAGCGCGCGGTAGAGCCTGTCCGCCGCGGGCCAGACGAGGCGGATGCCCGGACGGCGATCGATCGGGCGCCAGGACTCGCCGGTGTCGTTGGAGCGATACAGCTCGTCGGCGTTGGAGGCGACGATCCGCTTGGGATCGGCGGGATCGACCTCGAAGTCGATGATCAACCCGCGCGGGGTGAACTCCTCCGTGAACGTCCTGCCGCCGTCCTCGGAGACCAGCAGCGCGCTGAGCACCGCGTCGAAGGCGTACATGCGGCCGTGCTTGAGGACGATCTTGTGCAGGTCGGCGTCGCCGAGACGCGAGACGACCTTCCACGTCCTGCCCTCGTCGTCTGAGCGGATGAAGCCGAGGAACGCGGGCAGGGCGCCCTCCTGGTCGGGGTGGCCGGAGCCGATCAGGCGGCCGGGACCCTCGACGGCAAGCTCGAGGAACGTGCCGACGGTCGCGCGCTTGTCGCCGGCGCTGACGCGCCCCTGGATCGGCCGCACGCGGTCGGAGTCGCGGTCGATGCGATAGAAGCCACGGTTCGTCGTCAGCAGGAAGTCCTGGGACTCCGGCTCGATGTCCAGCGCGTTGACGTAGGGCGGCTGCTTGGAGAAGTCGACGAGCCGATCCGAGCGCGCGCCGCCGCTGGACGGCGCGTCCGATCCGCAGCCGGCGAGCGCGAGCGCCAGCGCCGCGACCGCGCTGAGCAGCGGCGCGCGGATCGTCATGCCGTGCCCGCCTGCGCGAGCAGCCACAGCGCGAGCGTCGTGAAGCCGACCATGATCGCGAGCATGGCGTATTGCGAGCGCGCGGCGGCGCGCGGCTGGCCGTACAGCGCCAGCGCGCGGTCGTGCGCGAGCATGAGCGCCGCGACGTGGCCGGCGACGACGCAGCCGACCTGCGCGTACCAGGCCTGGTTCTGCGAGATGACGCCGTAGTCGACGGCCGCCGACGCGGTGCCGAACAGATCCCATCCGCGGCCCAGCGGGTCGGACACGAGATACACGATCTCCTGGCCCTCGAAGAGCAGGAACGTCAGGTAGTGCGCGGCGACGTAGACCAGCGCGATCGGCACGAGCGCGTGCACGAACCCGCGCCGCAGGCGCTCGGCCGGCAGCCCCGGCGCGAGGCGGTGCGCGCAGCGGCTGCCGAGCGCGTAGAAGCCCGCCACGAGCGCGACGCAGACGACGAGACCGCCCGCCTGCGCGAGTTTCTCCGCGCTCTGCAGGCCCAGCCCGGCCGTCGTCAGCGCGTCCTCGAGCGGCGCGCTGACGTCAGACCAGACGCGGCCCTGGCTGAGGCCGTCGAACGTCACCGTGCCGATCATCACGGCGACGAACGCGATCAGCCCGGGCAGGATCGGCAGCCGCGGCAGGCCGCCGAGCAGCGGCCGCAGGCCAGCGACGCTACCGCGCGTCTCGAACGGGGCGATCCGCGACAGCAGGTTGAAGTAGACCGAGAACCCGTCGGCGCGCTCGTTCCAGCGGTCGACGCCGTAGACGGCCTGTCCGGCGAGCATCGCGGCGACGTAGACGGCGATGACGACGGCCAGCGTGCGCGGCTGCTCGCTCCAGCCGGAGACGAGCTCGATCCACGTGAAGGCGAGCAGGCCCGCGGCCGCAGGCCAGACGCCGAGCCGCTCGGGGTAGGTCCGCCGCGCCGGCGCGGGCCGTCCGCGGCGCAGGACCCAGCCGCTCGCGCGGCCGATGGCGCGCCACGGGTTCAGGGCGCGGAAGAGGTCGCCGAACAGGGCTGAGGCAAACGCCAGGCCGACCCAGAACGTGTTGAAGACGAACATCGGCGCGAAGTTGCTCTTGGCGTTCAGCGATCCGGCGAAACCGGCGACGAGGACGAGCGCCAGCAGCCCGACGCCGAGCACGCCCAGCACGACCTCCAGCCCGCGGCTGCCCAGCAGCCGCCCGGCCGCGCCGGGCAGCGGACGCCAGCGGTCGCGCTCCAGGCGCGGCTGCGGCCAGAGGATCGCCAGCGCGACGAAGGAGACCACGAGCACGACCGCCGCGGCCCAGCCGAACAGCCACTCCGGCAGCGGCAGGTTGGCGCGCTGGACGAGCCCGTGGGCGAGCGCCGGGGCCGGCAGCAGCGCGGCACCCGCGAGCAGGCCCGCGGCCAGCCTCAGCGCCCGCCCGAGCACATGGCGACCGGTCAACGGCGGATCGCGAAGAAGACCTTGATGCCGCGCGAGCAGCGGAACTTCAGCTTCGTCTCGGCGCCGAAGTCGCGGCACATGTAGCCGCTCGGCTTGCTCCTCGTCAGGAGATAGCGCCTGGCGTGCGCCTTGGCGCTCGAGCAGCGCAGCTGGTCGGCCTTGATCACATAGCGCTTGGCGTTCACCGTCAGCGTGCCGCAGTCACGCGGCGGCACGATGGCAGAACCGTGGGGCGCGAGCACGGCAAGCGTCCCGAGGGCCATCACCAGCGCGAGCACCGGCCGGCCCCCACGCGAAAACTGCCACCTCTGCATCAGCGTGCTCCCTTGTCCGACGCGAGGCGGCCCACGATAGCGCCGCGGCGCGGCTGCGAGCGCCGTCAGGCGAGCTGCGGCTGGCGCTCGCCCGACGCGTCGCGCAGACGCTGCAGCGCCTGGCGGATGATCCGCGAGATCTGCATCTGGCTGACGCCGATCGCGGCGCCGATCTCGGCCTGCGTCATGTCGTCCTCGAAGCGCATGCGCAGCACTTCGCGCTCGCGGGCGCTGACGGCCTCGAGCAGCGCGGCGAGCGTCGCGCGCTCCTCGGCGCGATCGAAGCCGTGCTCGTCGACGCCGACGGAGTCGGCGAGCGTCGCGGCGTCCTCGCCCGTGCCGCCCGTGGGCGCCTCGAAGGACACCGCGCGGTAGGCGCCACCGGCCCGCAGCGCCTCGAGCACCTCTTCCTCCGACGCGCTGACCGTGGTGGCGATCTCCTTGACGGAGGGCGAGCGGCGCAGCTCCTCCGACAGGCCGCCGACCACGCGGTCGACGCGCATCGAAAGCTCCTGCAGCCCGCGCGGGACGCGGACCGCCCAGGTGCGATCACGGAAGTAGCGCTTGATCTCGCCGAGAATCGTCGGCACGGCGTAGGACGAGAAGGCGATCTCGCGAGCCGGATCGAAGCGGTCGATCGCCTTGACGAGACCGAGCGAGGCGACCTGCAGCAGGTCGTCCAGCGGCTCGCCTGAGCGCTGATAGCGCAGCGCCAGCGATCGCGCGAGCGGCATGAACCGCGTGGTCAGCTCTTCGCGAGCACGCGTGTCACCGTCGAGGGCGCGACGAAACAGCTCGCGCTCCGATCCCGTGCGCGTCCTGACGCCAGGCATCCGGGCTGCGGCATCCGCTCTGGGTGCAACTTCACATATGGCCACGTTCGTCCCTCCGGGCCGGCTGCAAGTCCCGTACAAGCACGGGCGGTCGGCAGGCCACTGTCTCTTTGCCTTGCCTTACCCGGTGTTGAGCGCGACTTAACACGGATGTCGCGGCGTGGCGCGAGGGCGGTCAGGCGGCTGCGCTGGACTCGGCCAGGAGCTGATCGGCGAGCGAGCGCAGATCGGAGTCCAGGTGGCCGCACAGCACGTCGCGCAGCAGTGCGCGCAGGTGGCCGGTGACCTCGGCGAGCAGCTTCTCGACGCCCCCATCCATCGGCGCCAGGCCGGCGATGACCGCGCGCTCCATCGACACCGCGTGCGCCATGCGCTCGGTGACGGCCAGGCGCTGCTCGGCGGTCGCGCACAGGGCGGCGACGCGACCGGCGAGGCGGCCGCTCTGCGGGCCCTCAGGCTCCAGCAGCGCGCGCAGGCCGAGCAGGTGGTCGGTCAGCGCCTCGAACGCGTTCGCGCGCTCGCAGCCCAGCTCGTAGCGGCGCAGCGCCCAGGCCAGCTCGCCGGCGCGCGGCGTGCGGCGCGCGATGAGGTTGCAGAACGCGCGCAGCTCGTCCTCGGCCTCCTCAGGAACGATGATGACGCCGTTGGCGCGGCCGCCCGTGCCGATGTCGCCGATCGACCACGGTCCGGCGCCCGTGCGCTCCCAGGCGACCGGTCCGAACGCGACGCGCACCCGGTCGTAGAGGCGCAGCGCCGTCAGCACGCGGCGAAAGCGGACGGTCGCCTCGCGCAGCGGCGCCGGCGCGCCGGGATCGTTGGTAAGCGTCAGGCAGGCGAGCACGCACGGCGCGTCGGCGCCGTTCGGCCAGACGGCCTCGGCCGGCGCGTCCCGCAGCTCCTCCCCACAGATCAGCGACAGGCCCTGGCCCAGCGGCACCTCGGCGGAGACCAGCCGCAACCCGAACAGCGGCGCGATGACCACCGCCTCGGCGCGCCCGTCGAGCAGCGCATCCTCCAGCTCGCGGTAGGCGCGGTCGAAGCGCTCGGGTGTGATGACGAACTCGGTCGCCTCGCAGAAGACGCGGCTGATGAAGACGCACAGCGCCAGATCGGCGCGCTCACGCGGCTCGACCGGCACACGGTGCTCAGCCTGCGCGCGCAGGTAGTCGCCGACGCCGTCCAGCGCGGACAGCGCGCGGGCCGCCGCGGGGTAGGAGGGCAGCCGCTCCAGCATCCCGACGCGGTCGCGGATGAACGACTCGGTCAGGGGGCGGTAGCAGTACAGCGGTGTGTCGCGGCGCGCGCCGCGCGACTCGACGATCTCGAACGGGACCTCGGCGCCGTCCGCGGTCTCCTCGGCGAACTGCCACGCGCACTCGTCGGCGAAGGCGCTGAGTGCGACGTGCAGCGGGCGGTGGCGCATGGTCGGCAGGCTTCGCGCTTGCGTGGCGCGGTCCTGCTCGTTGCAACGGTTGGTGCGGTGGTCTGGGCGGGACGCCGGGCCCGCGGCCCTCGACTCGGACCGACCTCAGTCCGACTCGGGCGGCTCGTCGATCAACCGGCCGCGCAGGATCACCTCGTGGCTCGTGACCACGAGACCGAGGCGCTGCCCGATTCCCGCGATGGCGCGCTCGAGCTCGCCGTCGTCGAACGGCACGACGTCGCCGCTGGGCTCGAGCACGATGTGGTGGTGGTGGTCACCAGACGGGTCGACCGGCTCGTAGCGCGCGAGGCCGTCGGAGTCGAAGCGACGCACGAGGCCGAGCTCGTGCAACGTCTCCAGCGCGCGGTAGACGGTGGCCGTCGAGCCGGCGCTCCCCTGCTCGCGCAGCTGGTCGGCGATCTCCTGGGCGGTGAGCAGGCAGCTCTGGCGGCCGAGCAGCTCGACGACCGCGGTGCGGCCCGCGCTCGCGCGCAGCCCGGCCCCGCGCAGGACGTCGCTGGAGTGCTGCATCCAGCGCTTCTGTGCGGCGGCGTTCATCGAGCCATCCTGCCATGCGGCGTAGGCGAACACGTCGATGGGTAGCATCGCTGACCACACATGCCAGCGCCCGACGTCACGGCGACGCGGGACGGCTCGCAGATGAAGAACAACCGGCGGTCGGCATCGCTGGACGGCCTTCGCGGCTTGGCCGCGCTTTCCATCTTCGTGTTTCACGGATGGCTGTACACGATGCCCGCACCGGACGCGATGGATCGCTCGTCGATCGGGGATTACGCGGCACACGAGTTGCGGCTGGGTCTCGTTGCGTTCTTCGTCCTGTCGGGCTTCCTGCTCTGCCGGCCATGGTTCGCCGCCACGCTCGAAGAGCGCCGGCTGCCCAACGTGCGCCGCTACACACGCGCTCGCGCGGCGCGCATCCTGCCGGCCTACTACGCAGCGTTCGCCGGCTCCATCGTGCTGCTGTGGGGGCTGCGCGGAACGCCGGGGCTGCGGCTGCCACCGTCCGCCGACCTGCCGCTGTTCGTCGTCTTCGGCCAGAACTTCTCGCCCGCGACGGTCATGAAGCTCAACCCGCCGATGTGGTCGCTGGCCGTCGAGGTCATGTTCTACGCGCTGCTGCCGCTGATCGGTTGGCTGGCCGTGCGCCTGGCGCCGACGCGCCGCATGCAGGCGCTCGCGCCGCTCGCGCTGCTCGCGCTCGGCCTCGTCTACAACTGGTCGATCGCCGGCCATGGCCTCGGCATGACGTTCTCCAAGACGCTCGCCGCGATGCTGCCGTACTTCGCGCTCGGGATGCTCGCCGCGCTCGCGCTGCACGGCCGGGCGATCGGCATGCCCGCCAAGCGCAGCCTGATCGCCGCGGGCGTGGCGCTGATCGGGGCCGACGCGGTCGCGAAGGCCGCCGCGCCGGCGATCGGGCTCGACGTCGGGATCATGTTCGCGGTCATCCGCGACCTGCCGTCCGCGGCCGGCTTCTCGCTCATCGTCGCCGCGCTGGCGGCGGCGCCGCGCAGCCGGATCATCGGCGGTCGCGTGCTCGCGAGCCTGGGCACGATCTCCTACGGCTTCTACCTCTGGCACGTCCCGGTGCTCATGGTCCTGCGCGGCTACGGGCTGCTGCCGCTGGACCCCGTCGCCGGCACGCTCGTCGCGCTCGTTCCGGCGCTGGCGGTGTCCACGCTGAGCTGGTTCGCGCTGGAACGACCGATCCTGCGATGGACGGCGCGGCGCAACCGCCGCGACGGTGCGGCCGAGCTAGGCCACCGCGGCACCGACCGGCGCGGCAGCGGGCGCGGCGAGGTCGCCACAGTCCGCGCCTAGCCAGCGCGTGCCGTACGTGCGCATGCCGTCGATGATCGGCATCAGCGCGCGGCCCTTCTCCGTCAGCTGGTACTCGACGCGCGGCGGGACCTCCGGGTAGGTCTCGCGCTCGATGATGCCCTCCTCCTCGAGCGCGCGCAGGCGCAGCGAGAGGGTGCGCGGGCTGATTCCCTGCAGGGAACGCTCGAGCTCGCAGAACCGCGACCGCCCCTCGGAGAGGTCACGGATGAGCAGCAAGGTCCACTTGCCGCAAACGATCTCGGCCGTCTTGCAGACCGGGCAGGTGTCGTCCATGGGAGACACTTTACCGACTGAAGCAATGCGGCTGGGCCACGGATCCAGCGCGCGTTTGCGCGCGCCGCGGCGCCAGCGCTACACCGCGCGCGCGGCCTCGGCGTGGGCGACGTCGCTCATCGTCGTGCCGCGGCGTCCGTCGGCCGCCAGCAGCAGCTTGAAGTCGTGCGGGCTCGTCGCGGCGAGCATCGCGTGCTTGAGGTCGATCCGGCCCGCCTTGACGTGGTCGAAGAGCGCCTGGTCGAAGGTCTGCATGCCGTAGTAGGCACCCTCGCTGATGACCTCCGTGAGGCGGCCCGTCTGCTGGGGGTCCATGATCATGTCGCGCACGCGCCCGGTCATCCGCAGGACCTCGCAGGTGGCGATGCGGCCGCCGTCGGTCGAGGGCACGAGGCGCTGGGAGACGACGCCTTTGAGCGTGGCGGCGAGCATCGCGCGCACCTGCTGGTGCATGTGCGGCGGGAAGAAGTCGATGATCCGGTTGACGGTCTCGGCGGCGTCGACGGTGTGGACGGTGGAGAGCACGAGGTGGCCGGTCTCCGCCGCGCTCAGCGCGGTGTGGACGGTCTCCTCGTCGCGCATCTCGCCGATCAGGATGACGTCGGGATCCTGGCGCAGGACGCGGCGCAGCGCGCGCTTGAAGGACAACGTGTCCTGACCGACCTCGCGCTGGTTGATGATCGCCTTCTTGTCGGAATGCAGGAACTCGATCGGGTCCTCGATCGTGACGATGTGCTTGGCCATCCGCGTGTTGATGTGGTCGATGATCGCGGCGAGCGTCGTCGACTTGCCCGAGCCGGTCGTGCCGGTCAGCAGGATGATCCCGCGCTCCTCCTCGGCGAGCTCGGCGATGACCGGCGGCAGGTTGAGCGCCTCCACGGTGCGGATCGTGTGCGGGATCGCGCGGCAGACGAGGCTCAGCGTGCCGCGCTGGTAGAAGGCGTTGACGCGGAAGCGCGCGACGCCGGAGATCGAGTAGGAGAAGTCGACCTCGTGCTCGTGCGCGAGCTCCTCGAGCTTGCCCGCGTCGGACAGCATCGTGCGCACGGCGTTCTGGGTGTCGTCCGGAGCCAGCGGCGGCGCGCCCGCGATCGGGCACAGCGCCCCGTCGACGCGCATCAGCGGCGGGACGGGAACCTTGAGATGCAGGTCGGAGCCTCCGAGCTCAACCAGCGTGCAGAGGGCCTTGTCAACGTCGAACACGACTTGTCGCATCGGCGGCGCGGCGCGTGCGCCCAAGCCCGGCGGCCGTGCGTGCGACGAATGGCCAGGGCTAATCCCAGGCGGGCGCCCAGGACGGATCGATCGTGCGAAGGCCGCGCTCGAGCCCGGCGATGCGGCCGCGCTCGTCGTCGCTCAACGCGAAGTCGAACACCTCGAGGTTGGCGGCGCGGTGCTCGCGCGAGGACGCCTTGGGGATCGCGGCGACGTTCGGCTGGTCCAGCAGCCAGCGCAACACGACCTGGGCGGCCGTCTTGCCGTGCGCCGCGCCGATCTCGCGCAGGACGGGATCGTGCAGCGCCTCGCCCTGCGCGAGCGGCGAGTAGGCGGTGACCATGAGGTCGCGCTCACGGGCGAGCTCGAGCACCTGCGGCTGACCGAGATACGGGTGGTACTCGACCTGGTTGCAGATGAGCGGCGCATGCTCGAGCGCCTCGCGCAGCAGCGCGCTCGGGAAGTTCGCGACGCCGAGGTGGCGGACGCGGCCGGCCTCGCGCGCCTCGACCAGCGCGCCGAGCGTCTCCGTCAGCTCGACCTGCGGGTTGGGCCAGTGGACGAGCAGCAGGTCGACGTACTCCGTGCGCAGGTCGCGCAGCGACTGCTCGAGCTGGTCGTGGACGCCGACGGCGCTGAGCTCCGTGTACCACAGCTTCGTCGTGAGGAAGACCTCGTCGCGATTGCGCCCGGAGTCGTGCAGGCCCTGAGCGACCTGCGCCTCGTTGCCGTAGGCGGACGCCGTGTCGATGTGGTCGTAACCGAGCTCGAGCGCGTCGCGGACGGCGACGACGCAGTCGCTCCCGGTGATCTGCCAGGTGCCGAGGCCGAGCTTCGGGACCGTGACGTCCTGCACCGTGAGCGTCGTCTCGATGGTCTGTTCGCGTGGCATCGTCGGGGGGTGCCCGGTCATGGGGCTGCCGGAAACACCGGGTCGGTGGTTGACGCCGCGAGCGCCCCACGACGACAACGGGGGCCCGAGGCCCCCGTCTCGTGCTCGGGCGCGGTCGCCGTGCCTAGGCGACGTCGCGGAGCTTCTGGGCCTCCGCGAGGGACTGCAGCTTCTTCAGCGACTGGTTCTCGATCTGGCGGATCCGCTCACGCGTGACGTTGAACGTGCGGCCGACCTCGTCGAGCGTGCGCGGGTGCTCGCCACCGAGGCCGTAGCGCAGCTCCAGGACGCGGCGCTCGCGGTAGGAGAGGTTCTCCAGCGCCTCGCGCAGCGCCTCCTTCGTGAGGATCTCGGCGGCGCGCTCGTAGGGCGACTCGGCGCGCTCGTCGGCGATGAACTGGCCGAACT
>Ga0136615_10000205_pt1 | contig 26171 bp, 22 predicted proteins | sample AntDrymUQ2882206_2_FD_106647 | JGI IMG/M metagenome (GOLD analysis project Ga0136615, IMG submission 106647) | Polar desert sand microbial communities from Dry Valleys, Antarctica - metaG UQ288 (22.06) | ecosystem: Environmental > Terrestrial > Soil > Desert | place: Antarctica: Dry Valley... | reverse complement strand
GTGGGTGTGCTGGTGGGACGCATCGATCATGGGCACGGATACGTAAACGACTTGGGAGTCCTGGAGGCCCATCGTGGCCGTGGGATCGGGGCGGCTCTGCTCGAAAAGAGCTTCATCGCGTTCGAGGTGCGCGGCCTGCCCGACGTGCGGCTCAACGTGGATGCAGCCAACGAAACCGGAGCCGTACGCCTCTACGAGCGCGCCGGAATGACGGCTGTGCGCACATGGGTCGTGTTCGCTAAGGAGATCGGCCCGGCAGGCGCCGGAGACTCCTCGGCGGGCCCGGGTGCGGAACCTAGCAGCTTAGCCTAACGGGGCGGTCCCGCCTTCATGCGCAGGCGCCTCGAGATCCGGCGAGGCCTGCGTCCTCCTAAGTGCCAACCATCCAGTCCTCTCGATCCCTCCAGTCGCTCCCGGACTCCATTCCTCGACGCCGCTCGTGGGGCTCCGTGACGTCCGGGTTCGGTGATTCCTTGCCATGACATCGGCGGAGGCACTGATCAGCCGCCTGCGGACTGCCCGGGCCCGCGTTGTTGTTCGCACCTTGTCTATGGGCTCGTGCCACGGTGAGCTGGGCCAGGCGGTTCCGGCCACTGCTCCTCCGCCCACCCGTCCGATGGCCCAAGGGGGCTTCCCGAGGGAAATTCAGTTCCTAAAGTAGGAGGCGCAGCTACCGATTAAGACTTCAGCAGATGGTAGCTATCGATAACAAAGTTCCCGATCCTCAGAGTCCCCGCAAAGGCCAAGAGAAACCTTCCCCGGCAGAGGACGCCAATAAAAACATGTCAACCGGTAGAAGAGTCGGGCGTCCCGAAACCGAGAGTGGCTTTCGTAATGCCGTGATGGCGACACTCGACGGGATCCTCGTGGTCGATGAAGAGGGACGGGTCCACTTTGCGAACCCTTCGGCAGAAACGCTCCTGGGGTGGTCTGCCGATCAGCTGCTCGCAAGCCCGTTCGGGCTCCCCCTAGGGGCGACGGATAACATCGCCGAGCTCGACCTCGTCCGTCGAGACGGGCCCCCGATCATAGTCGAGATGCATGTCGGACCGATGTCGTGGGCAGGTCGTGACGCCTTCGTGGTGACGCTGCGCGACATCACCGCACGGAAAACGGTAGAGCGAGAGCTGCGTGAAAGCGAGGAGCGATACGCTCTGGCCGCTCACGGATCGAACGACGGTCTGTGGGACTGGGACCTCGTTGCGAACAGTCTCCATACCTCGCCGCGCTGGAACGAAATAGTCGGATTGGGTCCGACCGATATAATCGAAGAACCCACCGGATGGCTTGACCGGGTTCATTCCGACGACCTCTCCTCGCTGCAACGGGATATTGACCAGCACCTCGGTGGCGAGACCGATCGACTGGCGAATGAGCATCGGCTCCAGCATTGCGACGGTTCCTACAAGTCTGTGTTGAGCCGGGGTGTGGCGATCCATCAATATGGACGGCCCGTCCGGTTTGCCGGATCTCTTACCGACCTCACTGGCCGGCAAGAGCTCCTCAGGAAAGCACTGCACGATTCCCTCACGAACCTCCCGAACCGGGATCACTTCCTTGACCACTTGAAGGACGCCTTGGCCCGCGGCGAGCGGAATCAGGGCGGGTCCCATGTCGCCGTGCTCTTTCTCGATCTAGATCGGTTCAAGCTCGTGAACGACAGCCTCGGGCACTCTGCCGGAGACGAGCTGCTCGTGGAAGTCGCAAGCCGCATCTCCAACTGCCTGCGCTCCACCGACGTCGCCGCCCGGCTTGGTGGCGATGAATTCGCCGTCCTTCTCGATAAGGTCGACAGTTTCCAAGCCGCGCTTTCCGTCACCCTGCGCATTCAAGAGGAAATTGCTCGACCGATCGAGTCGAATACCGCCCAATTGTATTCGACGGCGAGCATCGGCATCGCCTTCAGCGACCTGCGCTACCAGGACGCCGACCAGATGCTTCGCAGCGCAGACATCGCCATGTATAGAGCCAAAGCTCAGGGTCCGGGGAACTGCCAGATCTTCGAGCACGAAATGCACCGGCAAGCACTTCGGCGACTCCGGCTTCATACCGAGTTGCGACAGGCCGTCGAATGCTCGGAGTTCAGCATGCACTATCAGCCCATCATCGACCTAACGGATGAACGCATCGTGGGATTCGAGGCACTGCTCCGATGGCAGCACAGAACGCGCGGAACGGTCGACGCCGCTTCCTTCATAGACGCCGCCGATGAGACGGGTGTCATTGTGTCTCTGGGATGGAAGGCCTTGGACATCGCTTGCCGGCAGGTGAAGGAGTGGAATGAAAATGCAACACCCACCAGGATGAGCGTCAACATATCTAATCGACAGTTCGCGCAATCCGACTTCGCCGCTCGGGTCGAGCAGGCTCTAACGCGCTCAGGGATCGACGGTTCTGCAATTCAGTTGGAGATCACCGAGCGTGTGATGGTTCAGGACTACGAGATGACGACGGCCCACCTCAAGCAGTGCCAGGATCTTGGAGTCGAGATACTCATCGACGACTTTGGTACGGGCCAGTCGTCACTCGCGGCCCTGCACCGCCTCCCGGTTGACACGGTCAAGATAGATCGCTCCTTCATCTCAGGACTTGAGGGAAACGGCGGCGGCGAAGTCGTGCAGGCCATTCTCGCCATGACGCAGAGTCTGGGTCTCCACGTGATTGGAGAGGGCATCGAAACGCCCGAGCAGCGCTCTCGACTCACGGCGCTCGGATGTGGCGTAGGACAGGGCTTCTTGTTCAAGCCGGCGCTTGAGCCAGGCGAGGCAACCCGTCTCCTCCTAAAGGGAACGTTGTAACCTTGAAAGATAACGCAACTCCTCGTAGCTGCGGCCGGTTGAGCTTCCGGACCGCTCAGATCACCGACTCGCCCCCCCCGGCCAACCCCAGAATGCCGATGCTCTGGCCGAAGGCCATGCCCACGTGTATCCCCTCCCCATCGATCGAAAACTCACGAACCCTGGTGTCGTGACTCGAGCCGCGCATCTTTAGCAAGGTGATCGCTCGGCGAATCTCGCCGGCCAACTCTGCGTAGCGCATCACAACGATCGTGTCGGTTATGGCCGAGATGTGGGCTTCGGTGATTGACGATGCACCCATCAGAGTTCTGGTCGTGGACGTAAAGAGGCTGGTGATCTCCTGATGCTTCACGAACGAGGTCATTCCGATGATGAAGTCTCGGAGCCCTCGAGCGGTGGCGACCCGCTCGAGGGCTGACAGGTTGTCCACCGCCAGCCGAACCGGCTGGTATTCCTCAATGACCTGCTTCATGCTGACGAAGTGGTCTTCAAGCGACGCCATCTCTGGGTACTCGCACGCTATTCGGAGATTGCCTGAGCGCTCCATCATCGGGAGGTCGAACCCCCAGCTCGCGGCGTTCCTAATGAGCTGATCTCGGCTCTCCTCAAACGAGAAGAGCACACAACATTCACCTTGTGCCACGCCCGCAGCAATAAACTGGATAGCCATTAGGGTCTTGCCGACTCCTGTGGGGCCCGACACGATGATGGCCGAGTCACGATAGAAACCTCCACCACACATACGATCAACCTCGGTGTTCCCCGTCGATACTCGAGTACTCGAGGCAAGCTCTTTTGTTCCGAGAAGCGAAACCGGTATCACGATAAACCCTTCGCTAGCCACAATCGTGAACAGCCACTCCCCGGTGCGATGCGGAGCTCCCCGAAACTTAAGTATCTCGATGGTGCGCCGGCGCTTAGCTTCCTCGAGGATATTGCGAAGGACGACAACGTTATCGGCCACGAACTCCTCGACGCCGAACCGGCTAAAGGCATTCCTCTCGCCGGCGATCTCCATGGTTAGAACGGAGGTGGTGCCCTGTTCCCTGAGCGCCGCGGCCAACCGGAACAGCTCGAACCGCACGTGTCCCGTGTCGGCGAACCGGCTGAAGAGCGACCCCGTGGAGTCTAGGACAACCCGCTTAGCGCCAATACTCTGGACCGCGGCCCCGATGCGCGCAATGAGGGCACCGAGATCATAGTCACCGACGACCACATCCTGGGGCGAAGATGTGAGCGTCGCATCGATGAAGGTCCACTCTCCCGATTCCTCCTTGCCATCGATGTCATAGTCGAACGCGGTCATGACTTTCCGGAGATCGGAGGGGGACTCCTCGAAAGTCACGAAGACGCCGGGCTCATCGAACTGCAGGATGCCTTTCATCAAGAACTCGAGGCCGAACAGGGTCTTTCCGCTCCCCGTCGTGCCCGCCACTAGGGTCATTCGATTGGCCGGCAAGCCCCCCAGGGCGATTAGGTCGAATCCGTCGATGCCCGTGGGAATCTTGGTTACCCCCCCGCTCTTATCTCTCACTCAACCTCTCCCCTCATCGCGAATCGCCGGTCCCGGAAGACCGAAGGCGCGAGCCGCTCGCTCGTGATCGGACAGATCGCCGATGACGCGCAGACGCGGTAAAGGAGCAAGCCTCATGATGGTCGGGGTGGCGATGATCTGTTCTTCCTCCGCGAGGGCAGATCTTTCGAGAATGTCGACGATCTCGATCTCGTAGTCGTCCACGAGCCGATTCTTGCAGAGCGCGCGAAGGTTTGCCTCGGCCTCTCGGGAGAGTGTCGTTTCTCCTGTAACGTACAGCCTGAACGAGTAGCTGCTCATCTTTGCTCTCTACGCTCGTAGCGTGAGCGTGGGCAGACAATGGAGCGAACTGCATAACCATAACGCAAGGTTAGCGGTCACAGGTGGTTCTCGAGGCGGCCGCGATTCGATCGCGCTGCTGATGATTCTCCACACGTGGCTTCGAATGAGGATCCAATCCTGCACGCGTGAACCGATGGTCTCCCAGCGTGTCGCGGGCGGGAAAGCCTGGGTTTCATAAAAGGAAGGAGTTCCCATGCGGGAGGCGGATCAGTGGCCACGATTCCCCTACGAATGGACCTAAAGGACTAGTCCATGGGAGGTCAGGTTACGTGCCGACGGCGAGGCCGGGGGGGGCCGGGTCACTGCTCGAGGGCCAACTCGGCCAATCGCTTGCCGATCAGCGGGGCGAACTTGAAGCCGTGGCCGCTGCAGGGTGAACCCACCACCACCGAGCCGTAGCGCTCGAGCACGAAGTTCTCATCGCGGGTATTCGTATAGAGGCAGGTTTCGGTGTGATGGGGTTTGCCGTCGACTCCCGGGTAAAGGGCCGCGAGCCATTTCGAAATGCGTTCGATGGAGGCGTCATCGACGGTCCGGATCTCGCCCGGATCTGCGGTCGGGCCCGCGAGGTGCTCCCCCGCCTTCAGGCCGAGACCGGGGGCTGGAAGCGCGTAACGCAACGGGGTCACCCATTCGGCGATGGTCGGGGGCAGCGGTCCCTCATAGCGGAAATATGAGACGGTCTCACGCGTCGGCCTGGTTTCGAGCTCGACGCCGGCCCCCACCAGAAGCTCCCGCGCCCAAGCTCCCGCCGTGACAACGCAGGCACTGCACTCTATGGACTCGGCGGCCGTGTGGACCACCGCACCGTCGTTCGATTGCTCGACGGACTCAACCACCGTCTCCTCGCAAAGCTCCGCCCCATGACCGCGGGCCAATACCTGAAAAGCGGCCCACGCGCGCTCCGCCCTGACGAAACCCGAGTCCGGCTGCAGCAGGCCGGGCCCGTCATGGCTCAGAAACTGAAAGCGCTGCGCCAGCTCAGATTCCGACAGCATCTCGCTGCGAGCGCCGCATTCTCTGAGCGCGGCGTGGTTGGCCTCGATGCCGGGGCCGAGATCGAGCCCTCCGGTCGTGACCAGAAGCTCCTCCCCCACCTCGGCCTCGGCCTGGCGCCACAGCTCCAGCGACTCCTGGGCCATTCTCACGTAACCGGGGTCTGGATAGGAGAGGCGAAAGATGCGCGACGATCCGTGGCTCGAGCCGCGGTCGTGGCCGATGTGAAAACGCTCGAGGAGAAGCGTCCGGGCACCGGAGCGCGCCAGCCACCAGGCTGTGGCCGAGCCCATGATCCCGCCCCCCACCACGACGACGTCGTAGCGCTTCATCCGAGCTCTGGTGAACTAATCAACGCGCGCCCCGCGCAATGGGGCTCACGTTGAATGACCGCACTCGGCGGCCGTTTAGCCGACCGAGCCCTCCATCTGCAGCTCGACCAGGCGCTGCAGCTCGACCGCGTACTCGAGCGGCAGCTCCCTGGTGATCGGCTCGATGAATCCGCGCACGATCATCTGCATCGCTTCGGACTCACCTAGACCGCGTGACATCAGATAGAAGAGCTGCTCGTCGGAGACTTTGGAAACGGTCGCCTCGTGAGAGACCGCCGAGTTCTCTTCCTCGATCTCGATGTAGGGGTACGTGTCCGAACGGCTGTCGGCGTCGAGGATCAGGGCGTCGCAGACGACGTGTGACTTGGCGTGCTTGGCCCCCTCCTCGATGCGAATCAAACCGCGGTAGCCACCGCGGCCCCCATCCTTCGAGATCGACTTCGATATGATCGAACTCTGGGTGTTGGGGGCGGCGTGAATGATCTTGCCTCCGGCGTCCTGATGCTGGCCCGCACCCGCATAGGCGATCGAGAGAACCTCGCCGCGTGCGCGCTCGCCGAGCAGATACACCGACGGGTACTTCATCGTGACCTTTGACCCAAGGTTGCCATCGACCCATTCCATGATTGCGCCCTCGTATGCGGCCGCCCGCTTGGTTACGAGGTTGTAGACATTGTTCGACCAGTTCTGGATGGTGGTGTAGCGGGCGCGTCCGTGCGGCTTGACGATGATCTCGACCACAGCCGAGTGCAGCGAGTCGGACGAATAAACGGGGGCCGAGCAGCCCTCGACGTAGTGAACATAGCTGTTCTCGTCGACGATGATCATGGTCCGCTCGAACTGGCCCATGTTCTCCTGGTTGATGCGGAAGTAGGCCTGCAGAGGAATCTCGACCTCGAGACCGGGCGGGACGTAGATGAACGAGCCGCCGGACCACACCGCAGAGTTCAGCGCCGAGAACTTGTTGTCGGCGGCCGGGATGATCGTGCCGAAGTACTGCTTGACGATGTCGGGGTGCTCGCGCAGAGCGGTGTCCATGTCACAGAACACGATGCCCTGGCGCTCGAGCTCGACCTGGGTCTTGTGGTAAACAACTTCGCTTTCATATTGGGCGGTGACTCCGCCGAGGTAGTTCTTTTCGGCCTCGGGAATGCCGAGCTTGTCCCAAGTCGCCTTGATGTCCTCGGGCATGTCGTCCCACGACTTCACCTGGTTCATCGGCTTGATGTAGTAGTAGATGTTGTCGAAGTCGATTCCTGAGAGGTCCGCTCCCCACTTCGGCATCGGCTTGCGGTAGAAGATCTCGAGGGCCTTGTGGCGGTACTTGCGCATCCAGTCGGGTTCGCCCTTACGGTCCGACATCATGTCGATGACCTCGTGCGAGAGCCCCTTCTCGGGCGCCTCGTCGTAGGAGGTGGCATCGTGCCAGCCGAACTTGTATTCGCCCTTGAGCGCCCTGACCTGCTGATTTTCCTCTTGGATCTTGAGGTCTTCGGCTTCTGTCGCCATGGGCCAGACCCCCCTTTGGCTAGTTGAGCGGATGATATTGGTGCGCCTGGTTAGGTTACCCTAAGCAGGCCTCCAAGAGAAGACAACGAGCCCGCCGGGCTCCTCATTCCTGAGGCTTCATGCCCGCGGCGCGGGGGTCCTGGGGGGCGCGTGCGAGGTCGGCGCCGGTATCTTCGAGCTGCTCCTCGGGGTGGAATCCGGGTCCCTGGGCGATTACCTGAAACGTCTCTGCGTGGGCGAGGCCGTGGGCGGCCCCCTGCTCCGAGGTCCACTGCCGGATCCTCTCGGATATCCCCTCGGCGTCCTCGCCAACTTGGCTGCGATGACACAGGAGCGCCTCGATCTTGGCCTCAACGAACTCGGAGATGTCGACCGCCACGGGGTTGGTCTCCGGCCCGGCAATCCACACCTCGCGCAAGCCTCGCCACGGCTCCAGACCCTCCTCGAGCAGCTCCGGAAAATGGCCCGGCGTCGTGCCCGCGGTCAAAGTCACATCAAGCGACGCCTGTCCCACCGCGCGGTGGTCGGGGTGGTTGATGAAGCGGTCCTCGAAGGTCGAGCCCGGGTCACTCACCACAAAGCGGTGCGGACGATAGCGCCGGAACACCCGGGCGATGTCCCTTCTGAGCCCGAGGTCGTACTCCACGTAGCCGTCCTGGTAGCCGAGCCACGAGAGCTCGGACACCCCGACGACCGCAGCGGCGCGCTCCGACTCCTCACGCCGGAGCCGGGCCAGAGGCTCACCCATCAAGGCGCGGTCCTGCGTGCCGGTAGAGCCGTCGGTGACGACGCAATACGTGACCTCGGCCCCCTCGGACACCCAGCGGGCGACCGTGCCTGCGCATCCGAACTCGATGTCATCGGGATGGGCGACGACGACCAGCGCGCGCCAGCTCACGGTCGGCTCGACTGCACCGCGACCGTGCAGCGTCCCACCGCCACCGGATCGCCGTTCTCGTCGGCAATGTCGACAGCCCAGACGTGCAGCGTGCGGCCCTTGCGCACGGGGGTCCCGGTGGCGATCACGAAGCCGTCGCGGCGGCCTTTCAGATGACTGATGTTGAGCTCGATACCGGCGGCGACCTGCGCGGCCGGGTCGAGGTTCATATAGGTGCCGATCGAAGCTGCGCTCTCCACCAAGACGGCGCTGACTCCTCCATGGAGGAGGCCGAACGGCTGGTGGACGGGCGGCCCAACGGGCATGTGCAACACCACTCTGTCGGGCGAGGACTCGACGATCTCTATCCCGAGCGTCTCGAAGACCGTGCCCTCGAGGTCGGGCTCATAAGAATTGCTCATGGGCCGGATGCTACCCGCCGTCCGGGCGTCAGAGGTGGACGAGCTCGGCCTTGTGGCTGCGCTTGTCCGAGTACATGGAAGCGTCGGCCACCGCGATGAGCTCGACGGCGCTGGTGCCGTCGCGGCCGTAGAGCGCGGCCCCCGCCGAGATCGTCACCGAGACATCGCCGGTGCCGGGAACCACCTCTTCGGCGAGCTTTGCCCGCACACGGTTCACGACGATCTGGGCGCCGGCTGCGTCGGCCTTTTTCAGCACCATCACGAACTCGTCCCCGCCGACGCGGGCCACGAGGTCGCTGGTTCTCTCGACCCCGCTGAGGACCCGGGCCACGGTTTGGATGGCGGCCGAGCCGATCTGGTGGCCGTAGGTGTCGTTGAGCTTCTTGAGCTCGTCCATGTCGATCACCACGAGTGCAAACGGGTTCCGCTCGAGCTCGAGCGTCGCCATGTGCGAGTAGAAGCTCGAGACGTTGGCCACACGCGTCAGGGGGTCGGTAGTGGCGAGGTGGTGGAGTTTCAACTGTACCGAATGGTGAGCTTCGGCGAAGGCTCCGAGAAAGGCGGCGGTGATGCCGTAGAGGGCGAAGCGGGAGCTCACGACACCCAATACCATGATCCCGTCGAAGCCGTCCGCAACCCCCGCGTAGACACCGCACAGAGCGGCGGCGATGAACGCCGCCAGCAGCCCTTCGCCGAGCCCGGCTGCGATCGCCGACATCGCCACCGGGAAAATGAAGACCCAGCCGTAGTCGATCCCCATGGGGGGCGGGAACAACGCCAGGAGGGCCGAGGCCAACAACATCACCACGACGACGGCAACGCGCACCGTGCGCCGCTCCAGCACGATCAGGAGCTGGTGCGTCAGAAGGTCCTTGAGATCGCGGCGAGAGCTTGCGACATCGGCATCGGGGGCGGCTGTTACCTGCAACTGCGACACTGCGACCGACTTTCTGTCATCCTGCTCCTTGTGGATCCCTACTCGAGGGCTACGTCCAGCGGATAGACCGCCTCCACATCCGACTTGCGGACCTCGATGAAGGCCGTCGAGGCGATCGACTCACGCCCTTCCCGGCTCAATATCTCCGCGTCGGTCACCGGGACGAAGCTCCTCTGGTCGCGCATCACCGACTCCCACGCGTCCGAGAAGCGGGCCAGCTCGGGGGCGAGGTAGACCTTGCCCTCGATGCGATAGTCCCGCAGCAGCAACACCACGCCGATCGCGACGAGCTCGACCCTGAGGATGTCTCCGTCCCGATCACGTTCGGAAATAAGTCCCTCCGGTTGAGCCAGGGCGATGAGGTGCCGGATCTTGCTGACGAGGGCGGTCGCCGCGAACGGCTTGCTGAGGTAGTCGCAGGCCAGGGCCGAGGCCTTCTCAGTCGCCCCCGGGGTGCCAACCGGACCGAGGATGACGACAGGATGAGCCCGGAAACGTCCGTCCTCGCGCATTCGGCCCACCAGGCTCCAGCCGTCCTCACCCGGCAGAGCGACATCCGCAACGACGATGTCCGGCTGCTCGGACACGAGCAGCCGCCATGCCTCGGGAACATCGCCCGCGTAGAGTCCTTCGAAGCCGGCGTTCTCGAGGTGGTAGCGGACCACCGTGACGATGGTGGGCTCGTGCTCGACTACTAGGACTCTCGCCATGCCCGCATCATCGGCCACTTGTGAGCACATCTGAAAGCAATCGAGCAAAAGAGTTGCCGAGTGAGGAAGCCACCCGAGCCGCCGGCCGCACGAGCCCCACGGGCGCCGTCAGGCCGGATACACCGACACCTCGGTCGCCTTGATCGAGACCCAGATCTCCTCCCCCTCGATTAGGGAGAGCTCGGCGACGGCCGCCGGGGTCACCTCGGCCACCACCGGGATCGATCCCTCCACCCGCACCCGTACCCGGCCGCCTTCCCCTTCGAGTCCGGCGATGCGCCCGGACCAAACATTGCGGGGACTGCCCTCCGCCGGTCTGCGATAGAGGGATACGGCGCGGGGGTGGAGCGCAGCGTAGACCTCCCCCATCGGAGCATGTGAGACGAGCATCTCGCCGCCTGAGTCCAGGCGCACTCGATCTCCGAGTCCGCGTCCCCGCCACAGGTTCAGGCCCACGAACTCGGCGATGTAGGAGGAGCGAGGGTGTGCACTGAGCTCTGAGGGGGTTCCTTCCTGGGCGACTTTGCCGTCTTCGAGCACCAAAACACGGTCTGCAAGGGCCATGGCCTCGACTGGGTCATGAGTGACTACGAGCCGGACGCCGTCGAACCTCCCGAGGCTCGCCTTCAGCTCTCGGCGGACCTCGGCCCGCGCGCCCGCATCGAGCGCCGCCAGGGGCTCATCGAGAAACAGTAGCCGGGGTCGGGTCGCCAGCGCGCGCGCCAGTGCCACTTTCTGAGCCTGACCACCCGACAGCACCCGGGGCCGCTCCGAGGCGTAGCTTGCGATGCCCATGCGCTCGAGCCACTCCTGCGCTTCCGCTCGCGCCTGATCCTTCGAGCAGCCCCGGGCCCGCAGGCCAAAGGCGACGTTGTCGAGAACGGAGAGGTGGGGGAAGAGGACATAGTCCTGGAACACGAAGCCAATCGAGCGGCGCTCGGGAGGAAGCCGCCGGCGCGCCGCAGGGTCCTCCAGAACCTCGCCGTCGAGGGTCACTCGGCCTTCTGAAAGCGGGAGCAGACCAGCCAAGACCCGCAGGAGAGTGGTCTTTCCCGCCCCGTTCGGCCCCACCAACACGACGGTCTCACCGGCGGCAGCCCGCACGTCCGCGTCGAGGGCGAGGCTGCCGGCGCGAGCCCGAACCCGCGCTTCGAGGCTCACGCTTGGGGGGTCCAGCGCTCCCGCAGCGTGACGAGGACGAGCAGTGACACTGCGACAAGCACCAGGCTCAGGACGATGGCCGCGTCCACGTCTCTCAGCAGCGCGGTGTAGACCGCAATCGGCATCGTCTGGGTCTCACCCGGCAGGTTTCCTGCGAACGTGATCGTGGCGCCGAACTCGCCCAACGCCCGTGCCCACGCGAGAACCGCTCCTGCCGCCACCGAGGGCGCTGCGAGCGGCAGGGTGATCTTCCAGAAAACAAGCCCCCGCGACGCCCCGAGCGTCGCGGCCGCGTCCTCGTAACGAGGGTCGAGGCCCTTCAGGGCCCCCTCGACCGTGAGCACCAGAAAGGGCATGGCGACGAAGGTCTCGGCCACGATGACTCCCGGGAGCGTTCCGAACAGGGTCACGCCGAAGAATGACTCGAGGGCGCGGCCCACGAGTCCTAGGCGGCCCAGCGCCAGCAACAGCGCCACCCCGCCTACCACCGGGGGCAGCACCAAAGGCAGGGTGACCAGGGCGCGCAGCACCGAGCGGCCCGGGAAGGGAACCCGGGCCAGAACCCACGCCAACGGAAGACCCAAAAAAGCAGAGAGTGCCGACGCCGCCAGGGAAGAGACCAACGAAATTCGCAGGGCCGAGCCGACGACCTCGGTGGTAAGGACCTCCGGAAGGCTCGCCCACGGGGCACGCCACGCCAGTGCGGCAAGGGGTACGGCAAAGAAGGAAGCCGCCAACGCCGCCAGAAGCACAAGGGCCCGGGGGGGCCGCCTCACGGAACCAGGAAACCGTGCTCTTCGAGAATCGCCCGCCCGCGCTTCGATAGGGCGAAATCCACGAACTCGCCGGCGGCACTCTCGGCGTCTGTGAGTTGGGCTATCGGGTAGGTGGCGATCACGTTGTCGGCTGCGGGGATCGGCACTCCCTCAACCTCCCCCTCGGCGGAGGCCACGTCGGATGCGTAGACGATGCCCGCGTCGGCCTCACCGACTTGGAGCCGTGTGACCACGGCCTTGACCTCGGTCTCGAGCGAGTCCGGCTCGACATTCACCCCGGCCTTGTCCAGAGCCTCGGCGGCGTACTTACCGGCGGGACACTCCTCGTTACACAGCGACAGAACCAGCTCGGAGTTCTCGAGGTCCTCGAGCGAGCGGATGCCTTCCGGATTGCCCGCCGTCACGATGATCTCGAGTTTGTTCTTCACAAACACGCTCGGCTCGCCTTCGACGAGGTCGGCGTCCATCACCCTGATCATGTTCGCCTCGTCGGCCGAGGCGTAGACGTCGGCTCGGGCGCCCTGCTCGAGCTGGGTGGCGAGGTCCGAGGAGGAGCCGAAGTTGAACCTGATCGACGTTCCGGGCGAGTCTTCTTCTAGCTCCTCCGCCATGGCCTCGAACGCCTGGGTCAAGGACGACGCCGCGAACACGGTCGCCCTGGACGCTTCGCTCTGACCGCCGCCTCCCCCTCCCTCCCCGCCGCAGGCGCTCAGCGCCACGGCGAGGCCCAGCAGAGCCGCGGCATCACGACCTAGCGAGCGACGCGCGGGTGCCATCACGGGGCCGGCAGCTCGATCACCACGTTGGTCGCCTTCACCGCTGCTAGGGCGCGCACGCCGGGGGCAAGACCCAGCTCGTCGGCGGCCTCGCACGACATCAGCGACACGACTCGATGGGGGCCGGCCTGCATCTCGACCTGGGCCATCACCTTGTCCCTCAGCACCCTCGTGACGATCCCGGGAAAGCGGTTGCGCGCCGACTGCGCTCCAAAGGCTTGCGGCTCGTCGTAGCGGCCCAGCTCCGTTGCCAGGCGAGCGAGGTCCGAGCCCTCGATGATGCGTTGGCCGCCTTCGGTACGGTCGATCGCCAGGCGCCCCCCATCGGCCCAGCGGCGGAGGGTGTCGGCGCTCACTCCGAGGATCTCGGCAGCCTCTCCCAGGCGGTAATCAGGCATGGGGCATGGTAGCAGAACCCCGCACATCGTATGTAAGAGAATCAAGTAGCTGTGATTTGCAGGTTAATGCCCGGGGATGGCGAGACTCAAACGACCGCCCGGCCACCGCGCGGGGCCGGGCGGCCAGGATCGGGCGCCGGGGGGATCCGGGGATCGGGCCCGGGGGGCCGGGGGCACCCCGAATTCGGTTTTGTGCCAGAAAGGGTGCGGAATCCGCCCCTGATCTGGCTTAGAACCGACTCAGGGGCGGGTCGAGGCGGGGCCAGGCCCGGGGGGCCGGGTGGGCCGTTACCGAGTGACCGGCCTCACTCCCTCACCGTGAAAGCCACAACGGGCAATGACCGCGTCCTCACCCGAGGGCCACAGCGCAAGGCTCAGCGCGCACTCAGCCCCCTCCGGCTCCATGCGCAGCCACGCCACCGGCGCTCGCCGGGTTGCCGCCAAGCCCGCCGCCGCAATGGACTCCTCGAGCCGGCGACGCTCTTCTGGATGGAGGTACTGGGCGACTATCGAATGAAACACGACCGTCGCTACTCCGGGGGCCGGAATAGCGAGCTGGTCGTCCAGCCACGGCGCAGCGGCGGCACAGTCGACCTCCGCCGGCACCCGGGCCGCCACCTGGAGGGCGAGCCGCAGGTGACGCAGACGGTGGAGGTGGTCGGCCCAGATGCAGGACGTCAGGGTGAGCCGCCCCTCCTCGGTGGTGGGGTCTACCGGCGCTTGATCACAGCCTCTGCGGGAGGCGATGGTGACGGGTACATCGAAGGCTCGCGGCACTCCTTCGAACGAGCACAGCCTCACCGGCGACGAGAGGTCGCCGCGCTTTTGCCCGCGCGCCTCGTACTGGTAGAGGTCCCAGCGCAGGTTCAACCCCGCACAGGCTCCGACCTCGAGCAGGCGCAAGGGCAGGCCGGTGCGTGCGGCGACTTCCAGGAAGCCGCACAGAAGCGCCTGGCTGCGGCCGACCTCGTTGGTCTGGAGCGGCCTCGCCACCAGTTCCCGGATCATCTCGGTGCGCTGCTCCAGGAGATCGGCCAGGGCCGGCCACGCCGCGGCAGGATCGGCTCTACCGCCGACCGAGGGGTAGTGGGGGGCGAGTCGGGGCGCCCGGCCGTCGAGCACCAGCCGGTGCACCGCCGCCATCAACCTCAGCCCGAGGGCCGAGTCGGAGGGATCGGCACCGTGCCCGCGCAGGACCTTCGCCGCGGGCCCTCCCGCGCCAACATCGTCGGCGCAGCGCTCGAGCAGCCCGGCGTAGAGCGGCGAACCCATCGAGCGCGCCTGACGCAGCAGGCGCCGTTGCACTCGGGCGAGGTCCTCGAAAGAGGGCGGCTGAAGTGTGATCCGCACATTCTGCGCGCGACTCGATCTCGCTCAGCGCGCCCTCGGTACGGCGGATATCGACGTACACAGGAGCGCGTGGCGTGGAGGCTGCCCCCCTTAGCATTACAGCCATGCTGCGAGCGCAAGAGATCGAGGTGGAGGTCGCCGGGAAGACGGTGGTGGAGTGCGCGACCTTCACCCTCCAGCCCGGAGACAAGGTCGGGCTCGTGGGCCGCAACGGCGCGGGCAAGACCAGCCTCCTGAGGGCCCTCTCCGGAGAGGCACCGCCCGTGGCAGGGCGGGCGGTAATCAAGGGGGAGCTCGGCTACCTGCCCCAGGACCCCCGCATCCGAGCCTCGGTCGCCCACGTCACCGGGGTGACCCACATCGTCTCGGGCCGTGGGCTGGACGAAGCCGCTCTGCGGCTCGAGAAGCTGCGGCTGGCATTGGAGGAGCGCGCAAGCAACACCAACGTTGCTCGCTTCGCGCACGCCGAGGAGAACTATCGCTTCGCAGGGGGCTATTCGGCCGAAGCCCAGGCCCGGAGCATCGCCTCGGGGCTGGGAGTGCCGGCCGACCGCCTCGACCTGCCGATCGACGCCCTTTCGGGAGGAGAGCGGCGCCGGGTAGAGCTCGCTCGCATTCTGTTCGCGGGCAGCGACGTCCTGCTTCTGGACGAGCCCACTAACCACCTCGACAACGACGCCCGGGCGTGGATGATGAAGTTCCTCAAGGGCTACCGGGGCGCGCTGATGGTCGTCAGCCACGACCTGCTACTACTCGACGAGGCCATAACCCGCATCCTTCATCTCGACCGCGCAGAGCTCATCGAGTACCGGGGCACGTACTCCCATTACCGGGCCGCGCGAAAGGCCGATGAGGCCCGGCTCGCCAAGCTCTCGGGCCGCCAGCAGGCAGAGATCAAGCGGCTCAAGGACCTCGCCGACTCGATGCGCCACCAGACCGAGAAGCGCGCCCGCATCGCCAAGACGCTCGACAGCCGGGTCCAGAAACTCAAGGACAGGGCGGTCACGGCCCCCCAGAGTTCCGAACGGGTGATGCGAGCTCGTTTTCCCGAGCCGCCGCGGGCCGGGAAGGTCGTCCTGAAGGCTCACGGCCTGGCCCAGCACTACGGAGGGCCGCCGGTGTTCGAAGACATCGCCTTCGACGTCGGGCGCGGCGAGCGGCTTCTCATCATGGGCCTGAACGGCGCCGGAAAGACGAGCCTGCTGCGCATCCTTGCCGGCCGCACCGCTCCCACCGCCGGTGCGCTGTCCTGGGGAGCGGGTGTCAGCGTCGGTTACTACGCACAGGAGCACGAAGGCATCGAGCCCGGCCGCGCCGTGCTCGCCCACGTCAAGGCACAGTCCGGAGCGGGCGATCAGCAGCTGAGAAGCCTGCTCGGGGGCTTCGGGCTGCCGGGAGAGTTCGCCTTCCAGGACGCCGGCACGCTCTCAGGCGGGGAGAAGACCAAGCTCGCCCTCGCGCAGCTCGTCGCCGGGCGCCACAACGTCCTGCTGCTCGACGAGCCCACCAACAACCTCGACCCCCCGTCGCTCGAAGCGGTCGCCGCGGCCCTGGGGGAGTGGCCGGGGACCATGATCGTGGTCAGCCACGACACAGCCTTCGTCTCGGCTCTGGAGCCCGACCGGGTGCTGATGATGCCCGAGGGAGACCTCGATTACTGGGACGAGGGGCTGCTGGGCCTGGTCGCGCTCGCCTGAGGGGCTCGGATAAGGGGCTCGGAATCTGTCCTGCGGAGGCGCCCCCAGTCTGGCTTTGTGTCAGGAATCGTGCGAAATCCGCCCCTTACCTGGCAAAGAGCCAGCGCAGGGGCGGGGTTTGGGTGAGGGCGGGGTTTGGGTGAGGGCGGGGTTTGGGTGAGGGCGGGGTTTGGGTGAGGCCAGGGCAGCGGGCGCGCTGGACGGCTGCGGTGGGCGCCCCTACTCGAGTCCGCTGAGCACCGAGATCACCTCGGCCCCGTAGCGCTCGAGCTTGGTTGGTCCGATCCCTGAGATCGCAGCGAGCTGGCGGGGCGAGCGGGGGTTGCAGCGGGCAATCTCCTCGAGCGTGCTGTCGTGGAAGACCACGTAGGCGGGCACATTGTCGTCCCGGGCCCGTTGTGCCCGCCACGACCGCAGAGCCTTGAACGCGTCCGTCGACGCACCGGACGAGCCTGGAGCGGGCGCCTGCTGGGGCCGCGAGGTGGCGTCGAGCTCGTCCAGGAACCGGCTCGGAGTCCCGTTCGGCGGGTAGCTGAGGGTGAGGTGGGTCTTCGCCCGGGTGATCCCGACATAGAAGAGGCGTCGTTCCTCGGCGACCGCCTCGGCCGTCTTCGACCTCTTGAAAGGCAGCTCCCCCTCGAGCAGGCGAGGCAGAAACACGGCTTCGAACTCCAAGCCCTTTGCGCGGTGGTAGGTGAGCAGGTTCACTCCCCTGCCCTCGCCCTCGGAGCCGAAGCGGGCCTTGAGATCTGTCACGAAATCCGCCACGGTTCCGGCGCCGTCGTCGAACTGCCGGGCAAGGCGGATGAGGCGGGCGAGATCCTTCTGACGGGTCAACTCTTGGCCGCCCACGTCGTCGGGCACCTCCTCAACGAAGCCGTCGCGGCGAGCGAGCTGCGACACCAGGTCCGCGACATCGCTCGAGCCTCGCCTACCCAGCGCCCCCAGCATGCGGCGGGCGGCGGGCCGCGCCAAGAAGGAGCCGTCCTTGACTTGAAAGGGGATGTCGCGCTCGGCAAACGCCTCCTCGAAGTCCTCCGAGCGATAGTTGACCCGGTAGAGCACTGCCATGTCCTCGTAAGCCACGCCCTTGTGAAGCTGCTCGGCACGGCTTGCGATCCAGGAAGCCTCGTCTTCGCTGTTTCCGAGCAGCTCTATCGCCGGCACCGGCCCCGAGGTCCGCACCGCCTCTAGCACCTTCTCCGCGCCGCCCAACCGAGGCACGAGCCGGTTGGCGGTCGCCAGCACCTCAGGCGTGGAGCGGTAGTTCTTCTCGAGCCGGACCACTTTGGTGCGCGCAAAACGGGCGGGCATCTCTAGGAGGTAGCGAGCGCTCGCCCCCGTGAAGCCGTAGATCGACTGGTAGTCGTCCCCCACGACGCAGAGGTCGTCGCGCTCCCCCAGCCAGCGCTCCAGCAGCGTCTGCTGCAGCAGGTTTACGTCCTGGTACTCGTCCACCGTGAAGGCGAGGTACCGGCCCTGAAAACGCTCGTTGGCATAGGAGTCGTTCTCGAACATGTCCACCGCCAACTCCAACAGGTCCTCGAAGTCGATCAGGCCGCGGGCAGCCTTGCCCTCCTCGTATTTGGCGAACAGAGAGCTCATGAGCTCGGCAGGGATCGGCGGCTCGTGAGCACCGAGGCGCTCCAGATAATCGTGAGCTCGGATGCGGCGGTTCTTGGCCCACTCGATCTCCGTGGCGAGGTCGATGGCCGCCCGGAAGCGATATGGCTTCGGGAGGCGATTGGCGAGCTGGCGGAGGGCAAGGCCCTTGGAGGGCAGGATGTTTCCGGGCGGCTCCTGGGCGAGGTGGCGCAGCTGAGCAAGGGCCGCGGAGTGGAAGGTGCGGGCCCGCACTCCGGTGACGCCGAGGGCGGCGAGCCGGGCACGCATCTCGCCGGCGGCCTTGTCCGTGAAGGTCACCGCGAGTATCGACGCCGGCTCCAGATCGCCCGAGCTCACCTGGTTGGCAATGCGGCGGGTGATCGTGGTGGTCTTGCCGGAGCCTGCTCCGGCGAGGATGCACACGGGCCCTCGGACGGCCTTCACCGCGTCGATCTGCTCGGGGTTCAGACCTTCGAATACGTCCATCCGGCCAAAATAAAGGACGGAAACCTGCCCGCCGAGCCGGCCCATTCGACCTGTCGACCCGCCGAGCCGGCCCATTCGACCTGTCGACCCGCCGAGCCGGCCCATTCGACCTGTCGACCCGCCGAGCCGGCCCGACCCCCGGGCGCGGCGAAGGCCTCAGACGACGGTGGGGGCCCTGCGGCGTCTGAGGCCTTCAGCCTCTCGGGATGAGTTGGTTGTCTGCGGGCCGGCCGGTGCTTTGGGGGGGCCCTCTTTCGGAGGGATACCTTGTGGCCGACCCAACAGGGACTTTGTACCCCGCTCGCCCCACGCCCGCCATCCCCCATTCGGGGGAAAAAGGACCCCCATTCGGGGTAGTGACAACCTGCCGCAGGGGGAGACGTAGACACGAAGTTGGGATAGTCATGGCTACCTTGAAAACCTTGCTGTCCGCCCTGATGCTGGCCCTGGTTCTCAGCGCGTGCTCGTCGAGCTCTCCCTCCGCCCCCGAACCCGGCGCGACCTCTCCTCCGGACGAGGGGCCGGCTACGAGCAATGCTCGCCCAGGCCCCTCCCTCGATACCATCGGCATTGAGCTGCTGGAAGTGGCTGCGGGCTTCGAGCAACCCCTCTATGCCACGCACGCGGGAGACGCCTCCGGACGCCTCTTCGTGGTCGAGCAGACGGGAGCCGTCAGGATCGTCTCGGGGGACCGAGTGCAGACCGAGCCGTTCCTGGACCTCTCCGAACGAGTGGTGGTCGGATCGGAGCAGGGCCTATTGGGGCTCGCCTTCCATCCCTCCTACGAGGACAACGGGCGGCTGTTCGTGAACTACACCGATCTCAACGGTGACACCGTAGTGGCCGAGTTCGCGGGGGCGGGGGGCCGCGCCGACTCCTCCTCCGAGCGAGTTCTGCTCACGATTGAGCAGCCTTTCCCGAACCACAACGGCGGAGCGCTGGCTTTCGGACCCGACGGTTTTCTCTACATCGCCACAGGGGACGGGGGCAGCGGCGGCGATCCCATGGGCAACGGGCAGAGCATCGGCACGCTGCTGGGCAAGCTCCTCCGCATTGACGTCAACGCCGCAAGCAGCGATCTCTCCTATGGAATCCCCGGGGACAATCCCTTCGTGGGTCGAGCCGGGGCCCGCCCGGAGATCTGGGCCTACGGACTCAGAAACCCTTGGCGCTTCAGCTTCGACGAGGCCACCGAGGAGCTGTGGATCGGGGATGTGGGCCAGTCGGGGCTCGAGGAGATAGATCACTCGGGCGGTGGCCGAGGGGTCAACTTCGGGTGGAACGTCATGGAGGGCAACACCTGCTACGAGCCGCCCACGGGCTGCGACCGCTCCGAACTGCAGCTTCCCGTCGCCCAGTACTCACACGACCTCGGGTGCTCGGTTACGGGTGGCTACGTCTACCGGGGCCACACGCAGCGCGCACTGAGGGGGGTCTACCTGTTCTCCGACTACTGCTCGGGAACGATCTGGGGGCTGGACGCGGCGCAACCGGGGGCCGGCGCCGTGCGCCTGCTCGAGAGCGGTCGCGCGGTGAGCTCGTTCGGAGTCGACGAGACCGGCGAGCTCTATCTCACCGATCTCGGCTCGGGAACCCTGTTCCGCATCGTCTCGAAGTAACTGCCGACAACCGCGTCCTTCCCCGCTCCGCGCCCCAGAGCTGACTCTGTGCCGGATTAGGGGCGGAATCCGCCCGGTTTGTGACACAAAGCCGCGCCAGGGGCGGGCGGGCCGGGTGAGTAAGTGGGTGGGGCTGAGTAAGTCGGTGTGGGTCGGTCGCTTGCCGCGGCCCCTACGCAATCTGCGCGAGAAGCTCAAGCGCCGGCCTCATAGCGACGAAGGCAAGGTAAGGACGAAGGAGAAACACCAGAAACCAAGTCCAATCTCATCGAAACACAACCCGACATGGGAGAAGTTCGAGATGCTCTTTGCCGTGTGCTTCTTTGCACTAGTTGCAACCGTTCCCCTATCCGGAGGGGAGATCGGCAGACTTGTCCGCCACCGCTTCATGGACCCCCTGCTGCTTGTGGCCGCGCTCGGCATCCAGACTGCGCTCTTGACCGGCATCCTCGGCCTGCAGGGCGACGGCGCCGCCGCCGCCCACATCGCCTCCTGCACACTCTGCTTCGGTTTCTTGGTGGCGAACCGCACACTGCCGGGGCTGTGGGTGGTCGCCTTTGGTGGCGCCGTCAACCTGATTGCCATTGCCGCCAACAGAGGCGTTATGCCTTCAACTCACTCCGCCAACGCCGCGGCCGGCAAGCTGGCCCAGACCTCGGAGTTCGTCGACTCTGCAGTCGTTGCTCACCCCAAGCTGCTGTTCTTGGGCGACGTCTTCGCCGTCCCCCAGTCCTTGTTCTTCGCCGACGTTTTTTCAGCCGGAGACGTGTTGATCGTCATCGGAGTCGGAATGCTGTTGCACCAGATCTGCAGACGAGGGATGCGCTCCTCCGAGGGAACGGTTGGGAACGCTCAGCCGGTCAGCTCGGCGACCGCGGACTCGAACACTTCGGAGTGGACGTCCACGTCTGCAGCCGTGGTCTGAGGCGACATCAGCGCCATCATGTGGAACGGCGTTAGCAGGATCCCTCGATTTAGCGAATAGAGATGCATCAGCTCGTCGAGCGCCTCGTCACGAGAGGCCGCCGCCTCGGAGCCCGTCCGAGGACGCTCCTTGGTGAACAGGTATTCGGTCCTGCACCCGAGCCGGGTGATGTGCCAGTCGAGTCCGCGTGAGTCGATGACTTTGGTGACGCCGTCGGCGAAGCGCTCGGCCAAAGAGATCATGTGCTCGAACGCCTCTTCGGTCAGCACGTTTTCGAGAGTGGCCTTCATCGCCGCCAGCGACAAGGCGTTGCCCGCAAGCGTCCCCCCAATCCCCCCGGCATCTGCATCGATGAGCTCGGAGCGCGCCAGGATGCGTTGCGCGACCTCTTCCGAGAGGCCATATGCGGCGGCGGGGAGCCCTGCCGCCAAGGGCTTTCCGATCGTCACGACGTCCGGCTCGAGTTCGTTCGCCTTCGTGAAACCGCCGGGGCCCGAGCATATCGTGTGAGTTTCATCTATCACCAGGAGTGTTCCGTGGCGCCGGGTCAGCTCCCGCAGGGACTCATGAAAGCCCGGGTCGGGATGGATGATCCCGATGTTAGTCATGGCGGGCTCGGCCAGGACACAGGCCACGTCTTCGTGAGCGAGCTCGGCCTCGAGCGACTCGACATCGTTGAACTCGCACACCCTGGTCGTGCGGGAGACATCGACCGGCGGCCCGACGTTGCCGCTGCGCGCCACCACTTCGCCTCCCGAGAGCGTGGCGAAAGACTCGTCCACAGTCCCGTGGTAGCACCAGTTGAAGACCAGCACCTTGGGCCTTTGAGTGACGTCGCGCGCCAGCCTCAAGACGAAGCGATTGGCGTCGGTAGCGGTCAGCGCGAACTGCCAGTAAGGAAGGCCGAAGCGGCGCGCCATCTCCTCCCCCACCCAGATCGAATCCTCGGAGGGAAGCATGAGGGTTATGCCGCGACTCACCCTCTCCGCGATGCCCGCGATGGAGGGGGCCGGGGAATGACCCGCCATGGCCCCCGTGTCGCCCAAACAGAAATCGATGTAGTCGTGTCCGTCGACGTCCCGGAAGCGGCTGCCCTGAGCTTCGTCGACGAAGACCGGGAATCCGCCGACCCAGCGCGTCATCCAGTTCATCGGCACCCCGGCCAACAACGACGAGCGGGCGCGCTCGAAGAGCGTCTTGGACCTCGGGTGCTCGCGTTCGAACCGAGCCCGCTCTTGGGACAGCAGGCTGTCCACTTTGTTTCTATCGATCTCGGTCATCGCGCTCCTCTGCTCGAAATACCGCTAGAGCTGCAACGTGGCAGTGTGCTCGATCGTCTCCTCGCCCTCCCGACCGAGAAGCCGGTGCTCGATCTCTGTGCCTGAAATCGATACGAGGCCGATGTTGTTCTCGCCGATCAACACCGAGGAGCTGCGACCGGAGGGCCTGATGTAGTTGCGCTTCTCGGTGAAGTCGGGCTCTTGATCGATGCCCATCGCCTCGGCGCGGCGGGGCGACAGGAACACCGGAGCATCGGTGGACCACTCGTCGGTGTTGGCGGCGCGGGTCAACGAGCGCCGTTTGACTTCGCCACCGGTCATCCTGGGCGGGTGACGCCAGCCGACCCTTTCGTGCTGCTCCCTGACGAGGTGCCCCAGCGCGTAGAGAGCGGACCGGCTTGCAATACCCGAATGCTTGAGCCCGCTCGAAACGAGTTGTGTGATTCGCAGCTCGCGGCCTTCGATAGAGAACTCGAAACGCAGGTTCAACCCGTAGTGGACGTCTCCCGAGAGGAACACGCAGCGGGATAGGCCGATGTCCGCAACCAAGCAATCCATCATCTCGATGAAGCCCTTCAGGTTTGACTGCCAGGCCTCGAAGTCGATCTGATAGGGGCCGACTTTCTTGACGAGGAACTTCTGCCTGCGCTCCTGCACCTCGAGCCCGCACACCGGGACCGGAGACACGAATATCACCGGCTCGCCCTCGCTGAGGTTCAAGGATGTGAGCAGCTGCCTGATGCGAGCGAGCCCGTGGGTGCCCACCAGGTGCGCGGCCCCCTCCGGTCCGTCGAACGAACGTTGCGTGCGCGTATCGAGAACCAGGGCGGGGGGTGTGATCGGTGCAAGGAAGCTCCACGAATCGAACGCCAGCACCTCGCCCTCGTAGGCGTCGCCCAAAACGTCCTCTTCGCCCGAAACGAACCCGGCCACCGTGGTCTTGAAGGACTCCGAGAACAACGTGGGATCGTTGCCCCATCCTTGAAAGGCCCAGAACGCCGCCAGAGCATTGCTCACTACTCGGCGGCCAGTAGGCGATCCGTGCACCGCCGAGCGCCATACCGAAGTGATGTTCCAGTCGTCGGTGGTGTCGTGGTCGTCGAAACACATATAGGTGGCGAGGTTGGCGAGCACCCTGCGCACCGACGGTAAGGCGGCACGCGCACGCTCCAAATCCTTGACCTCGCCCTGGTACTTGCGGCGCCTCTTTGCCACTTCGAGCCTCGAGCCGGCCGACGAGGGCACGGTCTCGGACGCCTCCGGAAACGGGCGGGGCCAGCTGAGCCCGTTCCATGCCATCAAATACATGGCGACGAACTCGCCGAAGCTCATGAGATGATTGGTGGGCTTCTCCGAAGTGAACTGAGCTTTCTCGCAGGTAAGAGACTTCCGGCCGTAGAGGGGGATGTCGTCGAGCGAGGGGACCCCCGGAACCGAGGTCGGTTCTCCTGCTCCGATCAGCTCACGAGCAAGGCCCCGGAGGTGCGCAGCCAGGGGGCCGGCGACATCATCGGCGTAAATCTGGTCTCCGGTCAGAAAAAGCGCGCCGGGGCGTTGCGTGACATCCAGCGCCCGCCGGCTGAGGATCTCGTCGGCACCCAGAAGGGCATCCTCGCCCTTTCCGTGCAACAGCCTGCAAGAGCCGTGGAATACCCGCAGCGTCGGCAGGGAGCTCCTGATGTAGAAGGTCGGCAGCGCTAGAGTGCCGTAGGAGATGCGGCCCGGACCCTCGAGGAGGCCGAGCTCTCGCAGACCGGCGCCGTCGAGCTCGAGGTCGTAGCCCAGGAGCTCATCGAGCGGCAGCCCGCCCTCGGGTGCGGTGGCCTCGACCAGGTGGACGAACAGCCTTTCGCCGAGCCGGTGACGCTCGGCGGTCGCCGAGGCGACCTCTTCGGTAGCGGACCCCGAGCCGGGATCCATCCTATAGACGCGCCCGACCACCTCGACTGGGCGCGAGGTCGCCACCCAGATGCACACCTTGTCCGCGTGGACTCTACGCAGGATCGGACCCGCCAGCAGTGTTTGCAACTCTATGGCTTTGCCCCCTCATCGTCACCCCGACCTGTCTATGGATACCAGGATACGGAATGAGCGCAATCCCCGGGCCCCCATCTGGACAAGCGCCGCTCTCTAATCCAAAATCTGGTTATAGGCGGCGTTTCTCCGCAAGCACCACGGTGGATCAAACAAGGGGGTAGTTGAATGGACGGGAGCCTTAAGTCCGACAAGGACAACCGCAAGGCGGCTCAAGACGACCACATCGCAGTCCAGATCGGCGACCTCACCGTCGAGCACGACCTGCTCACAGAGGAAGCCCTCGCCACCCCGATCGGCCGGCTGGCGTTCGACCTCGAGATAGAGAGCGATAACAGGGCGCAGTCCCGTGCCGAGGCAATCGTCGAGCTCATCGTCAAGTCCGACCGCGTCTTCCTCGACGGCGCTTGCTGGCGCTGCACCGAGCGTGCGCCCGTGGTCGCCTCCGACCTCGGCCTCTGCCAGGTCTGCCTCGCCGAGCTCAAGACGGTCGGCTAAGTACCTGTAGCCTTCCTCCGGGAGCGCAGAGGCGCTCGGGAGGGGAGGCGCAATGCGCACCAAGCAGCTCACCGTAAGGCAGGTCTTCGACGTGCCCCTGCTCGAGATCTCGGGGCTTGGTCAGAGACCGCGCTCGCCCGAGGAAGGGATGCAAGTGCTCGCGGTCGGGGACCAGGACTTCACGGTCGTCTCGGTGAGCGTCGAGTCGTCCACCTCTCTCTCAGACTTTCGCACCCACCGGCTCCACGATTTGCTCGGCGGGGATGAGGAGTACGGCAGCCAATGGGAGGCAGCCGACGGCGACTCCACCGGAAGGATGTTCATCCTCCAGGAGACCCCCGGTAAGGTGTTCATCCTGAGCCCCGAGCTCGATCAACTACTGCACACCATTGACCTCTCGGTCGAGGGCAGCGACCGGCTCGACTGGGAGAAGTCACCCAATGCCCGGGGGGAGGGCCTGGTGCTGCTGGCCAACGGTCACGTCGTTGTTGCCAAGGAGAAGGAGCCGCCCATGCTGATGGAGTTCGGCCCCGAGGGCGACGAAGCCTCGGGAATCGTCTCGGAGCTCTTGCTGCTCGAGCGCCGCCGCTTCCCCGAGCCGGCCGAGGCTGCTTCGACGCACGTGGTGCTCACCGACTGGGATCTCGACGGCCAGGCCGACGCGCGCATCGACGACATCTCCGACGTCGCCGTGGGACCGGACGAGCGTCTCTATCTGCTGAGCGACGAGTCTCGTTGCATCGCCAGAGTCGAGCATCAGCTCCCTGCGGCCCAGAGAAAGTTGAGCATCACCGCCGTGTGGAAGCTGCCCGAGGAGATCGTGCAGCCGGAGGGCCTCGTGCTCATGGACGACATGACGCCGCTGGTCGCCATCGACCGGCAGGAGCCGAACCAGAACCTGTTCCTGCTGGACCCGCTCGAGGGTTGAGGGGGGCCGGCTCAGCCGGCCGGCCCACGTACTCGTTCGCGCTCTGCGGCCTCTCAGGTACAGAATCGGGACTCAGGTGCGCTCTGAGCGGGTTTGAAATGGGGCCAGGACCTCCTGAGGTGTGGTGGTTGGGAGTTTCGGAGGGCTGGGGACCGCCCCGGGTTTAGTGAAAGCTCCTGAG
>Ga0136615_10000204_pt1 | contig 26211 bp, 27 predicted proteins | sample AntDrymUQ2882206_2_FD_106647 | JGI IMG/M metagenome (GOLD analysis project Ga0136615, IMG submission 106647) | Polar desert sand microbial communities from Dry Valleys, Antarctica - metaG UQ288 (22.06) | ecosystem: Environmental > Terrestrial > Soil > Desert | place: Antarctica: Dry Valley... | reverse complement strand
GACCGCGGCACGGGCAAGTGGGAGGTGCGGCGCGTCGTCGCGGTCGACGACTGCGGTGTCCGCATCAACCCGATGATCGTCGAGGGCCAGATCATGGGCGGCCTCACCGAGGGCTACGCCATGGCCGCGATGGAGCTGATCACCTTCGACGAGGACGGGAACTGCCTCGGCTCGAACTTCGTCGACTACCTGCTGCCGAGCTCGTGGGAAACGCCGAACTTCGAGCTGCACGAGACCGTCACGCCCTCCCCGCACCACCCGATCGGCGCCAAGGGCGTCGGCGAGTCGGCCACGGTCGGCTCTCCCGCGGCCTTCGTCAACGCGGTCGTCGACGCGCTCGCCCACGTCGGCGTGCGGAACTTCGAGATGCCGGTCACCCCCGACAAGGTCTGGGAGAAGCTCGTGGAGGTCGGTCTGGCGGAGTGAGCTCCGTGCTGGTGCAGGCGGGCCGACTCGCCGAGGCGGGGAAGCCCTACGTTCTCGCCACCGTGGTCAGCGTCGTCCGGCCCGCTTCGGCACGCCGCGGTGACCGGGCGCTCGTGACGCCGGACGGCGCGCTCGCCGGCTGGGTGGGCGGCGCCTGCTCCGAGCCGATCGTGATCCGGGAGGCTCTCCGCGCGCTCGCCGACGGTGAGCCGCGCCTCGTCAGAATCGGCCCCCCGGGATCGGGAGCGGAGGCCGGACCCGACGTGGTCGTCGCGGAGAGCTCCTGTGCCTCCGAAGGCATCGTCGAGGTGCTCGTCGAGCCGCAGCTCCCGAGTCCGCTCCTGGTCGTGGTCGGCAGCGCGCCGGCGTCAGGGACGCTCGCGGAGCTGGCGCGGACGATCGGCTGGCGCGTGGAGCGGAGTGTCACGACCGGCGCAGAGGCGGTGGTCGTGGCCACCATGGGACACGGCGACGAGGAGACGCTCGAGGCGGCACTGACCGAAGAGATCCCCTACGTGGCCCTCGTGGCAAGCGCCCGGCGCGCGGGCGTGGTGCTCGCGACCCTGCACGGGCGAGGCTTCGGCGAGGAGGCGCTGGCACGGGTGCGCAGCCCGGCCGGGCTCGACCTCGGACCCTCGACGCAGACCGAGATCGCCGTTGCGATCCTCGCCGAGCTCGTCGCGTGGCGGCATCTGCGGCCCGCCGGGCGCCCTGCGGAGGCCGTCGATCCGGTCTGCGGCATGACGGTCGCTCGCGGGGGAGCGGCGGAGTCGGCGGTGCACGAGGGAGTCACGTACGCGTTCTGCTGCCCCGGCTGCCGTGGCCGCTTCGAGTCCGATCCGTCGCGCTACCTGGCCGCGCCTGCTTGACGATCAGCCGCTGCGGCGCCGGCCGGCGTGAGGACTGGAACCGCCGCTACTCCGAGACCGAGTTCCTCTGGAGCGCCGAGCCGAACCGGTTCCTCGTCTCGGAGGTGGCGGGCCTTCCCCCGGGGAGGGCGCTCGACCTCGCGTGCGGCGAGGGCCGAAACGCCGTCTGGCTTGCCGGGCAGGGATGGCAGGTGACGGGCGTCGACTTCGCGGAGGTGGGCCTGGCGCGCGCGGCGGAGCTGGCCCGGGATCGGGGAGTCGACGTCGACTGGCTGAGAGCCGATCTGATCGAGTATCCCTCGCCGGCCGGCGCGTTCGACCTCGTCTGCGTGCTGTACCTCCAGCTTCCTGCGGAGGAGCTGGCGATCGTTCTCCCCCGAGCGGCGGAGGCGCTGGCGCCCGGCGGGACCCTCCTCGTCCTCGGCCACGACCTCACGAATCTGGAGGAAGGACACGGCGGCCCGAGGAACCCCGCTGTGCTGTTCACGCCCGAGGACGTCGCCGCCCTCCTCCCCGAGCTCGTCGTCGAGCGCGCGGAGCGCGTGGGGCGTCCGGTCGAAGGCGGCGCCGTGGCGATCGACGCACTCGTCCGGGCGCGGATGCCGTGAACCTCCGCCACCCCGATCCCGGCGAGCTCGACGCGGTGCTCGCGCTCCTGCAGGCGAACGACATCGCCGACGCCGGTGTCACCGACTGGATCCGCGACGACCTCCGCCGCCACTGGGACGAGCTCGATCTCGAGCAGAACGCCTGGGTCGTCGAGCTGGATGGGCAGCTCGCCGGCTACCTCGACGTCGAGAACCGGGGTACCGGACGGGTGATCGCCGACGGCTACGTCCACCCGGACGCTCGCGGTCGCGGGGTGGGCAGCGAGCTGGTGCGCCTCTCCGAACGGCATGCGCTGGAGCTGGCGCCCGACGGCCCACTGCGCCTCCACATCGGCACCCTCTCGACCGCGGACGCCTTCTTCCTCGCGCGCGGGTATGGTCGCGTCCGGAGCTTTCTGCGGATGGTGATCGATCTCGACGCGGCGCCTGAGCTCACCTCTCCGCCTGAGGTCGAGCTGCGAACCATGCGCAGTCCCGAGGAGGATCACGCCGTGTACGAGGTGCTGGAGGAGGCGTTCGCCGACGACTGGGAGCACCGTCCCAGGCCGTTCGAGGAATACGCCAAGCGCACATTTCACGACCCCGACTTCGACGCCTTTCTCTGCCCCGTGGCCGTCGCGGAGGGGGCGATCGTGGGCGCCTCGCTCAACTGGTGGAAGCGCAACGGCGACTGGGGCTGGATCGGGACGCTCGGCGTCCGGCGGAAAGGGCGCGGGCGAGGGATCGGCGAGGCGCTCGTCCGGTGGTCGTTCGCCGAGTTCCTGCGCCGCGGCGAACGGAGGGTCGCGCTCGGCGTGGACGCGCTCAACGAGACCGGCGCCCTGCGCCTGTACGAGCGGCTGGGGATGCGCCGCTTCTGGGAGGCGGCCGTGTGGGAGAAGGAGCTCCGTGCCGCCTGACTTCCTCCTCCGCCCGCCCCGTCCCGAGGAGGCGTCCGCCATCACGGCGCTTCTCAACGCTCATTCGCAGGCGCTGCACGGGACGGACGACGTCGACGAGAACGAGATCCGGAGCTGGTTCGAGATCCCGTCGCTCGACCCGGAACGGGACATGCGCCTCGCCGTCGCTGCGGACGGGACGCTGCTCGGGTACGCCGATGTGAGCGACGGCGGCGAGAGCAAAGTCCGCTACTGGCTCGACGTGCGCCTGCGGCCGGGCGCTGATGCCGGCGTGCCACATGCCCTGCTCGATGCCACGGAGGCACGCGCTCGCGAGACGGCCGCCCCCGACGCGCGCACCGTGTTCTTCGCCTCCTCGAAGGACGGGGTGATGGCGCCTATCGTCGCGGAGCGCGGCTACGACCTCGTCCGGCACGACTTCAACATGGAGATCGGGCTCGGTAAGGAGCCGCCGCCCCAACCGGAGTGGCCGGACGGCATCGAGCTCGAGCCGTACGCCGGCGACGACCCGAGAAGGGTGTACGAGGCCGACATGGAGAGCTTCGCCGACCACTGGGAGTTCGAGCGCGAGCCGTACGAGGACTGGGCGCACGGCCGCTTCCGCGAGCCGCACGACCCTTCTCTCTGGTTTCTCGCCGTTGACCGCGGCGCGCTCGCCGGAATCTGCCTGTGCCGACCCCACCGCACCGGCGACCCCGAGCTCGGCTGGGTCTCGGTGCTCGGCGTGCTGCCGCCCTGGCGTCGCCGGGGGCTCGGCTTGGCCCTGCTCCGGCATGCGTTCCGGGAGTTCCACGGCCGCGGCCTGCGCCGGGTCGGGCTGGGCGTCGATGCAGAGAACACGACGGGCGCGGTGGGCCTGTACGAGCGCGCCGGGATGCGGCCCGTACGGCGGAACGACATCTACATGCGCGACCTGTGACGGACGAACCGCGCGGCGCCCGCCGGGTCGGCGTCACGTGGACGCCGAGCCCGACGGTGCAGCTGGAGCTCAGTCGCTCTCCGAGCCCTCCTCGTCGCCGGCGCCGTCGTCGTCGGCTTCCTGACCGGTGACGGCGAAGTTCTCGTCGAGGTTGACCTCGACCTGGTTTCCGTTGGCAAGCCGAACCTCGACGCCGTAGGCGGCGCCGTCGTCTCCGACCTCCGTCTCGGTGACCGTGCCGCCGCCGGTGTGCTTCAGGGCGGCCGCGGCCGCGCGATCGAGCGTCGAGCCGGTGAGCGGCTTGTCGTCGTCGCCGGCGCCGCCTCCCGCGACGGCGATCCCGGCCGATGCTGCGCCGAGCGTGACCGCAACGGCCGCGATGACTACGAGCTTCCTGGACATTGAAAAGCCTCCTTGCCTCGTTGACTCCGGATGCGTTCACAGGGTAGGAGCCCCACGTGAGACGACGGTGAGATGGAGTCAGGCCGGACGGATCTCGACGACCGTTGCCGTCCACGCGCCGCGCGGCGCCTTCACCTCGACAGCCTCGCCGACGCCCCGCCCGAGCAGCGCAGCGCCGAGCGGCGAGGTGGGTGAAACGGTGCCCGGCCCCACGACGCTCGAGATCTCGATCTCCATCCTCTCGCCGGCCTCGTCCTCGACGACGACGCGCAAGCCGACGGCCACGCGGTCCGACGCACCGGCCTCGACGACCTGCGCGGTGTCGAGCCGTGCGCGGAGGATCGTGATCCGCCGCTCGAGCATCCCCTGGGCGTTCTTGGCCGCGTGGTACTCGAAGTTCTCGGAGAGATCGCCGTAGCCGCGCGCGGTCGCGATCGCCTCGATGGCCTCTGCCCGCCTGGGACCCTCGAGCTCCGCGAGCTCCTCGGTGAGGCGCGCATGCTGGTCGGGGGTGAGCTGCTCGTCCAACGCTAACGCTCCCCTGTCTGGCGTTGTCGCCAGCGGTGCAACTCCTTCGACTTGCCCGCGGACTTCTGCGCCGTCGGCTCCGGCTTCGGTTCGTGCTCCCCCAGCCAACGGGCCGCCTCGTCGTCCGGGTCGAGCCCCACCTGACGTTCGCGGTCGCGCTGCCTGCGCGCGCCGGCACTCGTCGGTCCTCGCTTGCCGCTCACAGCCCGAAGCGTAGACGTCGCGTGTCTAGAGTCGTCGCCGTGTCAGATTGGACGGATCCGGACTGGCGTGCGCCCGACGCTTCGCCGCCTGCGGATGTTCGTCGAAGGCCGCCCGTAGATCAGTTGCCGCTGCGCAGGTAGGCGTCGGTGCCGTCGAGCCAGTCCTGCCTGGGCGGCGAGAACACGTCGACGTCGAGCGTGTCCTCCAGCGCCTCGGCCTTGTGCGGCACGTTGGACGGGATGTGCAGGACTTCGCCCGCGGCGACGTCGACTGTGTCGGCCTCGTCGTCTCCGAGCCAGAAGCGCAGCGTCCCCTCGAGGACGTAGGTCAACTGCTCGTTCTCGTGGGCGTGACGGGGCACGACCGCCCCCTTGGCCAGGTACACGTGCGCAAGCATCAGGCGCTCGCCGGTCACGAGCCGGCGCTTGATGAGCGGCGTCAACTCCTCCTTCACGATGTCTGCCCAGCGGTAGTGCGTGACTTCGCCGTGACTCACGGCTCCTCCTCGCGTCGGGGGTGAAGCGCCATCCTCGCTTCCGCAAGCGACGCTCGCCTTGACGCTCATCCCGGCGGCCGCTGGTGGAACTCGAAGATGTAGCCGTCAGGGTCGAGCGAGTAGAGGCTCTTGCCGCCCGCGTTCGCTCCGGCGCTCATCTCCACCGGCCCGTCCGAGCGGAACGAGACGCCGCGCGCCCGCAACTCCTCGTAGAGCGCGTCGATGCCCGTCACGAAGACGCAGAAGTGACCCGTGCCGTAGTCGCACGGACGGGCGCTGCCGGGGTGGCGCTCGCAGCCCCGGTACTCGATCAGCTCGACCTGGAGGTCGCTCCCGGGCACGCGGAGCATCGCGATCTCGAGCCCCGTCGCCTCGGGGACACCGACGATCCGCGTGACCTCCCGCTCCTCGTAGAGTCGCCGCCAGAGGAGCTCGAGACCGAGCAGGCCGCAGTAGAAGTCGAGTGAGCGGTCGAGTTCTGAGACGGTGATCCCCGCGTGACGAGGCCCGGCGATCGCCCACGCGCTCACGGGGTTAACGTACTTCGGAGGAGGGCTGGATGCTGGAGAACCGGGTGGTGCTGGTCACGGGGGCGGCGAGCGGGATCGGGCGCGAGATCGCCGAGCGCTTCGCGCACGAGGGCGCCCGGGTGACGGGCTTCGACCGCGCGGGCGATGTGGCGATCCACGGCGACGTCCGCTCTCCCGCCGACGTCGATCGCGCGGTCGGCCACGTTGTCGCGGGCGAAGGCCGCATCGACGTTCTCGTGAACAGCGCCGGCGTCCGTGAGATCGGCGACGTCTACACGATGGCGACCGACGAGTGGGACAACGTGATCGCCGTGAACCTGAGCGGCACGTTCTACTGCTGCCAGGCCGCCGCGCGGCGGATGCGCGACGGCGGCGGGGGCGCGATCGTGAACATCTCGTCGGTCGGCGGCCTGATCGGGCTGGCGCGGCGCCCTGCCTACACGGCGGCGAAGCACGGGGTCGTCGGGCTGACGAAGAGCCTAGCCCGCGACCTCGGGCCGGCCGGGATCCGAGTGAACGCGATCTGCCCGGGCCTGATCCGGACGCCGTTGACCGAGCAGTATTTCGCCGAGTCTGCGTTCGAGGAGGGACTGCTCACGATCATCCCCCAGGGCCGCGCGGGGGTCGCCGCCGACGTCGCCGACGCCGCGCTCTACCTCGCGAGCGACCAGTCCGCGTACGTGAGCGGCATCGCGCTCACCGTCGACGGCGGCTGGCTCGCGGAGAAGAGCTTCGCGGCGGGCGAGGCGGCGGCGTCGACCTTCCTGGCCTCGAGCGAGACGACGGACGGCGCTTAGCTCAAGGGGCGGGACGGTCTGAGATCAGTTGGGCGTAGTTCGCGAGCGACCGCTGATACCGGGTCAGATGACGAGACAGCGCCGTCAGAGCGAGCGACACTGCCTCACGCTCACGCCCCGTGTCGACGAGAGCAAGCGCGAGGAAGGCACTGACCGCGTCGTCCAGCTCATCAGAACCGGCGTCCCGCTCGGCGGTCAGCAGCGCGACACTCTCTGGCGCCCGACCGATGTTTCGTAACGAGCTGGCCATCTGAATCACGGCCCGGCGTCGACGCTCACCCTCCAGCCCGAGCTCGAGTGCCTGCCGATACAGCGGCACCGCCAGGTCGGAATGGCCGGTCGAGTCGAACGAGGCCCCGCGTTCGAACGCCGCCACCGCGCTGTCCCTTGGCAGTTCGGCGGCGAGTTCCTCCATCCGAGCCACGAACTGTTCCTCGCCGTGGTCATCGATGGATGCCCACAGATCCGCTACCCGCTGTTCCCAGTCCGCGCTGCTCGCTGCCACCAGGACAGCGTAGACGAGCCTGTCCACGACGCGAGACGAGGCCCCGAGGGGCCCCGAATCGCTGAGGTGGAGGCGGCGGGAATCGAACCCGCGTCCGCGGAAGCCCCGAACAGAACCTCTACAAGCTTAGGCTGCCCTTTGGTTTCGCCCGACGGCCGGTGCACAGCCAACCTACCGACGGGCTAGTCATCCTTCAGTGTCGCGTCGCGGGCGATTGACTCTCCCTTGACGCCGAGCCCGTTCTTGACGCCACTACCCGGGCCACGGGCCGAGCTCGGAGTGGCGCGTCACTTAACTAGGTTAAGCGGCGAGTGCGAGTTCGTTATCCGCACTTACTGTTGGTTCCGGTTGTTTTACGAGGCCGACCGGAGACCTCGGCTTGCAGCTCTGCCGGAGAACCGACCACGTCGAAACCAGGTCGCCCCCGTATGTTCGTTGGACTTATTCTAGCGGCGATGGTGGAGATTCGGGAGATCCGCGAGGAAGGGCTCGAGCGCTGGGTCGGCGTCCGCCGCGCCGTCGCCCCCAGCCAGACCGGCACGGTCGAAGATTTCCTCGACTGGGCCCGACAAGCCACGCAGACCGCCTGGCTTCTCGCCACGGTCGACGGGCAGGACGCCGGAACGGGACACGCGATCGGCGGCTGGCACGCTCCGCCGAGCGTCGCACACGCCGCGGTGCACGTCCTCCAGGAGCAGCGCCGGCGCGGCGTCGGCACCGAGCTTCTCGGCGCGCTCCGCAGGTGGGCGCGCGACGCGGGCTACCGCGAGCTGCAGGGGGCGGTCCGCGAAGAGGACGGAGCCAGCCTCGCCTGGGTCGAGGCGCGCCGCTTCAAGGAGATCGGCCGCGAATCGCGCCTCGCCCTCGAGCTGGAGGCGGTCGAGGCGCCGGCCGTCGACCCGCCCGCCGGGATTCGGATCGTCTCGTGGGCCGAGCGGCCCGAGCTCGCCCGCGCGATGTACGAGGTCGCTCGCGAGGCGTACCCCGACGTCCCGGGGCAGGAGGACGACGCGATGGCGCCGTTCGAGGAGTGGCTCTCGGGGGACATGCAGGGCACCAGCGACCGGCCGGAGGCGACCTTCGTCGCGCTCGCCGACGAGGAGGTGGTCGGCTACGGGAAGCTCGCGCTCAGCAGCTCGCGGGCCCACGTCGCCATCCACGACATCATCGGCGTCCGCCGCGCCTGGCGTGGTCGTGGCATCGCGGGCGCGCTCAAGCGCGCCGAGATCGCGTGGGCCAAGCGCGCGGGGTTCGAGCGCCTGGAGACGATGAACGAGGAGCGCAACGAGCCGATCCGCCGTCTCAACGACCGCCACGGCTACCGCATCGAGCCGGGCGAGGTGACCGTGCGGGGCCCGATCAGCGGCGAGCCTTGAGCTCGCGCTCGATCTGACGCTTGGCGTCGCGGTCGGCGAGATCGCGGCGCTTGTCGATCCCCTCCTTGCCGCGCGCGAGTGCGAGCTCGACCTTCACGCGGCCGTCCTTGAAGTAGAGCCGCGTCGGGACGAGCGTGAGGCCGCGCTGCTGCACCTTGCCGATCAGCGTCGCGATCTCACCCCGGTGCAGCAGGAGCTTGCGCGAGCGGTCGGGCTCGTGGTTCGCGCTCCCTCCCTGCTCGTAGACGGCGATGCTGGCACCGTGCAGCCACCCCTCCCCGTCGCGCACGTCGGCGTAGGCCTGGTTCATCGTCACGCGGCCGTCGCGGAGCGATTTCACCTCCGTTCCGGTCAGGACGAGCCCCGCCTCGTAGCGCTCGAGCAGGTGGTAGTCGTGCCGCGCGCGGCGGTTGTCCGCGATCAGCTTCTCGCCCTTCGGTCTCGCCATGCAGCCATTCTAGGATCGATCCTTGCGGCGACCCCGACGTGGTGCTCGAGCTTGCGGCTGAGCTCCGGAACGATCTGGACGCGAAGGTGCTGAAGTCGGAAGCGACAGCTCGACCTTCCCTTCGGAACGCCTGATCCCCTCCACGCGCACCTCGATCGGATCGCCGAGATGGTACGTCGTCCCTGATCGTCGGCCCTTCAGCGCCGTGCCGAGTGGGTTGAGCTCGAAGTAGTCGCCCGGCAGGCGCCGCGCCGGCAGGAAGCCCTCGAAGACATCGCCGAAGCGGACGAAGAGGCCCGAGCCGATCGCCCCGATGATCTCACCTTCGAAGCTCGCCTCCCACCCGAGCTCGAAGAGGCGAGCCTCGAGCAGCCAGGCGAGGCAGAGCTCGTCGGCGAGGTATTCGATCTGGGCGGCGGCGCGCTCCCGCCCGGAGGTGTGCTCGGCGAGCTGGTCGAGCTGCTCCGGCAGCGGGTCGTCCCCGACGCCGAGCTCGTGCAGCAGGGCTCGGTGGACGACGAGGTCGGGGTAGCGACGGATCGGCGAGGTGAAGTGGCAGTAGGCCGGGCTCGCGAGGCCGGAGTGGCCGAGGTTCTCCGGGTGGTAGCGCGCCTGCTTGAGGCTGCGCAGGACGAGCGCGGGGAACGCCTCGCGTCCACGGCCCGACTGTGCCACGTACTCGGTCACCCGCTCGCCGACGGCCGCGGCCAGGCGCGCCGCTTCTGCGGGCCCCAGCCGGTCGGGCTCCGGCGCAGGCGGTGTCGGCACCCGAAGCTCGGCGAGCTTCGCCAGCAGCAGCAGAACCGCTTGCGGATCCGGGCGCTCGTGGACGCGGTAGAGCGCTTCGCGCCGGCGACCTGCGAGCAAGCCGGCTACCGCCTCGTTCGCGAGGATCATCAGCTCCTCGACGAGCGAGTGCGCGTGCGGCTCGCTCTCGCGCCAGGCCCGCTCGACCCCGCCCCGGCCGTCGAACGCGAACGTGATCTCGCCTATCTCGATCCGGAGTGCGCGACGCGCGAAGCGGCGCCGGCGCAGCTCGAGCGCGAGGCGCTCGGCCAGGCGAAGCGCCCCCGCCAGATCCTCGTCAGCCTGCTCGCGGCCGGCCAGGATCCCCTCGGCGAGGCCATAGGTGAGCCGGGCCCGGCTTCGGATCACGGAGCGATAGAACACCGGCTCTCCCGCCTCGAGGTCTGCGCCGAACGGCACCTCGACGGTGACGCAGAGACGATCCTGATGCGGCCGGAGGCTGCAGGCCTCGTCGGCGAGCTCGGGCGGCAGCATCGGAGCGACACGGCCGGGCACGTAGACGGAGAACGCCCGACCGGCTGCCCCCCGATCCAGCGCCGAGCCGGCCGGCACGAAGTGCGAGACGTCTGCGATGTGCACCCACGCGCGCAGTCCGTCGCCCTCGGGGCGCACCGAGATGGCGTCGTCGAAGTCCTTCGCCGTCTCGGGATCGATCGTGAACGCGAGGAGGTCGCGGAGGTCGGTTCGCCCCTCGAGACTCGGCACGGGCAGCGTGTGCGGCTCGTACGGCACGCGGGCGCCCCGCTCGACGAGCAGGCCCTCCAGAACCGACTCGATCGCCGAGGCAGGCCCGAGCACGGACTCCACGCGCGCTCGCCCGCGCCCCGGACGGACGACGGCGAGGTCGCCGGGCCGAGCGTCGGCGAGCGTGTGCCGATCCAGCACGATCGGCGTCCCGGGCGTGAAGAAGGGATCGCCGGTGACGAGCTTTCCCCGCTTCGCAACCTCGACCACCCTGAGAAAGGGGTCTGACCCCATGAACTGTGGAAAAGGCGCTGCTGGTCTAGACCCGCAGGAAGCGCCGGAGCGTCAGGCCGGAGCCCGCGGCGCCGAGCACGAGCCCGACCGCGATCAGGATGAGCGCATTCCAGAAGAACGCGATCGCGCCGACTCCCGACTCGTCGAGCTTCTCGAGCAGACTCGGAAGCGCGAACTGCCTGCCGAGGAGGAGCAGGAGCACGGCGATCACGGACCCCGCTACCCCGCAGAGCAGCCCCTCGAGCATGAACGGGCCGCGCACGAACCAGTTCGTGGCGCCGACGAGCTTCATCACCTCGATCTCGCGTCGCCGGGCGAAGATCGAGAGCCGGATCGTGTTCGCGATCAGGATCGTCGAGGCGATCACGAGCAGGATCACCGCCAGCACGAAGATGACGCCGATCACGTAGGTCACGCTCAGCACCTGCTTGGCCGTCTTCTCGCTGTTGTTGACCTTCTCGAGACCTGACAGCTTGGCCTGCTCGAGGCGCGTCGCGATCGTCAGTACGTGCTGTGGCCGCTCGGGCGTGATCTCGAAGGCCGCGGGGAGCGGGTTGGAGGCGAGGTTGTCAACGAGCTCAGGCTCACGCTTGCGCATGATCGCGAGCGCATCCGCCTTCGAGACGAAGTCGAACGACTTCACCTCGGGCATCCCGCGCAGGTACGCGCCCACGGCGTTGGTCTGCTTCTCGGTTGCCCCCTGCGGACAGGTGATCGGCGTGCAGAGGTACGCCTTCACGAGGAGCTGCTTCCGCGTCTGGTCGCTCCAGGACATCATCCACGTCCCGAGCGCGATCACGACGCCGAGGAGGAACATCCCGATCAGCACCGTCATGACAGCGGCGACGGTGGTCGAGGCGTTCGCCGTCGTCGAGCGCAGCGCCTCCGAGAAGACGAGCCGAAGCTTCACTCGGACGTGTACCCCCCACGCCGCGCGTCGCGCGCGAGCCTTCCGTCCTCGAGTCCGATCACGCGCTTGCGCATCTTGTCGACCATCTCGCGATCGTGTGTGACCATCACGATCGTCGTCCCCGCGCGGCTGATCCGGTAGAGAAGCTGCATGATGCCGACGGAGGTGTCGGGATCGAGGTTCCCGGTCGGCTCGTCGCAGATCAGGAGCGGCGGATGGTTGACGAAGGCGCGCGCGATCGAGACCCGCTGCTGCTCGCCGCCCGAGAGCTCCCCCGGGAGCGAGTGCTTCTTGTGTGCGAGGCCGACGAGATTCAGGACCTCCGGCACCTTGCGCCGGATCGAGGGGGTGCCTTCACCCTGCACCTTGAGGGCATAGGCCACGTTCTCGGCCGCCGTGCGGTTCGGCAGGAGCTTGAAGTCCTGGAAGACGCAACCCACGTTCCGCCGCAGCAGCGGCACCTTCGAGCGCTTGAGCCGACCGAGGTCGCGGCCGCCGACGAAGATGCGGCCTCCGGTCGGCTCGATCTCCTTGAGCAGGAGGCGTACGAGAGTCGACTTGCCCGAGCCCGATGCGCCGACGATGAAGACGAACTCGCCCTTCTCGATCACGAACGAGACGTCACGCAGGGCGGCGACGTTCGGCTCGTAGACCTTGGTCACGGCCTCGAAGACGATCATCGCGCTGCCGGAACCAGCGGCAGGGCGAACCACCTCGGCGGGCTCGCCGAGCGCGGTCGTCCGATCTGTCAGAAGGGTGTCCTGCACCGGGGAGAAAGGGGGCGGCTGGTGCCGCGCCGGTAGAGGTGAAGGCGCGATCTTAGCGCATGCGGGGAAAAAGTCGAAATCGCTAGACGATCGTGCCGGCCGCCTTGGCGAGGAGGTACGCATGGATGAAGCCGTCCAGGTTGCCGTCGAGCACGCTCTGCGTGTTCCCCATCTCGCGTGAGGTGCGGTGGTCCTTCACGAGTTGGTAGGGGTGGAGGACATAACTGCGAATCTGGCTGCCGAAGCCGGTGTCCTGGGTTGCGCCGCGCTCGTGCGCGAGCTCGGCCTCGCGCTCCTCCTCCCGCAGCTCGGCGAGCCGTGAGCGCAGGATGCGAAGCGCGGTCTGCTTGTTGGACATCTGCGAGCGCTCGTTCTGGCACTGGACGACGATGCCGGTCGGCAGGTGCGTGATCCGGACGGCGGAGTCGGTCTTGTTCACGTGCTGGCCGCCCGCGCCGCTTGCCCGGTAGGTGTCGATGCGGAGCTCACCCTCGTCGATCTCGACCGCCCCGTCGTCGGCGAGCAGCGGACTCACGATCACCTGGGCGAACGAGGTGTGGCGGCGGTGAGCCGAGTCGAACGGCGAGAGTCGGACGAGACGGTGGACGCCGCGCTCGGCCTTGAGCGTGCCGTAGCCGTTCTCCCCCTTGACGGAGAAGGTGGCCGACTTCAGGCCCGCCTCCTCGCCCGGGCTCGCTTCCAGAAGCTCCGTGCCGAAGCGACGCCGCTCGCCCCAGCGGAGGTACATGCGCAGCAGCATCTCCGCCCAGTCCTGTGCGTCGGTGCCGCCCTCGCCGGAATGGATCGTGACGACGGCGTCGCCCCCGTCGTACTCGCCGGTGAACAGCGCGTCCTCCTGCAGGCGCTCGAGCTCGTCGCGAAGTGGCACCAGGGACGCCTCGATCTCGTCCCCCATGTCGCCGTCGAGCGCGGCCAGCTCGGCCGCGTAGTCATAGTCGGCCTGCAGCCGCTCGTAACGCTCGAGGCGTCTGGTCAGCCGTGCGTGCTCGGAGGAGAGTTTTGCGGCCCGCTCCGGTTCGTCCCAGAAACCGGGCTCGCCCATCGCTCCTTCGAGCTCGACGAGCCGCCGCCCTAGAGCATCGGGGTCAAAGGTAATCACGGACCCAGGCGAGCTGGGTCGCGATCTCCTCGAGCTGCTGGGCGAGCGGTGGTCTCGTCGGCTCGGCCATGGGCATCACTCTAGCGACCCGGCCGGGGCAGCTAGCCCCCGGGTGCGTCTACCTCCGGGAGGCACATTCACGGGCTTCTCAGCTCAGGTGCCGTGGCACTTCTTGAACTTCTTGCCGCTGCCGCACCAGCAGGGATCGTTGCGGCCGAGCTTCTCGTGCTCGGAGGTCACGCGCTGCTGGGTCATGACCATGCCGCCGCCCCCGCCGACCGGCGTCATGACGCCCGCCGCGGTCGCAGCGCCGCCACCCGCCGCGGCGATCGCCTGCGCGCCGGCGAGCGACTCGTGCTCGTACGAGAGGTTGCCGTTACCGTCGGCGGGAGCCGCGTTCATCTCCTGGAGCACACCGGCATCCTGCGGCTCGATCTGTGCGTGGAAGAGGATGAGGACGACCTCCTCCCGGATCCCGGCGCTGAGCTCCTGGAACATCGTATGGCCCTCGGCTCGGTACTCGACGAGCGGATCCTTCTGCGCCATCGCGCGCAGGTGGACACCCTCGCGCAGGTAGTCCATGTTCTCGAGGTGCTCGCGCCAGCGGGTGTCGACGACCTGGAGGATGACGTTGCGCTCGAGGTCTCGCATGAGGCCCGGCGCCATCTCCTCGAATTCAGCCTCCTTGGACTGGTACTCCTCACGCGCGTCCTCCTGGAACTCCTCCGTCAGCGCCTCGCGCGAGCCGAGGTCGACGCCCTCGTCGCGGAGCTCGTCGACGGTGATGTCCGTCCCATACAGGTCGAACATGGCCTTGACGAGGCCTTCGAGATCCCACTCCTCACCGTGCTCGCTCTCCGTGAAGGACGTGACCGTGCGCTCGACCACCTGGTCGATCCATGTGCTCACGTCCTCGGAGAGATCCTGTCCCTCGAGCACGCTCCGCCGCTGCTCGTAGATCACCTGTCGCTGCACGTTCATCACGTCGTCGTACTTGAGGACGTTCTTGCGCGCGACGAAGTTCTGCTCCTCGACCTTCTTCTGGGCGTTCTCGATCTGCTTCGAGAGGATTCCGGCCTCCATCGGCTGGTCGTCCGGGATCTTGAAGCGGTTCATGATCCCGTGGATCCGGTCGCCCGCGAAGAGCCGGACGAGGTCGTCCTGACCCGAGAGGTAGAAGCGGGTCTCGCCGGGGTCGCCCTGCCGGCCGGAGCGGCCGCGCAGCTGGTTGTCGATGCGGCGGGCCTCGTGGCGCTCGGTGGCGAGGACGTAAAGGCCGCCGAGCTCGCGCACGCCCTCGCCGAGCTTGATGTCGACGCCACGTCCCGCCATGTTGGTCGCGATCGTGACCGCGCCCGGCTGGCCGGCGTCCTTGATGATCTCGGCCTCCCGCTCGTGCTGCTTCGCGTTCAAGACGCTGTGCTTGATTCCCGCTCGCGTGAGGTGCTGCGAGAGGAACTCGGACGTCTCGACCGCGATCGTGCCCACGAGCACGGGCTGCCCGCGTTCACTTCGCTCCTTGATGTCGTGGACGACGGCGTCGAACTTCTCATCCCTCGTCTTGAAGATGAAGTCGTTCTCGTCGCGGCGGGCGACCGCCACGTTGGTGGGGATCTCGACGACGTGGAGGCTGTAGATCTCGACGAACTCCTTCTCCTCGGTCTTGGCCGTACCCGTCATGCCGCCGAGCTTCTCGTAGAGGCGGAAGTAGTTCTGGAGGGTGATGGTCGCCAGGGTGATGTGCTCCTCCTGGATGCTCGCGCCCTCCTTGGCCTCGACCGCCTGGTGCAGGCCCTCCGACCAGCGGCGTCCCTCCATGATCCGGCCCGTGAACTCGTCGACGATCTTGACTTCGCCGTCCTGGACCACGTAGTCGACGTCCTTGTGGTAGAGCGACTCGGCCTTCAACGCCTGGTTCAGATGGTTCACGAGCTGACCGTTGCGCGGGTCGTAGAGGTTGTCGACGCGGAGCGCGCGCTCGACCTTCTCGATCGCGCCCTGCGCCGGTGAGACGGTCTTGCGCTTCTCGTCGAAGGTGTAGTCGGCGTCGGTCTCCTCGCCCTTGATCAGATCGTTGCCGGGCACGCCCTCGAAACCTCGGACGATGCGCGCGAAGTCGTAGTAGAGCTGTGCCGCCGTCTCGGGCTCGCCCGAGATGATGAGCGGCGTCCGCGCCTCGTCCACGAGGATCGAGTCGACCTCGTCCACGATCGCGTAGGTGTGTCCACGCTGGACGACGCCCTCGAGCGCGACGGCCATGTTGTCGCGCAGGTAGTCGAACCCGAACTCCGAGTTCGTGCCGTAGGTGATCTCTGCGGCGTACGAGTCGCGCCGCTCGGCGAAGGGCATCATGTTCTGCACGAAGGCGGCGCGAACCCCGAGCTTCTCGTAGACCGGGCCCATCCACTCGGCGTCGCGCTTGGCCAGGTAGTCGTTCACGGTCACGAGGTGGACGCCCGTACCGGTGAGCGAGTTCAGGTACAGCGGCATCGTGGCGACGAGCGTCTTGCCCTCGCCGGTCTTCATCTCGGCGATGTCGCCCTCGTGGAGGACGATTCCGCCCATCAGCTGGACGTCGAAGGGCCGCTGCCCCAGCGCTCGCTTGGCGGCCTCGCGCACGGCGCCATAGGCCTCGAAGAGAAGCTCGTCGAGCTCCTCGCCGTTCTCGAGCCGCTGCCGGAACTCGGCGGTCTTGCCGGCGAGCTCGGCATCCGAGAGCGCTTCGAAATCGGGCTCCAGGCTAGTTACGTAGGCAGCTTGCTGGCCGAGCCGCTTCATCCGCCGGCCCTCCCCGAAGCGAAGAAGCTTGTCGAGGGAGCCGAAGTCCTTGGTGGGCATGGGGTTAGGGTAGCGGCTCCGGCGGCCCGATCCGTTCGGCGTTTGCTAACAGCGGGCTACGGTTTCGTTCACGAAGGCGCGCTACACCTGTGGTGTGCGCACCCTCCTCGCTCTGGTCGGCGCCGTGGCCGCCGTCTCCGCGCCTGCAGCGCCCTCCGACCGATCCGTGCTCGCGCCCGCGGCGGTCACCGAGTTGGCCGCGGACGGCGAGCGAGGGGCGCGCATCGCCTTCCGCACGCGTGCCCCCGGAAGCAGGTGCGAGCACGTCCGCGTCTGGTCGCTGACGCAGCGCAGCGTCGTGCGCCTCGAGCGCGGTGCCCCCTGCGGCCCGGCGACGAGTACCGGCAGCGGGCTCTTCGGCCTCTCCTTCGGACGCACGGCCGCCGCCTGGGCGACCTACACCGGCGGCAACATCCGGGAGTACTCGCTGTGGCTCGTCACGAGCCGGGGGCGGCGGGACGACCTCGTTCCGCGACCGAGGCGCGTCGCCTCGATCCGAAGGGACGTCGACGCCCCATCTCCGCTCGTCGTCGGGAGCGGAGACGGCTCGCTCTCGTATGCGGTCGACGCTGCCGTCTACGTACTCACCGCGGAGGATCGACGTCTCGTCGGTCGAGTGACGTCGCCTGCGGTCGCCCTCGACTTCGCCTACCCCTATTTCGCGGCCACGCAGGCCGACGGCTCAGTCACGGTACTGCTCGAGGGAGACGCCCGGCCGGCCCTCCAGCTCACCTACGAGCCCGGAACCGTCCGGGCGGTGAAGCTCCACGGGTCGACCGTGGTCGTGCTCCGGCGCGGAGCCCTGGAGGTGCACGCCGTTCACGGGTCGCTCCGCGCGACCTGGACGCTCCCCGCGGCGCGCTCGTACGGTGACGGCGCGTGCGGCGTGCCCTTCTGCCCGCGAGCGGAGCTGCGGCTGGAGGACGTGCACGGCAACCTCGCGGTCTACGTCCTGCGCAACGAGGTCCATCTGCTGCGCTTGACGGATGGACGCGACGTGGTGATCCGGAGGCCGGTCGGAGGACCGGTGGAGGCCCAGCTCGAGGCGACGGGCCTGAGCCTCTCGGCCGGCCGGCGAGTCGCGTTCGTGCCACTCGCCGAAGTGCAGCGGGCGCTCGTCAAAGCGGAGTGACGAGGAACTCCCACAGCTCCCCGTCCAGCCGCTCGGCACGCAGGACGTAGCCGTCGAGGCGGTCGGCAAGCCGCTCGAACACCGGCAGGCTGCCGAAGGTCGGCAATCCGTCGACCCTGATCGTCCGCTCCCCGCCGTGGACCGCGATCTCGACACTGTTACCGCCCGGCTCCGTGTCGATCCTCGCGACGTCGATCCGGGAGGCGGCGACCGCCCACGCCGCCTCCCCCCTCCGCACTGCCTCGGCACGATAGGGCGCCGGCAGGCTCGCCTCGATCGCGGCCGCGAGCGGGCCGAGATCCCCTTCCGCGTCGCCCTCCTCGACGAGCAGAGTTCCGTCGGGCAACGCGACGAAGCGCAGCTCGTCGCCCTGCAGGCCCGGAGCTTCGGCAGTCGCAACCGCATCCCAACGCCGCGGCCTCGCGACGCCGTGGATGCCGACTTCTCCCCAGTGCGGCCCAGGGTCGTGCGGCGGCGGCCCGAGGCCGCCCTCGCGCGCCAGCCGTTCGTGGAGCGGCTCACGCCGCCAGAAGGGCACGCCCTAAGTGGTCGCCGCCGGAAACACGGTCACGGTCGGGCGGCCGGAAACGGCCGTCTGCGAAGGACGCAGGGAGGGTTCGTACCCGGAGGGTACGGGGCCCACCCAGGGGCCCCCGGGAAGTGCGAAGCACTTTCTGGGGTAGGGCGAAGGACGCCCGCAGGCGCCGCTTTCCGGCCGCCCGGGCCGACCGTGTTCTCGGCGGTGGCCACTCAAATCTGCGGCTCGATCAACCCGTAGCCGCCGTCCCGACGCCGGTAGACGACGTTGACGTCGCTCGATTCCGCGTTCTGGAAGACGAAGAAGTCGTGCCCGACCAGCTCGAGCTGGAGCACAGCCTCCTCGGCGCTCATCGGCTTCACCGGGAACTGCTTGGTCCTCACGATCTCCGAATCGTTCACCTCTGCCATCGCGGGAGTACCTCCGTCGTCGCTGCCGTGTGCACGAGCCGAGCGGCGGTTTCGCCGGTCCCTGTAGTGCTTGACCTGGCGGAGGAGCTTCTCGGTGAGCGCATCGATCGACGCCTTCATGTCGCCCGACGCCTCCCGCGCGCGCAGTACCGGCCCCTTCGTCCAGATCGTCGCCTCGGCGACCTGGTTCGCCGCGATGGAGGGGTTTCGCTCGACCGCCAGCTCGAGCTCGATCCGGGTCAGCTCGTGCAGCTGCGGGTCGAGCTTGGAGAGCTTCTGCTCGGCATAGCTGCGGATCGAGTCGGTGACCTCGAGGTTCTTGCCCTTCACCTGGAGCCGCATCGCTCTCCTTCTCGCCCGTCGCCCTGGAGTCTCACTCTATACCGCGGACGGCGTGACACTGACGGACGCCCCCCTCGTTGAGCGCCGCGCCGAGTCAGGGAGCCGCCGTGGCAATCCGCTCCAGCGCCGCGCGCCAGCGCGTGCGCATCGCTGCTCGAGCGTCCGCGTCGGGGAGCTTCTCCAGGTGAGCGTGGATCGCAGTCTTCCCGGACCCTGACTCCGAGAGCGTGAGCTCCTCCGGCTGCCAGGTCATTCGCAGGCGGTTCCCGGGCTTCACGACTCGGATCTCGCCGCTCGCGCGGGGAGCGCCGTTTCGCGGTGGCACTTCATACTGCTCGCCCTCGTCGAAGGCGACGGACGCCCCCTCGCCCAGCCACAACCCGGGCCGCGAGGTGATCAGCTCCCACGCCTCCGCCGCGGTCGAGGCGACGCTTCGCTGGACGCCGACCTGAAAGCCCGCCCCTGCCGTCTCGCCCACGACCCGCTTGCCGCGGCCGTGCTCGTAGCCGACCGTTATCGACTGGCGCCACCAGCCCGAGCTCACCTCGGGGTGCGCGCGCTCGAGGTAGGCGACGATCTCCTTGTGGTTCCAGTCCGCGGCTCCCGCTCCGTCGAGCGCCTCCAGCCACTCCGCCCAGCCGCGACCGGTCGCCTCACGCATGGATTCTGAGGAGACCCGGGCGAGAGTCAGCGCCGCCTTTTCGCTTGCCCTCGTGGTCTGAATGCTGTGGGTCCTGGTCTCCTCGTTCATTCCATCCTTCGGTTCATCGGGTTCTCCAACGAAGACCGCCTGGTGCGGCGAAACTCATCGGTCCCCGCATTGATTGTCGGCAGCTTGCCACTTGCGGCCGCGACCGGTATGGCCAACATCTCTTCCATCAGCGCAGGCCGCGGACAGCCCGCGCGAACGTCACGACGCCCACCTCCCTCGCTCCCGCCGCCCGGAGGGCCGAGGCCGCGGCGCCGGCGGTCGCACCGCTCGTGTACACGTCGTCCACGACGGCTACGCGAGGAGGCGCGCGCTCCCGCGCGACTGCGGCCCCAGCGACGTTCCGCCGCCGCTCGTGGAGCGAAAGGCCTCGCTGGCGCGGCCGGCCGCGCGTCCGCACGAGGAGCGGCAGCACGGGCAGCGCCCAGACCAAGCCGAGCTCGCGGGCTAGCCCGGCGGCCGGGTGGTGTCCGCGGCGAAGACCTCGGTCGGGATCGGACGGAACCGTGACGAGGGCGTCGACAGGTGGACGCGGAACCGCCTCGACGACCAGCTCCGCTGCGACGGGAGCCACTCCGCGCAGGCCGCGCTCCTTCCAGCCGGAGACGAGCCGGCGGACAGCAGCGTCATACGCCACGGCCGCGCGCGCCCACCGGAAGGCGAGCTGCCGGCCGGCGCACTCGCGGCAGCGCTCGACGGGCCACTGAGTCGGTGCGCCGCAGCGCTCGCAGAGCGGGGAAGCGAGACGCGGAAGCGCCCCAAGGCAGGCAGCGCAGAGCGCCAGCCCCGGGAGGGAGCAGACGAGACACCGCTGCGGCAGGAGCAGATCGAGGAGCTGCATCGCCCCTCGAGGGTAGGCGGACAAAGCGCACGGCTGTGTGCCGATTCTGTGTCAGTTGAGCACGGATGAGTGGAGCATCTCCGCCAGACCCTCGCCCGATCTTTCGAGATCCGCGGGAGTCTTGATCGGGAAGAAGCGGCCGCGCGGACCTGTCCTGCGCACGGCGAGGTACGTGGTCGAGAGGAAGGTGCTGAGCTCGTTCACGAGCCGCTCGAGCTGAACCGCCGGCCGGCCGTCGACCTCCTTGTGGACGCAGAACCAGGTGAGCGGGTAGTCCTCCGCGAGAGCGTCCAGCTCAAAAACGAAGCTGTTCGTGGCGAAGACGGGGATCCGGCTCGCGTCGAAGTCCGGCGGAAAGCGGAAGCCCTCGAGCAGCATCGTGTGCCCGTCCAGGCGGGCCGGCGCGCCGCCCGCGTCACCCTCGCGCTTGTCCGCGACCTCGGCCGTCATCGCCCGTCCGCGCAGCCGGTGCAGCCCCAGGACGGCGGGGTCGACGCGCGCACCGAGATTGTCCACGTTCGAAAGCGCCAGGAGCCGTACGCCGCGCTCACGCAGGCGCTCGAGCGTGCCCGACGCGCGCAGCGCGAAGGCGAAGTCCCCGTGGCCCGGGCCGTAGGGCGACGGGCGCCCCTCCCGATCGAGGAAGAGCGAGCCATCAGGCCGAAGGCGGAGCGAGATGAACTGCGAGAAGAAGATCGGGTCGGGCAGCCCGTCGCCCCCGCGCTCTTCGAACCACGCCCGCGTCGGCGCGTCCGTCTGGAAGCTGTTCATGACGACGAACGGCACCGGCGCCCCGACGACCTGAGCCGCGCGGGCGGCGTCGAGCAGCTTCCACTCGAGGAAGCTCCGCCCGTCGACAGCCTCGACGATGCCCTTCACGCGCCCGCCGAACCGCGTCGCCATGCCCCCGTTTAGGACTGCGACTGCCACTTCTCCGGCCCGCAGGGCCTGGAGGCCCGTCTCCCTGGCCTGGTCATAACCAGTCTCGTCCGGAGCCGGCAGCCGCTCGATCGCGTCCTCGGGCGGCGGCTCGACGGTTCCGCGGACGACGTTGCTCTCGGGGCGGAGCTCACCGGCAGCGACGCGAGCCCTCAACTCGCCGAAGAGCGCCTCGTCGAAGCCGAAGCGCCTGAGCAGCGAACGCGTCCCCGCGTCGATCCGGTCGAGGTCGATGGGTGCCGACGCGTTCACGTCGCCAGGGGGAAGGCCACCAGTGAGTCGGCGAAAGGAGGCCGATGGACGCCGCGTTCCGTGACGATCGCGGTGATGAGGGTCGCGGGCGTGACGTCGAACGCTGGATTGCGGGCCGGGAAGCGCGCCGTCACCTCGGAGGGGTCGCGTTCCTCGATCGGGATCCCGTCACCGGAAGGCGTTTGGAGATCCACGGTGGAGGTGGGCGCGACGACGACCAGTGGGATGGCGTGGTAGGCGGCGAGCACGGCGAGTGCGTAGGTGCCGATCTTGTTGGCCGTATCACCGTTGGCGGCGATACGGTCGGCGCCCGTGACGACGCAGTCGACCTCGCCCCGCGCCATCAGGGAAGCGGCGGCGGCGTCCGCGATGACCGTGTTTGGAATACCTGCGGCCTCGAGCTCCCACGCGGTGAGTCGGCTGCCCTGGAGCAGGGGCCGGGTCTCGTCGACGAAGACGTGCTCCACCAGGCTGCGTTCCCACGCGAGCCGAAGGGCTCCCACAGCGGTGCCGTAGCCGCCCGTCGCCAGGCCTCCGGCGTTGCAGTGCGTGAGCGCCCGGGTTCCCGGCAGGAAGAGCACCGCCGCGTGCTCGGCCATGCGCCGGCAGCGCTCCACCTCCTCGCGGTGGAGCGCCCGCGCACGCCGTGCGAGGTCTCCATCCGCCGAGCGCATCTCGGCGAGTGCCCAGGCGAGGTTGACAGCCGTGGGGCGTGACGCGGCGAGCCGCGCGGCTGCGGCGTCCAGATCCTCGCCCCGCTCCGCCGCCAGAGCGTAGCCGTATGCGGCGGCGATTCCGATCGAGGGCGCGCCGCGGACGGCGAGTGTGCGGATCGCTTCGGCGACCTCCTCCGAGCTCCGGCACACGAGATCGACCCGCTCCTCCGGGAGGCGGCGCTGGTCGAGGACGATGACCTGGTCGCCCTCGAGCCGCACGACGTCCTCCGGCTCGAGCTCCGCGCTGCGGGGCGGCGGCTTTACGTGCCTTCGTCCCAGGAGGCCAGGTACTTCGCCTGCTCCGGGGTGAGCTCGTCGATCGCCATGCCCATCGTCGCCAGCTTGAGGCGGGCGATCTCCTCGTCGATCGCCTGCGGCACGGGGTAGACCTTCGCCTCCAGTGACGCGGCGTTGGCGACTGCGTACTCGGCCGATAGCGCCTGGTTCGCAAAGGACATGTCCATGACCAGGGCGGGATGGCCCTCGGCCGCCGAGAGGTTGACGAGCCGCCCGTCAGCGATCAGATAGATCCTCCGGCCGTCCGCGTAGGTGAACTCCTCGACGAACTCGCGCGCCATCCGCGTCTCGCTCGCGAGCGATCGGAGCGCCGGGATGTCGATCTCGACGTTGAAGTGTCCGGTGTTCGAGAGGATCGTGCCGTCTTTCATCCGCTCGAAGTGCTCGCGCACGAGCACGTGCTTGTCGCCCGTCGCCGTGCAGAAGATGTCGCCCACCTCGGCAGCTCGCTCCATCGGCAGCAGCTCGAATCCGTCCATCGCGGCCTCGAGCGCGCGCATGGGGTCGACCTCCGTCACGATCACGTGCGCGCCCATTCCGCGCGCGCGCATCGCGACTCCGCGGCCGACCCAGCCGTAGCCCGCTACCACGAAGCGCTTGCCCGCGAGGAGGACGTTCGTCGCGCGGATGATGCCGTCGATCGTCGACTGGCCGGTGCCGTAGCGGTTGTCGAAGAGGTGCTTCGTACGAGCCTCGTTCACGGCGATGATCGGGAAGCCGAGCGCGCCGTCCTGCTCGAGCGCCTTTAGGCGAATGACGCCGGTCGTCGTCTCCTCGGTGCCCGCCACGATGTCGCCGAGCTGGTCGCGCCGCTTCGAGTGCAGGACGCCGATCACGTCGGCGCCGTCGTCCATCGTCAGCTGCGGCCGGTGGTCGAGCGCGGCCTCGATGTGCCTGTAGTAGGTGTCGTCGTCCTCGCCCTTGATCGCGAAGACGGCGATGTCGTACTCGTCGACGAGTGCGGCGGCGACGTCGTCCTGCGTCGAGAGTGGGTTCGAGGCACACAGGAGCACGTCTGCGCCCCCCGCCTTGAGCGTCCGGGCCAGGTTGGCCGTCTCGGAGGTGACGTGCAAGCAGGCCGAGACGCGGTAGCCGGGGAGCGGCTGCTCGCGCTCGAACCGGTCGCGGATGGCCATCAGAACCGGCATTTGCCGATCCGCCCACTCGATCCGCCGGACACCTTCCGCAGCGAGCGCGAGGTCCTTGACGTCGTGGTTGCTGGTCGTCGCCATCGAGCTTCGAGTCTACGCGCCTGCCCGGCCGTAGACGTCCTCGAGCCGGACGATGTCGTCGAGCTGAGGGGTCGAGACCTCGAGCACCGTTGTGTCGGCCAACGCGCGAATGCGGTGCACGGTGCCCGGGCGCAGTCGGAAGGCGGCGCCCGCGGCGACGACCTCGGTCGTCGTCACCGGATCGCCCGGCGCCCCGATCTCGAGTTCGGCCCTCCCCGCCTGGACGTACCAGCTCTCGTCCTTCTCGTTGTGGAACTGGAGGCTGAGGGAAGAGCCCGCACGCACGAACAGCACCTTGCCGACGTAGCGGTCGGTGCGGGCCCAGATCAGCTCGTGACCCCACGGCTTCTCGACGCGCTCGGGCTCGACGGCGAACCGGTCGAGACCCTCGAGGTTCGGAGACTCGAGCCCCTCGCTCACTCCGCGAGTGTAAGCGCCTAGACCGGGGTGCGCGCCGTGACCCATTCCGGGTGGGCGCCCACGTACTCCTCGGCCCTGCGCAGATCCTTCGGCGTGTTGACCGTCAACCACACGCCCTCGTGCCGGTACGCGCGCAACCGTCCCTCCTCCGCGAGGGCGGGAAACGTGCTCGTCTCGTGGTCGCCGCGCTCCGGAAGCCGTTCGAGCGCCTCCTCGTCGAGCACGTAGAGGCCCGCGTTGACCCAGAACGGCAGCCGCGGGGCCTCGCGGAAGCCCGTGACCAACCCGTCGCCGTCGACGTCGACGACCCCGAACGCCGAGGTCATGGGCGCGACCACGACCGTGGCGGCCGGCCCCCGCTCGCGATGGCGCGCCAGGAGATCCTCGAGGTCGACGTCGAGGAGCTCGTCTCCGTTCAGGGCGAGCAGCGGTCCGCTCTCCTCCCTGCGTGCGGCCGCGTAGCGCAGGCCGCCCCCCCGCCCGAGCGGCTCGGGCTCGGCGACGGCCACGATCTCGGCACCCAAACCGGAGAGCTCGGCCGAGAAGAGCGGCTCCTGACCGAGCGCGCAGCTCACGAGGACGCGGTCGACACCGGCCTGCACGAGCCGGCTCACCTGGTATCCGGCGAGGGGACGGCCGGCGAGGGGACGCAGCGCTTTCGGCCCCGTGCCACCCGCGTCGCCGAGCCGCTCGGCCTTGCCGCCTGCGAGGATGATCGCCTCCATCAGCGCCGGAGGCGGGCGGGGGTGACGTACTCCTCGGTCTCAGGGAGCGCCCCGAGAGGGGACGCGGCCCGTCCGATGCCCTCGTAGAGGAAACCCGCAGCCCGTGCGGCCACCGGATCCAGGAAGTTGCGGCCGTCGACGATCAAGGGATTCGCCATCGCTGCGCGGATCTCCGGTCGGGTCAGAGTCCGCAGCTCCTCCCACTCCGTCACGATCACCGCCGCATGCGCGCCCTGCACCGCCTCGAGCGGTGTTGAAGCAAACGTGACGCCGGTAAGCAGATCGCTTGCGTCGGCGATCGGATCCCAGGCGCGCACCTCTGCTCCTTCCGCCAGCAGCCGGGAGGCGAGCACGATGCTCGGCGCCTCGCGCAGGTCGTCAGTGTTCGGCTTGAAGGCGAGCCCGAGAAGGGCGATCTGCTTGCCGCGCAGCGAGCCCAGGAATTTCTTCAGCTTCGCGATCACGCGGCGTTTCTGGAGCTCGTTGACCTCGATGACGGCGTTGAGCAGCTGGAAGTGGTAGCCGGAATTCGCAGCGAGCTGCTTCAGCGCGGAGCCGTCCTTCGGGAAGCAGTTGTGCACGACGACTCCGCCCGTCGTCACGAACGTCTCGCTCTCGGGTACCTCGAGCGAGTACACGAAGCCGTCGAAGAGCTTGCGGGAGATGTCGGTGATCGGCTCTCCGGTTACGGCGAGATCGTGAACGTTGCCGCCCAGGCTGACGTCCTGGCCTTCACCGGTCGAGACCGACGACGTGGGCCCTCCAGCCGTCGTACCCACCAACTGTCCCTCTCTGCGCAGACCCCGCTGCAGCTGCCAGATCGGCGTTGCCGGAAGCAAGTCTCCAGGCTCGAGCTCCGAGGCGAGTCTGATCGCGCAGCCGATCGAACCCTTGAGGACGAGGGGATGGTCCGGCGTGCAGCCCACGCGCGCCCGACCTCCGACCTTCACCTCGTAGATCTCCCCGCAATAGGGCCGCCGCGTGACGCTCGCCACGGGGAGAAATTCGGCGCGATCAGCCCCCACGCGCCAACTGAGGACCCGCAGGTCTTCAGGTCGAGCGATCGCGATTCCCTCCTCGAGCTCATCCTCGTGGAGGCTGCTGAAGACGCGCTCGAGCGTCGTTGCGAGCGTTCGATCGTTCTCCTGCACATAGACGGTCCCGTCGCCGACCAGACAGGAACCTCCATAGCCAATCCCCGCGCGCAGGAAGTGCGGTCCTAGTCTCCGGT
>Ga0136615_10000203_pt1 | contig 26300 bp, 27 predicted proteins | sample AntDrymUQ2882206_2_FD_106647 | JGI IMG/M metagenome (GOLD analysis project Ga0136615, IMG submission 106647) | Polar desert sand microbial communities from Dry Valleys, Antarctica - metaG UQ288 (22.06) | ecosystem: Environmental > Terrestrial > Soil > Desert | place: Antarctica: Dry Valley... | reverse complement strand
CTTCCGCGCGCCGGCGCTCGACGTTGCGCCCGTCGACGGCCTGATCCCCGACGGGTTGCGCCGCGCCGAGTCGCCGCGCCTGCCCGAGGCCTCCGAGCCGGAGATCGTGCGCCACTACGTCAACCTCTCCAAGCGCAACTTCGACCTCGACTCGGGCTTCTATCCGCTCGGCTCGTGCACGATGAAGCACAACCCGCGCCTGCACGAGCGCGTCGCCGCGCTGCCCGGCCACGCGCGGCTGCATCCGCTGCAGGACCCGCGTCGCGCGCAGGGTGCGCTGGAGCTGATGTTCAACCTGCAGGAGTCGCTGGCGGAGATCGCCGGCCTGCCGCACGTCTCGCTGCAGCCCTCGGCCGGCTCGCACGGCGAGCTCGCGGGGGTGCTGCTCACCCGCGCCTATCACGCCGATCGCGGCGAGGAGCGCACGAAGGTGCTCACGCCCGACTCGGCGCACGGCACCAATCCGGCGACCGTGACGATGGCCGGCTACGAGGTCGTCAAGGTCGCGCTGGACGCGGCCGGCGGCGTCGACGTCGACGACCTGCGCGCGAAGGCCGACGACAGCGTGGCGTGCCTCATGCTCACGAACCCGAGCACGCTGGGGATCTTCGATCCGAATATCGAGGAGATCGCGTCGATCGTGCACGGCGTCGGGGCGACGCTCTACTACGACGGCGCGAACCTCAACGCGATCATGGGCTACTCGCGGCCCGGCGACATGGGCTTCGACATCGTCCACTTCAACCTGCACAAGACGTTCACCCAGCCGCACGGCGGCGGCGGCCCGGGCGCCGGCCCGATCGCCGTCAGCGACCGGATCGAGCCCTACCTGCCGCGCCCGCAGGTCGTTCGCCGGCCGCCGTCCAACGGCGGGCCACCGACCTTCGACCTCGATGACGAGCGGCCGAAGTCGATCGGGAAGCTGCGCGGCTTCCAGGGAAATTACGGCGTCTTCGTGCGCACGTACGCCTACATCCGCTCGCTCGGTGCGGAAGGCCTGCAGGACGTCTCCGAGGTGTCCGTGCTGAACGCGAACTACCTGCTGGCGCGGCTGCGCGAGAAGGTCGGCGACCACCTGCCGCTGGCCTTCGGCGAGCGCTGCATGCACGAGTTCGTGCTGTCGGGCGCGCCGATGAAGAAGGCGCTCGGGATCCGCACGCTCGATCTCGCCAAGCGCCTGCTCGACCACGGCTTCCATCCGCCGACGGTGTACTTCCCGCTCGTCGTCGACGAGGCGCTGCTCATCGAGCCGACGGAGACCGAGACGCGCGAGACGCTCGACGAGTTCGCCGACGCGATCGCGGCAATCGTCGCGGAGGCCGCCGAGGATCCCGAGATCGCGCGCAACGCCCCCTACACGACGGCCGTGCGGCGCCTGGACGAGGCCGGCGCCGCCAAGCGCCCGCGGGTGCGCGAGGTCCTGCCGGAGTAGACCGCCGGCGACCCCGCGCGTGGCGCGGGTATTCGAGGTACCCGCACGCACCCGCAGGACGAGTGACCGCGCGTCGCGGTGACACGCGGGTATTAACCGTAAATTCCCGCAACGGCCACGGAACCCACGTCGCGGGCACCGCGGCGGCGACCGCCAACAACGGACTCGGCATCGCGGGCGTCGCGTTCAACTCGCCGCTGGCGATCTGCAAGCTCGACGGCGCCGTGGACGATCTCGCGCCCGCCGGGCGCGACCCGCAGACGGCTTAGGACGCGTGAACCTGCAGCAGGCGGCCACCGAGTAACGCCAATTTGACGCCGATAGTCAGAAAAACCCCCTAACGGCCCCTAACGAGGGTGGCGCTGATAGGTTCGGCTGCCGCTCAGGTCGCACGAGTGACCGGACGGTGACGGGCCGAGCGCCAACAACAGCAAGGACGGCACGATGCAGGCCACCATGCGACGGGACCACACGGTGGGATGGGCGGCGGCGGCGGTCCTCTGCGCGTCGGCCATATGCGCGCCGGCAATCGGGGCGGCCGTGGCGGCCGCGGCCGCGCCGCCGGCGATCAAGGCGCCGGACGCGCAGCTGCAGCTCACGGGCGTCACCGCCAGCCACGGCACGAGCTTCACGCACTACCGGCAGACGGTGGCTGGGCTGCCGGTGATCGGACGCGAGGCGGTCGTGGCCGACGCGCGCGGGACCCGCGCCGACCTCCTCGTCGACCACACGCACGGCGGCCTGGCGGCGCCGCCCCCGGCCACGCTCGATCGTCGCCGCGCGATCCGTACGGCGCTGCAACGCGTCGGCGCCGGCCGGCTGCGCGCGCCCGCCGAGGCGTCGCTCGCGCTCCTGCCGCGGGGCGCGAACAGCATCGCGATCTGGCGCGTGCTGATCGCGGGCGCGGCACCGCTGCGCAGCTTCGAGGTGCTCGTCGACGCGCGCAGCGGCGAGGTCGTGCGCGTGCGCAACCGCCTGCGGGAGGCGAGTGGCAGCGCGCAGATCTTCGATCCCAATCCCGTGGTGCGACTCGGCTCTCGCGGCGGCCTCGCCGACGACGGGGACGCCGACAGCGCCGCGCTGACCGGCGCGCGCACCGCGGTGACGCTCGAGCGGATCAGCCCGGCCGGGTGTCTCGCCGGGCCGTGGGCGCGGGCGCTGCTGCTGGGCGGCGACGTGTGCGCGGCGGGCGGTGACTACACCGCCGTGACGCGCTCGTCGGACGCGTTCGAAGCGGTGATGGCGTACTTCCACGTCGATCGAGCCAGGCCTACCTCCAGAGCCTCGGGTTCACGAACGTCCTCAACCGCCAGCTGCTGGTCAACGTCAACACGATCCCTGACGACAACGCGTACTTCGATCCGGTCACCCGCGACGTGACCTTCGGCACCGGCGGCGTCGACGACGCCGAGGACGCGGACGTGATCGTCCACGAGTACGGCCACGCGCTGCAGGACGACCAGGTGCCCGGCTTCGGCGACGGCGCGCAGGCCGGCGCGCTCGGCGAGGGCTTCGGCGACTACTTCTCCGCGGCCCTGTCAGCGGTCTTCGCCCCCAACCACGGCGACTTCGACGCCTGCGTCGCGGACTGGGACGCGTCCGGCTTCGTCCCGCCCGCCCTGTGCATCCGGCGCGTCGACAGCGGCCTGACGCTCGCGCAGGCGCAGGGCAACCCGAGTTGCGACACCGACGTGCACTGCGTCGGTCAGGTGTGGGCGAGCGCGCTGTGGACGATTCGCGGCCAGATCGGCGGGACGCAGGCCGACCGCATCGTCGTCCAGTCGCACTTCGCGCTCACGCCGACGGCGAGCTTCGCCGACGCCGCCCGCGCGCTGCTCGCCGCCGACCGCCAGCTCTACGGCGGCGCCAACCGGGCGGCGCTCGTCGCCGCGCTAGCACAGCGCGGCATCGTCGATCCCGAGCGCCTCGACGACACGCCCGGCGACGCGCCACCGCTCGCCGTGCCGGGTACCGCTGCCGGCACCCTGAGCGTTCCCGCCGGCGACACCCACGACGTCTACCGGCTGAGCCTGCCGGCGGGCCGCGGCGTGGTCGTGGCGGCGACCGGATCGGGCGGCGAGTTCGACCTGCGGCTACTGGCGCCCGGCGCGCTCACCACCGCCGACGGCATCGTCGCGGAGGCGACAACCTCCGGACCCGCCGAGCGGTTCGCGTACGTCGCTCCGGCGCCGGGCGACTACTACCTCGACGTGTCGGCGACGAGCGGTGCGGGGCCGTACACGGTCCAGACGCTCGCCGACGCCGATGCCGACGCGATCGCCGACCGGGCCGACAACTGCCCGGCGGCCGCGAACGCCGGCCAGGCCGACCGCGACCGCGACGGTCGCGGCGACGCCTGCGACGCGTTCGCCGGCGATCCCGCCAACGACGTCGACCGCGACGGGCGCGGCGCCCACGCCGACAACTGCCCGACGGTCGCCAACCGCGACCAGGGCAACTGGGACGCCGATGCTCGCGGCGACGCGTGCGATCCGAGCACGCGTGTGACCCTCGATCGCCTGCGCGGTGGGCGTCGCCGGCTGACCGCGACGGGCCGGCTGCTGCCGCGCACGCTGGCGGCGAGCGCATTTCACGTTCTCGTCGAGCGGCGGACCTGCGCCACGTCGGGGCGCTGCCGCTATCGCCGCGTCAAGGACGTCGCCGCGAAGCGGCGCGACGCGCAGGGCCGTCTCGTCGTCGTCGTGCGCAACCAGCGCGCGGGGCGCTACCGCGTCCGGGCCGCCGTGCGCGCACCGGGGTACGACAGCCGCCGCAGCGGGACGAGACGCGTGCGCGTGCGCTGACCGCGGCATCGCACACCGGCGCCCACCATCGAGACACCGGACACAGGTTTGGCGCCCGTGTCTCGCGGCTATCCCACAGGAAAACGCTGGCGTACAGTCAAGCCGAGCGGGAACCAGGGAGAGGCGACATGAACCGCGTACTTGCAATCGGCATCGCGACGTTGATCGCGGGTGTGGCATCCACGTCCTCAGCCAGCGCCGCGCCCCCGGGGTACGATGACGACACGCTCATCGTCAAGTACGCCGATGACGCCTCGGCTTCGCAGCGCGGGCAAGCCAGGAAGCGCGCGGGCGTGCGCGGCGGCCTCGGCCGCGTGCGCGGCGTCGACGCGCAGCTCGTTCGCGTTTCCGGCGACCCGGCCGCCGCGGCCGCGCGCCTGAACCGCTCGAGCGCGGTGCTCTACGCCGAGCCGAACTACGTCGCGCACGCGACCGGCATCCCGAACGATCCCCGCTTCGAGGAGCTGTACGGCCTCGACAACACCGGCCAGACGGGCGGCAGCGTCGACGCCGACATCGACGCGCCCGAGGGATGGACCGCGCTCTTCGGCGCGACCGGGTTCCCGACCGCGCTGGACGGCGCGAAGATCGGCATCCTCGACACCGGTGTCGCGGCCGGGCATGAGGACCTCGCGGGCAAGGTCGTCGACTGCGCCGGCGTGCGCTCCTACGGGATCCTGGGCCTGTTCGGCGACCCGACGCTCGTCGACGGCAACTGCGACGACGACAACGGCCACGGCACCCACGTCGCCGGCACCGCCCTTGCCATCGCGAACAACGGCCGCGGCGTGGCGGGGGTTTCGTTCAACTCGCCGCTGGCGAGCTGCAAGGCGCTCGACGCCAGCGGCGCGGGGGGCGTGGCCGGGATCGTGAACTGCATCGACTTCCTGAGGGCCACCGGCGCGAAGGTCATCTCGATGGCGCTCGGCACGAGCGCCGACTCGGCGACGCTGCACAACGCCATCGCTGCTGCGAGCAGCGACGCGCTGATCGTCGCGGCGGCCGGCAACGGCGGAAACTCGACGCCGAACTACCCTGCCGCCTATCCGGAGGTCGTCTCCGTCGCCGCAACGGGCAAGAGCGACCAGCGCGCGTCGTTCTCGACGTTCAACGCCGACGTCGAGGTCGCGGCGCCGGGCGTGGACATCCTGTCGACCTGGAACGACGGTGGCTACAACGTCATCTCGGGCACCTCGATGGCGACCCCGCACGCGGCGGCGGTCGCGGCCGTCATCGCGGGCCGCTACCCGTCCGACGGGCCGTCGTTGTGGCGCTCCAAGCTCGACGGCGCCGTGGACGATCTCGGGCCCGCCGGGCGGGACCCGCAGACGGGCTTCGGACGGGTGAACCTGCAGCAGGCGGCCACCGAGTAGGTCGCTTCGCAGTGCCGCGGCGGCGGAGTCGCAGTACGCTCCGCCGCCGTGGCCCCCGTCATCTTCAGCGGCATCCAGCCGACCGGGCGCAAGCACCTCGGCAACTACATCGGCGCAATCACGCAGTACGTCGCCGGCCAGGATCGCGGCGATCCCGCGATCTACTGCATCGTCGACCTGCACGCGACGACCGTTGCCTACGACCCGGCCGAGCTGCGCGCGCGCGTGCACGACACGACGGCCATCCTGCTCGCCGCCGGCCTGGATCCCGAGCGCTGCATCCTGTTTCGCCAGGGCGACGTCCAGGAGCACGCCGAGCTGTGCTGGCTGCTGACGTCGGTCACCGCACTCGGCGAGCTCAACCGGATGCACCAATTCCGCGACAAGTCCGCCGCGCAGCGCGAGCTGGTCTGCGCCGGGCTGCTGCTCTATCCGGTTCTGCAGGCCGCCGACGTGCTCGCCTACCGCGCGCACGAGGTGCCCGTCGGCGAGGATCAGCGCGAGCACCTCGAGCTCATGCGCGACATCGCCGAGCGCTTCAACGCCCGCTTCGGCGAGGGCACGCTCGTCGTGCCCGAGCCCCGTATCCCCAAGCTCGGCGCGCGGATCCGCGACCTGCAGGATCCCGAGCGCAAGATGTCGACGACCGGCGGCACGCCGCAGGGAACGGTCCACCTGCTCGACGAGCCCGACGTGATCCGGCGCAAGTTCAAGCGCGCCGTGACCGACTCCGACGATCCGCCGGTCCTGCGCCGCGGCGACGACAAGCCCGGCGTGACGAACCTCATCGACATCCTCGCGGCGATGCGCGGCGTTTCGCAGCAGAGCGTCGAGCAGGAACTCGCGGACGCAGGCGGTTACGGCGACCTGAAGGCCGCCGTCGGCGGCGCCGTCGTCGACGCGCTCGCGCCCCTGCAGGAGCGCTACCACGCGCTGCGCGAGGACGAGCCGGCGCTCGAGGACACGCTTGCGGCCGGAGCCGAGAAGGCCCGCGCGATCGCCTCCGACACGCTCGCCGAGGTGCGCGACGTGATGGGCGTCGGCCCCGCCCGTCGCTGACCGCAACATTGCTGCACGACGTCGTGTCATTTTTGGCACGTTCGCGGTATCGTCGCGGCATGGGTCTAGGTAACGAAAATGGCAAGTTCGAGGGATTCGACGTAATCCTGATCTTGCTCATGCTGTTCTTGCTGTTCGGCATCTCTCTGTCGATCGCCTGAGGGCGAAGCGGGGTCCGGGGGTAGCGGCACCGTCATGCGGCGGCGCTAGTGTGCGACCCGATGACCGCCACCTCGCTCGAACTCGATCTCGAAGTGTTCTCCGGACCGTTTGATCTGCTGCTCACGCTGGTCTTGCGGGAGGAGATCGACCTGCTCGAAGTGCAGCTCGCGGAGGTCGTCATCGCCTATCTCGATCACCTCGACGCGCGCGGCGAGCTCGATCTCGAGGTTGCGACGGAGTTCCTCGTGCTCATCGCGGCGCTGCTCGAGCTCAAGTCACGCCTCATGCTGCCGCGCGAGGACGACGAGCTGGCCGACTTCGAGCCCGGTGAGGCGGCCGAGGAGCTGCTCGCGCGGATGCTCGAGGCGCAGCGTTACCGGCGCGCGGCCGAGCACCTCACGCGGCGGCTGGCCGGCGAGGAGGGCGTGCGCTACCGCAGCGCGCCGCTGCCGCCGGCGCTGCGGCGCACGAACCTCGCCGAGGCGGGCGCCGTCTACGACCCGCGCCGCCTCGGTGCCGCGCTCGGCGGCCTGCTGCGCGTGCCGCCGCAGCTGACGCTCGGCCACCTGACGATCCCGCGCGTGACGACGGCCGAGCGCCTGACGCACCTGCGCGCGTTGCTGCGCCGCGGGGCGACGACCTTCGACGAGGCGGTCCGCGGGGCCGACCGCGTGACGGTGGCGGTGACGCTGTTCGCGCTGCTGGAGCTCTACAAGCAGGGCGAGGCGACGTGGGACCAGCCCGAGCCGTTCGGCGCGATCGCGATCACGGCGGCCACGCCGCCGGCCTACGTGCGGGCGGTCGTGTCGTGACCGAGCTGGCGCGGATCGTCGAGGCGCTGCTGTTCCTCTCGCCCGAGGCCGTCAGCGTCGCCGACCTCGCCGAGGCGGCCGCCTGCGAGGCCGACGAGATCTCCGCGGCGCTCGCCGAGCTCGACCGCGCGTACGCGCCCGGCGAGCGCGGTCTGCAGATCAAGCGCGTCGCGCGCGGCGTCACGCTGGCGACCGATCCCGTCGCCGAGGAGGCGGCGCGGCGCCTGCTCGCCAAGCCGCGGACGCCGCCGCTGACGCCGGCGCAGGCCGAGACGCTCGCGATCGTCGCCTACCTGCAGCCGGTCTCGCGCCCGGAGATCACGCGCATCCGCGGCGTCGCCGCGGAGTCGGCGAGCTCGACGCTCGAGGAGCGCGGCTTCATCGAGGAGGCCGGCCGCTCGCAGTTCGGCGCCGTCCTGTACCGCACGACGGACCTCTTCCTCAAGCTCTTCGGGCTGGACTCGCTCAAGGCGCTGCCGAGCGTCACCGAGTGGGACCCCTCGCCGGAGGAGGAGGCCGACCTGCGCGACCGCCTGCTGCGCGCGGGCGAGCAGCGCGCGGGCGACACGTCCGCGGCCTGAGGACCGGCTACGCCCGGGCCGCGGCTAGCTGGCCGCAGGCCGCGGCGATGTCACGCCCGCGCGTCAGGCGCACGGTGGCGCGCAGGCCGTGCTCCTCGAGCACCGCGCGGAAGGCGCCGATCGCGTCGCTGCTCGAGCCGTCATAGGAGCCGGTCGGGTTGTACGGGATGAGGTTGACCTTGAAGACCTTCGGGTCCAGCAGCCCGGCGAGCGCGACCGCCTGCTCGTAGCGGTCGTTGACGCCGGCGAGCATCACGTACTCGACGAAGACGAGCCGGCGCTTGGCCTCGTGGAAGCGCACGCAGGCCGCCAGCACGTCGGCGAGCGGGTAGCGGTCGTTGACGGGCATGATCTGGGAGCGCAGCGTGTTGTCGGCGGCATGCAGCGAGAGCGCAAGGCGGACCGGCATGTCGGACTGCGTGAGGCGGTCGATGCCGGGGATCCAGCCGACGGTCGAGATCGCCGTGCGGCGGTGCGTGATGCCGATGTCGGGCAGGCGCCGGCAGGCCGCGAGCACGTTGTCGAGGTTCATCATCGGCTCGCCCATGCCCATGAAGACCGCATGGTCGGGAGAGTCCTCCGCGGGGGATCCGGCCCCGCGTCCTGATGACGACGGACTTCCTCCGGCCGTCCGCAGCATCCGCCGAACATGCAGCGCCTGGTCGAGGATCTCCGACGCCGTCAGGTTGCGGCCGAACTTCATCGCCCCGGTTGCGCAGAACGTGCAGGTCAGCGGGCAGCCCGACTGCGACGACAGGCACAGCGAGCGACGGCCGTCGCGATAGCGCATCAGGACCGCCTCGACCGGGCGCCCGTCGGCGGTGTGAAACAGCGACTTGACGGTGCCGTCACGGGCGTGCGCCTCGTCGACGAGCGTGAGCGTCGAGTACGCCACCTGCGCGGCGAGCCGTTCGCGCAGCCCCGCGGGCAGGTCGGTCATCGCGTCGTAGCTGCCCGCCCCGCGCGCGGCCCACGCCCACACCTGGCGGGCGCGGAAGGCCGGCTCGCCGGCGTCGGCCAGCGTGCGTTCGAGCAGCTCGAGATCCATCCGATGAGCGTAGTGGCCATCTGAGCCCCGCCAGCGCGGGGCTCAGGCGAGGTCTTCGAACGCAAAGACGGTGGCGCCGGTCGCCGCCAGCATCCGGACGCTGTCGGCGGCGAGGTCGTGGGCGCCACTCGTGTGGAAGTGGTCGGGGACGTGCATGCGCCGCCCCGACGGGTCGATCGCCCACGCGCCCCGGTGCAGCTCGGCGAGCTCCTCGCGCACGAGGCCGATCCACCAGCGCAGGACGTCCTCGTCGCCCATGCGCCCGGTCAGCGCGGTCGCGCGCAGGCCGTCCTCGCTGAGCGGCTCGAGGACCATCACGAAGCTCTCCGGGTTGCGGATCAGGTGGTCGATCTCGGTCGTCGCGCTGACGTCGAAGCCGCCGCGGCGCAGGCAGATCCGCCGCACCGGCTCGAACGCCGCGATCGCCGCGTCCAGGTCGGCGCCGAGCGGCAGCGCGGCCGGGTTGTAGCGCGGGTGGTAGCGCTCGATGCAGACGTGCAGGCCGTGCTCCTGCGCCCAGCTGGCGGCGAGCGCGATCAGTTCCTCGCGCGTCGCGTGCAGCGGCAGCGTGAAGTGCGTCATGACCGGATGGAAGGGGTTGACGGCCACCTGCGACCATCGTATGCGTGCGCCTCGCCAAGTTCCTCGCCCACGCCGGTGTCGCATCACGGCGCGGCGCCGAGGAGATCATCCGCGCGGGGCGCGTGACGGTCGCCGACGAGACGGTCACCGACCCGGCGCGCGACGTCGGCATCGACAGCGGGGTCGCGGTCGACGGGCGCTATCTCGAGGGGCCCGAGGAGCGGATGGTCTTCGTCCTCAACAAGCCCGTCGGCGTGCTGTCCACCGCGGCCGACACGCACGGCCGGCGCACCGTTGTCGACCTCGTGCCCTCGCGCGGCGCGCGGCTGTACCCCGTCGGCCGGCTGGACGCCGACAGCACGGGCCTGATCCTCGTCACGAACGACGGTGACCTGGCACAGCGCCTGACGCACCCCTCCTTCGAGGTTCCGCGCACCTACCGCGCCGCCGTGCGGCCCGTGCCGGTCAGCGAGCGCGCGCTGCGCACGCTGCGCGAGGGCGTCGAGCTCGACGACGGCCGCACCGCGCCCGCCAAGGTGCGCCAGCTGCGCCCGGGCGTGCTCGAGCTGACGATCCACGAGGGGCGCAACCACCAGGTCAAGCGGATGTGCGAGGCGGTCGGGCACCGCGTGAACGCGCTGCAGCGCGTGCGCTTCGGGCCGCTGCGGCTCGACGACCTGCCGGAGGGCGGCCACCGCCGGCTGAAGGCCGCCGAGGTCGAGCGGCTGCGGCGGGCGTCGGCCGCGCCCGCTGCGCGGTAGTGCGGTCCAGACCGCGGGTCCTCGCGGGGTGCAAGCCCACTAGAGTCGCCGCTGTATGCGGCTCTTCGCCCTGCGCGGGGCCTCGTCGGTGGACCGCAACGACGCCCAGGCGATCCTCGGGGCGACGGAGTGGCTGCTGCGCGAGATCCTCAAGCTCAACGACCTGCATCCCAGTGACGTCGTCAGCTGCATCTTCACGCTGACCGACGACCTCAACGCCGAGTTCCCGGCCGTCGCGGCGCGCAACATGGGCTTCTCGCGGGTGCCGCTGCTGTGCTCGCGCGAGGTGCCGGTGCCGGGTGCGCTGCCACGCGTCATCCGCGTGCTCATGCACTACTACGCGCCCGACAACCACGTCGCGCGCCACGTCTACCTCGGGGAGGCGCGCGTGCTGCGCCAGGACCTCGACGGCGCGCAATAGGGGGATCGCGATGCGGCTGGACAGGCTGACCCAGGGCGAGCGGATCGTGCTCGTCGCCGGCGTGCTGCTGATCATCGACCTGCTGTTCGTGCCGTGGCACAGCGTCGACCTCGGCGGCGACCTCGAGGGGCTGATCGACACCACGCTCACCGGTGTGCAGGCGCCCTACGCCGCCTACGGCATCGCGGCCGTGGTCCTCACCGCCGTCATGATCGTGCAGATCGTGTTGGCCAGGGTGCTGTCGGTACGCCTGCCCGAGCCGCCGGTCCCCTGGTCGCAGATCCACCTGGTGCTGGGGATCTTCGTCGCCGTGATGCTCGGCATCAAGCTTGTGCGGCTGACCGACTCGCTGGGCTACGGCGCCTACAGCGGCGTCCTGGCCGGCATCCTCGTCGCCTACGGCGCCTGGAGCATCAGCCGGGAGGCTGACGGCCCGGCGTAGGGCGGCTGGGCGGCCGGGCGGCTAGTACACGCCGCTCGACGCACTGGCCGGATGGTGGACCCCGGCGCGTGTGTGGGAGCAGAGTAGTCCGGATTCCGGCGGCCCGCAGGACCGGCCGGCGCTCGGCGGCAACCGCCTCGGCACTCACGGCGAGGTTGCGCAGGGCCGATCAATGTCATGCGATGACCACCGGCTCTGCAAAGAATCTGATCCTGCCTGACGGCCGCCTCCTGGCCTACCGGCAGCGGCCCGGGTGCGGGCGCCCGCTCGTGCTTCTGCACGGGCTGATGGACTGCTCGGGCGGCTGGAAGACCTTCATCGCCCGTACGCACCGGCCGGTCGTCGCGTTCGACCTGCCGGGCATGGGCCTCTCCGAGCGCCCGACGCGTCCGCAGCTCTCCGCCTACGCGGAGGATCTCGCCGCCGGCATCGACTGCCTGGGGCTCCACGACTTCACGCTCGTCGGCCATTCACTGGGCGGCGCCGTGGCGACCGCGCTCGCCGAGCTCGTCCCGCACGAGGTCGCCGCGCTGGTGCTGCTCGCGCCCAGCTGCTTCGGGCGCATCACCGCGTCGGAGCTGTGCAGCGCTCCGGTCGTCAAGCACATCCTGCGCCATGCCCTGCCGCTCGCCCTGGCCAACCCGGTCACCGCGACGGGCATCTACATGGCGATGGCCAACGGCCGCATGCCCGACCGCGCGCTGCTGGGCCGCCTGCGCTCGAGTGCGCTGCGCACCACCGCGGGGGTGCAGATGGCGGTCAAGGCGACCGCCGACGCCGGCCGCTCGAAGGACGCGTTCTTTCGCCGTCAGGTCGGCTACCACGGACCGGTGCGGGCGCTGTGGGGTTCCAAGGACCTCGTCGTCTCGGGCTCCCACGCCGAGGGCGTGCTGACCGCCTTCCCGCAGGCCCGCATCACGGTCTGGGAGGGGATGGGCCACCACCCGCAGCGCGAGCGCGCCGCGGACCTGACCGACTTCGTCGAGCGAGCCGCCGCGAGGGCCGGAGGCCCGCGCCGCGGGCGTCTGGAGCTGGTGCCTCCGTTGGCGCCGCAGCCCGCAGCCGCGTACGCGCAGCTCAGCGAGGCGGCGTAGGCCCGACCGGCTCGGCGGACGTGCGCCACAATGGCCGCGTGTCGATCGAGTTCTCCGCCCGCATCCGGCGGATCCCGTCCTACCCCGTAGCCGACGGCTATGCGCTGCCCGACGACGTCGCGATGCTTGCGTCCAACGAGTCGCCCGACCCGCCGCTGCGTCAGGTCGTCGAGGCGGCCTCGCGCGCGCTGGCCGGGGTCAACCGCTATCCCGACCCCTCCAACGCGACGCTCAAGCACGCGCTGAGCCGCCGCTACGGCCTGCCGGCGAACCGCATCGCGATCGGCAACGGCTCCTGCGACATCCTGCTCGCGGCCGGCGAGGCGCTGCTCGAGCCCGGCGCCGAGGTCGTCTACGCGTGGCCGTCGTTCAGCGTGTACCCGCACCTCGCGGCGGCCTCGGGCGCACGGGCGATCACCGTCGCGCTCGACGACGAGGATCGCCACGACCTCGCCGCGATGGCTGCCGAGATCACGGTCGCCACCCGCCTGGTGATCGTCTGCAACCCCAACAACCCGACCTCGACGGCGCTGCCGTTCGCCGACATCGCGGCCTTCGCCGCGCAGGTCCCGCGCCACGTCGCGCTGATCGTCGACGAGGCGTACTGCGAGTTCAACCTGCTCGACGACCCCGACACGACGCTCGACCTGCTGCACCGCCACCCGAACCTCGTCCTGCTGCGGACGTTCTCGAAGGTCCACGGGCTCTGCGGCCTGCGCGTCGGCTTCGGGCTGTGCGGCTCGGAGGACTTTCCGCGCGCCGTCGACCAGGTCCGCCAGCCGTTCTTCTGCAACGCGGCCGCGCAGGCCGCTGCGGTCGAGGCGCTCAAGCACCAGGACGCCGTCGCCGAGCGCGTCGAGCGGGCGATCGTCGCGCGCGTCGAGCTCGACGCGGGGCTCAACGCGCTGGGGATCGTGCCCGCCGAGTCGCAGGCGAACTTCTGCTGGTTTCACCTGCCCGCCAACAGCGACGAGGCCGAGGTGGTCAAGGGGCTCGCCGAGCGCGGCGTGCTCGTGCGCGCCGGTACCGCGCTCGGGCGCACCGGGGCGCTGCGCGTCACCTACGGCACTCCTACGCAGAACGTCCGTTTCCTCGACGCCCTGGCCGAAGTCCTCTAAGCTGGCGCGTGCATGATCCGGTCCACCGACAGCGCACGCAGCAGCTTTACGTTCGCGCGTCGGTATCTCGCCTGGCGATTTACCTAGGCGCTCGGCTCACCGCACCCTGCTACATCGCCCTTTCGCCGAGCGCCCGCCGTACCACCAGTCAGGCGTTCAATTCTTCTTGTGTGAAAGGACCGGTAAGACCGTGACGATGCAGAGCAGACAGGTGGCGGAGCTCCCCGCCAACCAGCGGGCAGGAGCGGTGTGACGATGGTCTCCACCCGACCGGACCAGGTCACGGGCGTCAGCGACCTGCGCATCGCGCGGGTCTCGCCGCTGACGCCACCCGCCGACCTGCTCGAGCGGCTGCCGCTCGAACCCGAGCTGGCCGACGTCGTGCTGCGCGGCCGCGAGATCGTCGAGGCGATCCTCAACCGCACCGACGACCGGCTGCTCGTCGTCGTCGGCCCCTGCAGCGTGCACGACGTCGCGGCCGCCATGGAGTACGCGCGGCGGCTGCGCGAGCAGTCCCTCCGCCACGAGGACGACCTGCTGATCGCCATGCGCGTCTACTTCGAGAAGCCGCGCACGACGACGGGCTGGAAGGGGCTCATCAACGACCCGCACCTCGACAACTCCGGCGACGTCGACGCCGGCGTGCGGATGGCGCGTGAGCTGCTGCTCGAGGTGCTGCGGCTCGGGGTTCCCGTCGGCTGCGAGTTCCTGGACCCGATCACCCCACAGTACATCTCCGACGCCGTCTCGTGGGCGGCGATCGGCGCGCGCACGACCGAGAGCCAGATCCATCGCCAGCTCGGCTCGGGCCTGTCGATGCCGGTCGGCTTCAAGAACCGCACGGACGGCAACGTGCAGGTCGCCGTCGACGCGGTCCGCGCGGCGGCGGCCAGCCACGCCTTCGCCGGCGTCGACATCAGCGGCATCCCAGCGATCATGCACACGACCGGCAACCCCGACGGGCACGTCATCCTGCGCGGCGGGCGCGACGAGCCCAACCACGGGCCGGCGGGCGTCGCGACGGCGCTGGCGAAGCTCCGCGCGGCGGCGCTGACCGAACGCCTCGTGATCGACGCCTCGCACGACAACAGCGCCAAGGATCACGAGCGCCAGCCCGCCGTCGCGTCGCAGATCGGCGCGCAGGTCGCGCGCGGCAGCCGCGCGATCGTCGGCGTCATGCTCGAGTCCTTCCTCGTCGGCGGCCGCCAGGACGCCGGCGCCGGCGCCGCGCTGACCTACGGCCAGTCGATCACGGACGCCTGCATGGACTGGGACGCGACGGTCGGCGTGCTCGACGAGCTCGCCGCGGCGGTGCGCGCCCGCCGCGCGCTGGGGTAGACGGTCCGCGCCGGATGAGGGTCGCGCTCGTCGGCGTCGGTCTGATCGGCGGCTCGATCGGCATGGCGGCGCGGCACCGGCTCGGCGCGCACGTCGTCGGCTGGAATCGCAGTCCCGCGGCGCTGGAGATCGCGCTCGAGCGCGGTGCGATCGACGAGGCGGTCACGAGCATCGACGACATCGGTGCGGCCGACATCGCGATCGCCGGCGTCGCCGTCGACGCGCTGCCCGCCGTCGTGCGCACGCTGTGCGACGCGCTGCCGGACGCCGTCGTGACGGACGTCGGCTCGACGAAGGGCGCGCTCGTCGCCGCGATCGAACACCCGAACTTCATCGGCGGCCATCCGCTCGCCGGCGCCGAGACGACGGGTGTCGCGCACGCGCGCGAGCACCTCTTCGAGGGCGCGACGTGGTACCTGACGCCGCGCGACGAGACCACCGGCGTCCTGTACGAGCGCCTGGCGCGCTTCGTCGCCGGGCTCGGCGCGGTGCCGACGGCGATCGCGCCCGGCGATCACGACCGGCTGATGGCGGCGGTCTCGCACCTGCCGCACGTCGTCGCCAACCTGCTCGTCGCGCAGGCGACGGACGCGCTCGGCGGTGAGACGCTGCCGGCGACCGGGCCGAGCTTTCGGGACGCCACGCGCGTCGCGGGCGCCAACCCGGCGCTGTGGGCGCAGATCTACACGGCCAACCGGGCCGCGCTGGGCGCGCAGATCGACGATCTCGTGCGGCGGCTGGGCGCGGTGCGCAGCCTGCTGGACGGCGGCAGCGGCGAGCTCGCGGCGTGGCAGGACGGCGCCGCGCGGCAGCGCAGCGCCCTGCTCGCGGTCGGCCTCGCCGGCGGCGCCGGCGTGTGCGAGATCCGCGCGGCGGTGCCCAACCGGCCGGGCGTCGTAGCGCAGATCGCGCTCGCGCTCGGGCGCGCGGGGATCAACATCTCCGACATGTCGCTGGCGCCCGAGGCCGACAACCGCACCGGCGTGATCGCGCTGTGGGTGCCGGCGGCGGACGCCCAGCGCGCGATCGGGCTCGTCGTCGGGCTCGGCTATCCCGCGGACGCGACGTGAGCAGCGTCTTCTTTCCTCCCTCCGGACGGCTGCGCGGCGAGCTGCGCGCGCCGCCCGACAAGTCGATCTCGCACCGGGCCGCGCTGCTCGGCGCGATGTCGCTCGAGCCCGTGCGGATCTCGAACTACCTGCGTGCGGCGGACACGCTCTCGACGCTGAACGCGCTGCGCGCGGTCGGCGCGCTCGTCGAGGAGCACGAGGACGGCACGGTCGTCGTGCGCGGCACCGGGCTGCGCGAGGCGCGCGAGCCGGGCGGACCGATCGACGTTGGCAACGCCGGCACGCTGATGCGGCTGCTGCCCGGCTGGCTGGGCGCGCAGGAGGGCCGCATCTTCGTGCTCGACGGCGACAGCTCGATCCGCAAGCGGCCGGTCGACCGCATCGCCGATCCGCTCGCGCTGATGGGCGCGCAGATCGAGGCCACCGACGGGCGCTTCGCGCCGTTCGTCGTGTACGGCACGCGGCTGCACGCGATCACCTACGAGCTGCCGGTCGCCAGCGCGCAGGTGAAGTCCTGCGTGCTGCTGGCCGGGCTCGGGGCCGACGGCACCACGAGCGTCGTCGAACCGTCCGCCAGCCGCGACCACACCGAGCGGATGCTCGCCGCCGCCGGGGTGGCGGTGCGGCGCGAAGGGCCGACGGTGTCGGTGACGTGCACCGACGAGCTCGACGCGCAGTCGCTGACGGTTCCCGGCGACCTGTCGTCGGCGGCGTTCATGATCGCTGCCGGGGTCCTCGTGAAGGGCTCGCGGCTGCTCGTGCGCGACGTCGGCGTCAACTGGACGCGAGCTGGCTTTCTGCGGATCCTCGAGCGGATGGGGGCGATCGTCATCGGCGCGCTGGAGGAGCCGTCGGAGGCGGTGGCGCTGTCGGAGCCGATCTGCGACATCGACGTCGCCGCCGGGCCGCTGCGGGGCACCATCGTCGAGCCCGCCGAGGTGCCGCTCGCGATCGACGAGCTGCCGCTCGTCGCGCTGCTGGGCTGTTTCGCCGAGGGCGAGACGATCGTGCGCGGCGCGCAGGAGCTGCGCCTCAAGGAGTCCGACCGGATCGCCGGCGTCGTCGACGGGCTGCGCGGCCTCGGCGCGACGATCGAGGCGACCCCGGACGGCTTCGCGGTCACCGGCACCGGAGGTCGCGGGCTGCGCGGGGGCGTCATCGACGCCCGCGGCGACCACCGGATGGCGATGCTCGGCGCCGTGGCGGGACTGGCGTCGACGGACGGCGTGGAGGTCGTCGGGATGGACGCCGCGGCGGTGTCGTACCCGGGGTTCGTGGAGGACCTGGCGCGGCTGGGGTAGCGGGCAGCCGGGCGCTCGCGCTCTCCCACGCCGCGAGAGCGACCAGCCACACGCGGCGCCCGCCAACCACCAGCCACACGTGGCGTCCCGCCAGCGCCGTCCTATGCTCAGGACGATGCTGATCGCCATCGACGGTCCCGCGGGGGCGGGCAAGTCCACGGTCGCGCGCGCCGTCGCGGACGCGCTCGGCTTCACGTACCTCGACAGCGGGGCGATGTACCGCTGCGTCGCGCTCGCGCAACTGCGTGGGGCGCCCGATCCGCTGCGCTGCGCCATCGACCTCACCGACGGGCACGCCACGCTCGACGGCGAGGACGTCACCGCGGCGATCCGCACGCCCGAGGTCTCAGAGCTCGCATCGCAGATCGCCGCGCGGCCGGAGGTGCGCGACCATCTCGTCACGCTGCAGCGCGCGATGATCCGCGACGGCGACTACGTCGCCGAGGGCCGCGACATCGGCACCGTCGTCGCCCCCGACGCGGAGCTCAAGGTCTTCCTGACCGCGTCCCCGCAGGAGCGCGCGCGCCGCCGCGCCGCGCAGATCGGCGCGGACGCCGAGCAGGTCCTGCGCGAGCAGGAGGAACGCGACGCGCGCGACTCCACGCGCGCGCACTCCCCGCTCGAAGCCGCCGACGATGCGCTGCGCGTCGACACGACCGGCCTGAGCGTCGACGAGGTCGCGGACGAGATCGTGCGCCTCGCGCAGGCAGCGCGATGAAGGTCGCGGTCGTCGGCTATCCGAACGTCGGCAAATCCTCGCTCGTCAACCGGCTGACGAACTCGCGCGAGGCGGTCGTCCACGAGCGCGCCGGGATCACGCGCGACCGCAAGGAGATCGCGACGGAGTGGAACGGCCGGCGCTTCACGCTGATCGACACTGGCGGCATGGACAACGAGGACCCCGACCCGATCTCCGGCTCGATCCGCGACCAGGCGCGCGCCGCGCTCGCCGACGCCCAGGTGGCGCTGTTCGTGTTCGACGCCAAGGCGGGCCTGCGCCCCGGCGACGACGAGCTGGCAGACCTCCTGCGCCGCTCGCAGATGCCGGTCGTCGTCGCGGCCAACAAGATCGACAACGTGCGCGACGAGCCGCTCGCGGTCGAGGCCCACCGGCTCGGCTTCGGCGAGCCGATGGCGGTCTCCGCCGCGCAGGGCCTCGGCACCGGCGACCTGCTCGACCGCCTCGTCGAGCTGCTGCCCGAGGACGACGAGGAGGCCGACGACGACCTCATCCGCCTGGCGATCATCGGGCGCCCGAACGTCGGCAAGTCCTCGCTCGTCAACCGCTTCCTCGGCTCTGACCGCGTGATCGTCTCTAACGTAGCGGGCACGACGCGCGACGCGATCGACCTGCCGCTGGAGGTCGACGGGCGCAGGCTCGTCGTCGTCGACACGGCCGGGATGCGGCGCCAGTCGAAGGTCTCCGACAACGTCGAGTACTACACGACGCTGCGCTCGCAGCGCGCGGCCGAGCGCGCCGACGTGGCGCTTGTCGTCTGCGACGCCAACGACGGCGTCACCGCGCAGGACTTCCGCGTCGCGGAGCTCGCGATGGGCGCCAGCTGCGCGACGGCGATCGTGCTCAACAAGTGGGACGCCGCCGAGATGACCGAGGCCGACCTCGAGCACGAGCGCGCGAAGGTCGCCAAGAAGCTGCGCCTGCGACCGAAGGTGCTGACCGCCAGCGCGCTGACCGGCCGCCATGTGCAGCGCCTGCTCGGCGAGGTCGTCGCGCTCGGCGACCGGATGTCGGGCCGGATTCCGACGCCCGAGCTCAACCGCTTCCTCGGCGAGGCCGTCCAGGCGCGCCAGCCGCCCGCCAAGCAGGGACACCGCCTCAAGCTGCTCTACGCGGCCCAGATCGGGGAGCGGCCACCGCGCTTCGCGATCCAGGTCAACAGCCGCCAGCGGGTCACGCGCGACTACGCGTACTACATCGAGAACCGGATGCGGGCGCGCTTCGGCATGGACGGCATCCCGCTGATCATCGATTTCAACGAGCGCAAGTCCCGGCGCAGCGAGGGCCGGTAGCCTGTCGGACCATGACCAACTTCGCCCAGCACGAGTACCTGTTTACCTCTGAGTCGGTGACGGAGGGACATCCCGACAAGGTCGCTGACCAGATTTCCGACGGGGTGCTGGATGCGTGCCTCGCCGATGACCCGGTTTCCCGGGTAGCGTGCGAGACGCTCGTGAACACGGGTCTTGTCGTGGTCTCAGGGGAGATCACGACCGAGACCTACGTCGACATCCAGGCGGTTGTGCGCGACACGATCCGCCGGATCGGCTACATCGATGCGGATCTGGGTTTCTCGGCGGATTCGTGCGCGGTGCTCAACGCGATCGACAAGCAGTCGGCGGACATCGCCATGGGGGTCGACCACTCCTATGAGACCCAGACCGATCCCACCGACGACGACGAGCTGGATGTCGCCGGGGCGGGCGATCAGGGGATGATGTTCGGCTACGCGACGAACGAGACCCGCGAGCTGATGCCGCTGCCGATCTCGCTCGCGCACCGGCTCGCCAAGCGGCTGGCCGACGTCCGCCACGACGACACCCTGGGCTACCTGCGCCCGGACGGCAAGACGCAGGTCTCGGTGCGCTACAGCGACGGCGTGCCGGTGGGCGTCGAGAAGCTGCTGATCTCCACCCAGCATCACGACAACGCGACCCGCGACCAGATCCGCGACGACCTCTGGGAGCACGTCGTCACGCCCGTCCTGCCGGCCGATCTGTACGACGCCAACGCCCTGCGGCGCGACTTCCTCGTCAACCCGACGGGCCGCTTCGTCATCGGCGGGCCGGTCGGCGACTGCGGCCTGACGGGGCGCAAGATCATCGTCGACACGTACGGCGGGATGGCGCGCCACGGCGGCGGCGCGTTCAGCGGCAAGGATCCGTCGAAGGTCGACCGCTCCGCGGCGTACGCCGCGCGCTGGGTGGCGAAGAACCTCGTCGCGGCCGGCCTCGCCGATCGCTGCGAGGTGCAGGTCGCCTACGCGATCGGCGTCGCGCACCCCGTCAGCGTGATGGTCGAGACGTTCGGCACCGAGAAGATCGACCGGGGCCTCATCGCCGCGCTCGTCGACGAGCACTTCGACCTGCGTCCGGGCGCGTTTCGCCAGGCGCTCGACCTGCACCGGCCGATCTACCAGAAGACCGCCGCGTACGGGCACTTCGGCCGCGAAGACGACGACTTCACGTGGGAGCAGACCGGCAAGGCTGACCTGTTGCGCGAGGCCGCCGGCCTCAGCGCGCAGGTCGCGTAGCCCGACGCACCCAACTCAGCTCCGGCGCGCCATCGGGGGGTGGCGCGCCGGTTTGAGTCTGACTGTGGGCCATCGCCGCGCGGCCCTATCCTCTGCGGCTCGCGATGGCCGCCGCCGACTACCACTACGACCCCGCCGAGATCGAGCCGCGCTGGCAGCAGGTGTGGGCTGACGAGGGCACGTGGCAGGTCCCCAACGACACCGGCGACGAGCCGACGTCCTACGTGCTCGAGATGCTGCCCTATCCCAGTGGCGAGCCGCACATCGGGCACCTCAAGGTCTACTCCGTCGGAGACGCGGTCGCGCACTTCCACCGCCGCACGGGGCGGCGCGTGCTGCACCCGATGGGCTACGACGCGTTCGGCCTGCCGGCCGAGAACCACGCGATCAAGACCGGCCAGCATCCGCGCGCCTCGACCGACGCGGCGATCAAGGAGTTCCAGCGCCAGTTTCGCCGCTGGGGCGTCTCGATCGACTGGTCGCGCGAGTTCGGCACGCACGAGCCACGCGTGTACCGCTGGACGCAGTGGATCTTCCTGGAGCTGTTCAAGCGCGGCCTCGCCTACCAGAAGCAGGCGGCCGTCAACTGGGATCCGGTCGAGGAGACCGTGCTCGCCAACGAGCAGGTCAGCGACGGCCGCGGCGAGCGCTCCGGCGCGCTGGTCGAGGTGCGCCAGCTCACGCAGTGGTTCTTTCGCATCACCGACTATGCCGACCGCCTGCTCGAGGACCTCGACGCGATCCACTGGCCCGAGCACGTCAAGACGATGCAGCGCAACTGGATCGGCCGCAGCGAGGGCGCCGAGGTCGTCTTTCGCAACGAGCAGCTCGGCGTCGACTACCCGGTCTTCACGACGCGGCCGGACACGCTGTTCGGCGCGACGTTCTTCGTCATGGCGCCCGAGCATCCCGACGTGCTGCGCCTGGCGGAGGGCACCGAGCACGAGGCCGCGGTTCGCGAGTACGTCAACCGCGCGCTGAGTACCGACAAGGCGCTGCGCGGCGACGTCGACAAGGAGAAGACGGGCGTCCCGCTGGGCCGGACGGTCACGAACCCCGTCAACGGGCAGCCGCTGCCGATGTACGTCGCCGACTACGTGCTCATGGAGTACGGCACCGGCGCGATCATGGCGGTCCCCGCCCACGACGAGCGCGACTTCGCGTTCGCGACGGCCCACGGCCTACCGATCAGGCGCGTGATCGAGTCAACGGATGCTTCTCCCGGAGGGGAGCTGCCGTACACCGGCGACGGGCCGCTCGTCAACTCGGCGCCCGAGTTCGACGGCCTGCACAACCGCGAGGCGCTGCCCGCGATCGTCGCGTGGCTGGAGCGCGAGGGCAAGGGCCACCCCTCGGTCAACTACCGCCTGCGCGACTGGCTGATCTCGCGCCAGCGCTACTGGGGCACGCCGATCCCGATCATCCACTGCCCGGCGTGCGGTGCGGTGCCGGTGCCCTACGAGGATCTGCCCGTGGTGCTGCCCGAGGTCGAGGACTACAAGCCGCGCGGGCGCTCGCCGCTCGCCGCCGCCGAGGACTGGGTCCATACGACCTGCCCGCAGTGCGGCGGCCCCGCCGAGCGCGAGACTGACACGATGGACACCTTCGTCGACTCGTCCTGGTACTTCCTGCGCTACTGCGACGCCAGCAACGACGCCGCCGCCTGGGATCCGCAGGCCGTCGCGCGCTGGATGCCCGTCGATCAGTACATCGGCGGCGTCGAGCACGCGATCCTGCACCTGCTCTACGCGCGCTTCTTCACGAAGGCGCTGGCCGATCTGGGCCACCTGCCCGAGGACATCCAGGAGCCGTTCGCCGCGCTCTTCACGCAGGGGATGATCCTGCGCGACGGCGAGAAGATGTCCAAGAACCGCGGCAACGTCGTGTCGCCCAAGACGATCGTGGAGCAGTACGGCGCCGACACCGCGCGCGCGTACATCCTCTTCATCGGGCCGCCCGACCAGGACGCCGACTGGGCGGACAACGGCGCCGAGGGGATGCACCGCTTCCTCGGCCGCCTGTGGCGGCTGGCCGCCGAGGCCGCCGCCGAGCTGCCCGACCAGCCGCTGCCCGACGAGCTCGGCGCCGACGACGAGCGGCTGCTGCGCAAGGCGCACTGGGCGATCGACAAGGTCACGACGGACATGAGCGAGCGCTTCAACTTCAACACCGCGATCGCTGCGGTGATGGAGCTGATCAACGAGATCACGCCGGTCAAGCGCGGGCAGGCCTCGCCCGGCGCGGTCCGCTTCGCGATCACGACGGCGGCCTCGCTGATCTTCCCGTTCGCGCCGCACGTCGCCACCGACGCCCATCACCTTCTGACCGGCGAGCGGCTGTGGGAGCAGCCCTGGCCGACGGCCGACCCACGGTACCTCGCGGCGGCGACGTTCGAGCTCGTCCTGCAGGTCAACGGCAAGGTCCGCGACCGCGTGCAGGCGCGATCGGATGCGTCGCACGAGGACCTCGTCGCACTGGCGCGCGAGTCCGAACGGGTGCGGCAGTTCATCGACGGCAACGAGATCGTCACGGAGATCGTCGTGCCGGGCAAGCTCGTGAACGTCGTCGTCCGCCCCGTGTGACCGGCGCCACGGGCGGCGCCGCGACGCCGTACGTGGCGGTCGTGGGAGCGGGCGGCCCCGACGTCGCGCCCGAGGTCCTCGCCGTCGCCGAGGCGGTCGGCGCCGGGCTGGGACGGCGCGGCGCGATCGTCGTGACCGGCGGCCTGGACGGCGTGATGCAGGCCGCCTGCCGCGGCGCGCGGTCGGCCGGCGCGACCACGCTGGGGATCCTGCCCGGCCACGACCGTGGCGCCGCCAACCCGTTCGTCAGCGTCGCCGTCACGACCGGCCTCGGCGAGCTGCGCAACGGCCTCGTCGCGCGCAACGCCGACGCGCTCGTCGCGATCGGCGGCGGGCTGGGGACGCTGTCGGAGATCGCGTTCGCGCTGAAGGCCGGCAAGCGCGTCGCGGGGATCGGCACGTGGCGGATCGAGGGCGTGATCGAGGCCGCGGACGCCGCCCAGGCGGTCGCGCTCGCGCTCGGCGACTGACGCGCGCGGTTCGGGGAAGCACGGCGAGCTGGTCGACACGTACCCGTGGGGGTATGACGGCGGACCGCCGTTATCTGTTTGTCGTCACCTCGTGAGCCCGGCCTCGATGTGCGTGCCGTCAATGACGAGCCGGCGTCCGCCGACGAGCCCGGCGTCGGTGCACGCGCGCAGCACCTGCGTGAACAACTGCTCAAACACCGAGGAATCTGAGGGAGCGCGACCGGCTCAAACGCTGGTGCGTGGCGCCGCTCTGAGTGCTCGCGTCCTCGTCGTTCGTCATGCTGCGGGTCTTGTGGCAGCCTTGGGGTTTGGTCTTGTTGTGCGGTTCTCGTTGTGTCCGGGCGGTGAGGCGGCGTTTGATCGGCTCGTGTCGGAGGCGGTGCGGCTGATCGGCGAGCGGGAGCCGGGTACGTTGCTGTATCTCGTGCATGAGGTCGCTGGCGTTCCGGCTGCGCGGGTGTTCTATGAGCTGTATCGTGATCGCGCCGCGTTTGAGGAGCACGAGTCGCAGGGACATGTGCGTCGGTTTCTGGCTGAGCGGGAGCAGTATCTGAGTCAGTCGCCGCGCGTTGAGTTCTTGAGCTTGCGTGTGGCTGCTGGTGCGGCTTGGGCGGACGGTCCTGTCTGATTTGACGCTCGGCCGGCAGGTGGCCTTCTTGCGGCGGCGCCGAGGGCTGTCGCAGGTCGAGCTTGCGGACCGGCTGGGTCGATCGGAGAGTTGGGTGTCTCAAGTTGAACGTGGGGTGCGTTCCGTGGATCGGTTGTCGGTGCTCGAGCGAATGGCCGACGAATTGGGCGTGGCGGTGCACGAGCTGCGGAGCGGTGCAACGAGCGAAGAGCAGGTCTCGCTCCCGGTCTGGGCGTTCGTCGACGATCTTCGCGGGGTTCTCAGTGGTCCTCCCGCCGGCGCGGCCGTGTTCGGTGCCGGGCGGGAGGAGTTTGCGAGCGATATTCGATCGCTGGTGGCGGAGGTTGATGCCGTTTGGCAGATGACCCACGCGTCTCAGTCTGAAGAGGTGTGTCGTCGGCTCAGTGAGCTTCTGCCGATGCTGGAGCAGGGCGCTCGTCGTGCGTCGGGCAAGGGGCGTGCGAGATGGTATGAGGCGCTGGCTTGGGCGTATCAGGCCGCGTCCGCGGTGCTCTCAGTGCTCGGTGACGCGGATGCGTGCTGGGTGGCTGCGGATCGGGCGATGATGGCGGGGGAGCGCGCGGGATCGTCCTTGCTCGTGGTGTCGGGCGCGCATCGGCTTGTGCTGTCGTTCCTACGGACTGGGCGGGTCGTGCAGGCCCGTCTCGTGGCTGATAGGACGCTAGAGATGCTTGCGACGAGCCTGAGTCCGGGCCGGCGCCGTTGTTGTCTCTATGGGGCGCGCTGCACCTTGCGTTGGCAGTGGGGGCGGCACGAGACAACGATCGACAGCCGGCTTGGGAGCATCTCCGCCGAGCTGATGAGGCGGCGAAGGAAGTGGGCGAGGGTCGCAATGACTTCCATACGGAGTTCGGACCGACCAGCGTTGGTGTGCACAGCGTTGCGGTGGCGATCGAGCTCGGTGACGCAGGCGAGGCGCTGGATGCAGCCTCGCGCGTTGACGTCTCTCAGCTCTCGGCCGAAAGACAAGCGCGTTTCCTCATCGATGTCGCCCGCGCGTACGTCCAGCGCCGGCGCGCCGTGGAGGCAGTGCGTGCTCTTCGTGACGCCGAGCGACTGGCTCCGGAGTTCGTGCAGGAGCATCGGGTAGCGCGTGAGCTTGTGCGGGATCTCATGGGTCGTGCCGGAGATCAGAGCGAGGAGCTGCGCGAGTTGGCGCAGAAGGTGGATGTAGCACCGTAGATCACCGGCACAAAAGTACTAGAGAGTACGAGAGGTACTGGCTATCGTTTCCTCGGGAGTGTCGTCGAGGGAGGGGCACATGCGGATCGCAGCCAGTACGAGCCGGAGGCCGTTCGTCCGCGGCAACCCACGGGCAGCCGTCGACCCAGAGCCTAGGCTGGGCGCTGATCGTGGGCGCATCGGGCGCGCGTATCGTGCCGGTCGGCTGGTCTGCGGATGCGTACATGTGACGATCAGTCTTGACGACCGGCTGGGGCTGACCCAGCGCGAGCGCCGCGGTGTGCGTGTGCGCTTTCACGAGCCGCTCGCGGACGACCTGCGGACCGAGCTGGCCGAGCTCGCGCGCCGGCGTGGCACGGCGTCGCATCGTGCGGCGGAGCGAAGCGACCCGATCGAGCTCGTCGTCGACGATCCCTGCGGACAGCACGAGCACATGATCGGCGGGCTGCAACCACCGCATAGGCGCCACGGCGAGCTGCGCGAAATCGAGTTCGGCCTGCGCGAGCTCACCCGGACCTGATGAGCGACGCACCGACCATGCGGTTCTCCGGCGAGGAGATTCTGGCGCTGAAGTTCGCCGCGCATCGCCAGCTCGCACGGTGGTCCAAGAACCCGAGGCTCAGTACCGACCAGCGCGCCCAGCGCAAGGGCGCTCAAGCGTCGTCGGCGTCCTGCAAGACCAGGCGTTGGCTGATGGCTGCGCTACGCGTGTAGCAATGAGGGGAGGGTCCGCCGCGCCGCGCTGGG
>Ga0136615_10000202_pt1 | contig 26345 bp, 22 predicted proteins | sample AntDrymUQ2882206_2_FD_106647 | JGI IMG/M metagenome (GOLD analysis project Ga0136615, IMG submission 106647) | Polar desert sand microbial communities from Dry Valleys, Antarctica - metaG UQ288 (22.06) | ecosystem: Environmental > Terrestrial > Soil > Desert | place: Antarctica: Dry Valley... | reverse complement strand
GTTCGAGGAGGGCCGAACCGTGCTCCGCGCGGTGCGCCGGGCCGGGTCCGACGACCTGTCCGACGACGGCGTGCGGTGCGCCGTCGAGCGCGCCGTGCTGCGCCTGCTCCGCGAGTGACGGGCGTAGGAGCCGGGCGAGAGGACAGCATGTGTCGACCAGCGGCCGGATGTCGAGGAGGTGCACGAGCACGCGCACGGCGAACACCCGCACCGACGTCGCGACGCCTTATTGCGACTCATGAGCCTGCTTGTCGTCCTCCTACAGCTGCCGAACTGGCGGACCGGGAGCGTCCGGGTGCTACCATGACCTGAAGTTCCACACGGGGTCGTGACCTCGGCGGAGTTCGTCCACACCGCGTTGCGTTCGTCAGGAACCCGGGCTCGGATGTCACCACCTGGCCGGCGCCATTGAGGGCTGGACAGCCGAGCGCCTGACATCCTCGGAATGACCGATAACCACGCTATCGTTGGTTCAGGTCAGCTGGGTGCTCGAGCCATTGGAGTGATCATGACACAAGATGCCGAGGCCGCGCGCGCCGACAGGGTCGACGAGGATCTGGTCAACACGGACCCCAGGACAGTTACCGTCTGGTCGGACATCGGTTGTCCCTGGGGGACGCTAGCCCTGCACACGTTGCGCGTCGAAGCCAGGGATCGTGGCGAGGGGGTGACCATCGATCACCGAGCGTTCCCCCTCGAGCTGTTCAATCGGATGCCAACACCTAAGAGCATCCTGGACGCCGAGATGGTCATCATCGCCGGACAGCGGCCCGAGCTGGGCTGGCAACTGTGGAACGCCGCTGATCACACCTTCCCGGTGACCACGCTGCCTGCGCTGGAAGCTGTTCAGGCCGCCAAGGATCCTGCGGTAGGCGGCCTGCGCGCCAGCGATCAGCTCGATGAGGCGTTACGCACAGCATTCTATGTGGACAGCAAGTGTATCAGCGTGCACTCGGTGGTGCTCGATGTCGCCGCGAGCTGTTCGTTCGTTGACCACGAAGCGCTCGCCACTCTGATGGGACGTGGCAGTGGTCGTACGGAGGTATATCAGCAGTGGCAGGTCGCCAAGGGACCGGAGATTCAGGGTAGTCCGCACGTCTTCACCGTTGGCGGCTTCGCTCGGCACAATCCCGGCGTCGTGTACCGGTGGACCGCGCCTCCGCCCCTCTTCGGTGGCCGTGGCTTCCCCCGGTTGGACAGCTACCGGCAGGAATGGGCCGGTGAACTGCTCGACCTGCTGTCGGCCCCACCGGGTCAGGGCAGGTAGTTTAAGGTTGTACCTATGACGGTTGGGGCCGGTTCCTTCGGGTTCCCTCTCGTGGGGCGGGCCGATGTCGGAGATCTCCTGCATTCGGTTCTCGCCGCCGTCGCCGACGGCACGGGTGACTGCGTGATCGTCGAGGGACCCGCCGGCATCGGCAAGAGCCGGATGCTCGCCGAGGCGGTGGCGCAGGCCGAAAAGCTGGGACTCACCGTTGCCGCTGGACGCGCGACCGAGCTGGATCGGATTGCTCCGCTCAGCACGCTGCTGGCCGCGCTGAGCGGCTGCGATCCGCCGGTCCTCACCAAGGCCGACCTCGCCGGGCTCAGGGAACACGAAGACGGCCGGTTCTGGCTGGTCGACCGGTTGGGTGGGCTCCTTGAGGCGTACAGCCACCGCCGTCCCCTGGTGGTCTCCCTCGATGACGTGCAGTGGGCCGACGAGCTGACCGCACTGACGCTGCGGATGCTGGTACCAGCGCTGCGGTCCTCTCCGGTTCTCTGGCTGCTCGCCCGCCGGCCGCTGCCGGCGCGGTCGACGACCCAGCATGTGTTCGACTGGCTGATCGCGGAGGGGGCGCGCAGGCTCCCGCTCGGGCCGCTGCCCGAAGCTGCCGTCGCCGAACTGTGCACCCAGGTGATCGGTGCGGTGCCCAGAGAGTCGCTGCTCGCCCTGGTCGAGGGCAGCGGCGGGAACCCATTCCTGTTGGAGAGCCTCCTGACGACGCTGCGCGACGGAGACCGGATCCGGGTCGAGGACGGTGTCGCGACCATCGCGGACAGCGGCCTACCGGTCAGTTTCCTGACCGCCGTGGACCAGCGCCTGCATGACCTGTCCGACGACGCGCGCCGGCTGCTGGACGCCGCTTCAGTCCTTGGTCGGCCGTTCACGCTGCATGAAGTCGCGGGCCTGATCGAGGAGCAGGCGGTCCGGCTGCTCGACCCGGCCAAGGAAGCCGTCGAGGCTGGGGTGCTGCTGGATGGCGGGGCGGCGTTCACGTTCCGCCACGACCTGATCCGGGAGGCTATCTATGGTGGGCTGCCCGGCCCGGTGCGCCAGGCGCTGCACCGGATGGCGGCGGGTGTGCTGCAGACCGAGGGCCGGCCCGACCCGGAGATCGCGGAGCACTTGATCCGCGGGGCGACGCCCGACGATCCGCGGACGCTGGCCGTCGTGCGGGATGCGGTGGCGCAGGTGGCGCCGACCGCGCCGGGGGCCGGCGCGGACCTGATCCTCGGTGTGCTCGGTTCGTTCGGCGGGCGCGACCCGGCGCGGGTGCGCCTCGTCGCGGACGCGGTGCGGCTGCTGGCCTCGGCCGGCCGCCTCGCGCAGGCACGTGAGCTGGGCGAGGCCTACCTCCGTCGGGGCCTGGATGCCCCGACCGAGGCCGCCATCCTGCTCGGGCTGGCCGAGGCGCTCAAGCATGCCGGCCAGGACCGCGCGGCGATCGGGTACACCGCACGGGCGCTCAATCTGCCGGACGTGCCAGCGCGCAGGCAGGCGCACCTGCTGGCGATCCAGGCCCACGCGATGCTGCAGACCAACGACATCGCGGGTGCCGACGCCGCCGGTGAGCAGGCCGGCGAGCTGGGCACTGCGGCCGGCGAGCACTCGGCGGTCGTCTTCGCCATGGAGGCGCGCTGTGTCGCCGCGTACGCGCGCGGTGCCCTGACCGCGGCGGCGGAGTTCGCCGAAGCGGGAGTTCGCCTCGCCAACGAGGTCGGCGGCGAGGCGCGGCACCGCCACCCGCGCCTGTGGCAGGGCATAGTGCTGACCGCGATGGACCGCTTCGACGAGGCGGCCGAGGTGTTCGCCGCCGACAAGGCGGCAGCCGACCAGCTGGGCACCGCATGGTCGCGGCCGCTGTGGCACCACCTGCATGCTGACCTCTGGCTGGCGGCGGGCCGCCTCGACGACGCCGAGGCCGCGGCCGATGCGGGGCTGCGGGTGGCCGAGCAGTTGGGCGCGATCGCGGTGACGCCCCCGCTGCTGGCCACGCTCGGCCAGATCGCGCTATGCCGCGACGATCTGCCCGGCGCGCTGGGCTACCTGCGGCGGGCGCAGCACCACGTGCACAACGGCATCGGGATCATCGCCGAGGAGATGATCTGGGAGCTGGCGCTCTACGAGGACGCCATGGGCCGGCCCGAGCGGGCGCTGGCCACGCTCGCCCCGTTGTACGACGCGTTCCCGGACCGGCTGTACCTGATCATCCACAACCGTTCGGCGGGTCCCCATCTGGTCCGGATGGCACTGCGGGCCGGTGATATGGACCGGGCCAAGTCGGCGGCGCAGGCCACCCGCGCCGCCGCGGACCTCAACCCCGGCAGCGCATCGCTGACCGGGGCCACCAGGCACGCCGATGGCCTCCTGCGCGGGGACCTGACGATGCTGCGCGCGGCGGTGACAGCGTTTCGAGAGAGCCCGCGACCGTACAGCCGAGCGTCTGCAACGGAGGACCTCGGCGTCGCCGAGCATGCCGCCGGCCACCAGGCCGCGGCGATCGAACTGCTGAAGGAGGCGCTGTCCGGGTACGCCGGAGTGGGCGCGAAGCGGGATTCCCGCCGGGTACAGCACCGGCTGCACGGGCTCGGGGTACGGACCGCGCGGGTCCGTGGCGAGCGGCGGCCGAAGACCGGCTGGGCGAGCCTCACGGAGTCGGAGCTACGGGTCGCGCGGCTGGTCGCCGAGGGCCACACCAACCGGCAGATCGCCGCCCGTCTCTTCCTGTCACCGCACACCGTGGACAGTCACATCCGGCACGCTTTCGCCAAGCTCAGCGTGTCCAGCCGGGTCGAGCTCACCCGCATTGTGTTGGCCAGTGACAGCGCACATGACCGCGTGGATCACGAGGGTCAGGGCGGGCCATAGCTGACACCCGTCCGGCCTTTGCTCTTTTGCTCCAGGCAGCTGACCCCCATGGCATTTCCTCAGTGACGGGGATTCGGCTATGCTGGATTTTCGCCCCACCCGAGCCGGGCGTGGTCGTCACGTCTTCGCGGGATCGATAGCCCCCACCCGCCTGTACTCGATCAGTCAGAATATGGCGCAAATATGGGATGACGCCGCGTGCGGCACCGCGACACACTTTACCCCGATCTTGGTTGTCGCCGCCGCGGGGTCGGCGGCGGAACGGGTCGTGAGGATCAGCAGCGCACCACGAGGAGCAGAAACCTGTGAACACGACGAGTGGGAATGTTGCGCAGTTCACCACCGTGGACCGCGCCCTGGACTCAGCCTGGTTCATCGATTTCATGGATCTGGCGAACGCGATCCCGGAGTACGCTGATATCAGGGCACGCCTCGCCGCGAACCTCGCAGCCACCCAGGATAGCGTCCTGCTCGATGTCGGATGCGGAACAGGTGATGACGCCCGTGAGCTTGCCGCCATGCTGGGCCAGGGCGGCCGGGTGGTCGGCACCGACCTCAGCGAGGTCATGGTCGAGGAGGCCCGCCGCCGCAGCGCAGGCTCCGATCTGCCGGTCGAGTTCCAGGTCGCCGACGTACGCCAGCTCGATTTTCCCGACGCCAGCTTCGATGGCGTCCGCGCAAAGCTCGTGCTGATGCACTGTGCCGGCATCGACACCGCCGCCGCCGAACTGATCCGGGTGGTCCGGCCCGGTGGCCGGATCACGGTTTTCGACTACGACTTCGATACCACGACCATCGACCACCCGGACAAGGCAGCCACCCGCGAGGTGGTGCGCTGCCTGTCCGACGGGCATCCCAACAACTGGAGCGGGCGCCAGCTCCGGCGCCGATTCCTCAACCTGGACCTGAGTGACGTCTCAGTCACCCCGCACACGGTGATGCTGCCTTATTCCTTCTTCCGCATGTCGGTGTTCGGTAAGCTCGCCGCCGCACAGGAAGAGGGCGCGCTCGCCCTGTCCGCCGCAGCGCTGGAGGACTGGTGGAAGGCATTGACCGAGGCCGAGGAGAATGAGCTTTTCTTCACCTCGTTGACCGGTTTCCTGCTCGGAGGAACCCGGTAGATCGGCCCGGTAACCCGCCATCAGCAGAACGCAGGGCCCACGCGAAGCAAGGCTAGGGGAGATTCCAGCGAGCCCGCACCTCCGCTTACGCACGCCGACATCCGGCGGACCGAGGCGGGCGCTACTGACGTTTCTTTGGGTGTCTGACCATGATCAAAATATGGGGCGCACGCCGTGCCGGTGCTCGGGGTCGAGCACACGGTGATCGAGTCGGTGGACCTGGAGCCGGGCGGGCGGGGAGGTGTTCATCGCGCGGGTGCGCCCTAAGGCTGGGGTGGCGCGGCGCTGCTCACGGTGTGGCCGTCGCCCTCCGGGCTATCACACCAGCGCGACGCTATGACACCAGCGCGACGCAAGTCCAAGGCGGAGATCGCCGCCTCCAGGTACTCGACATGATCCAGCTACAGCCGGATCAGCAACGCGTGGTGGTCACCGAAGCGGCCGTGCAGCGCCTCGCGCAGCGCGGGTAGCCCGGCCCGCAGCTGCTCCTTGGCCAACTCGGCCAACCGTGCCGAGTCGCGCTCGCCGTCGATCAGCGCGACCAGTAAGCCGAGCTCAGCCAGACCCACCCCGATTCTGATCCCTCGTGGCGGCCCCCGGCCATGGGAGTCAAAGAACAGCTTCGGGAGATCTTCGCCTGCCGCGATCTGGACACGGGGCGGGCGCTGCTGACCGGCTGGATCGCCTGGGCCCGACGCTGCCGACTCCCCGCGTTCGCCAAGCTCGCCAAGACCATCACCCGCTACCGGCAGCTGATCCTCAGTACGGTCGAGCACGGCCTGTTCAGCGCCCGGGTCGAGGCCACCAACACCCACCTGCGGCTGCTCACTCGCCGCGCCTACGGCTACCGCAACCCCGCGTCGCTGATCGCCATGGCCGACCTCACCCGAGGCGGACTGTGCCCACCACTCCCAGGACGATCATGAAAAGCCGCACCCGGAAACGTCAGTAGAGCCCCGAGGCGGCCGTCGGCCAGTACTATGGAAAGCACCCCCTGCTCAGCGCAGGCAGACCAGACGCCTGCGCTGAACATCCGACTCGTCTCATTTATTCAACTGGAGGTTCTGTGTCAAGCGATCCTACCCTGGTCCTCGTGCACGGTGCGTGGCACGGTGCGTGGTGCTGGTCACCATTCAAGAAAGTAATGGCGGATCGCGGTATCACCAGTGTCGCGGTCGACCTGACAAGCCAAGGGGACGACGTAACCGTCATCGGCGACTTGCGCTCCGATGTCGCGTTGCTCCGTGACACCATCGCGAACGTGGCGGGCCCAGTCGTCGTCCTCTCGCACTCAGCCTACGGCGGTATGGTGACCAGCGAGGCGGCGGACGGCCTCGACAACGTGTCACGGCTGATCTACCTGACGTCCTTCGTTCCCGAGGTCGGTGAGTCGCTGTCAGGCATCTTCGGCAGCAGTGGCCCCCCGCCGTTCGTCGTCGCATCGAACGGGCTGCTCACCGTCAAGGAGGGCTGGGGCCGCAGGCTATTCTACACCAATAGCACCGAGGAGGTAGCGCTTGAGTCCGAACGCAAGCTTCAGCCCCAGGCCGCAGTGACCTTTGGACAGGAGGTAGGGGCAGCTGCCTGGCGCAAGATTCCTTCCTCGTATGTCATCTGCACTGAGGACCAAGCGATGTCCAAAGTGGGACAACGCCGGATGGCCGACCGAATCGGCGGCGACGCGGTGGAGCTGCCCGGCGACCACTGCTCGTTCTTGTCCCAGCCGAAGCGGCTGGCGGAGCTGATCACCGAACGATTCTGAGGCGTAGGAAATACAATACGAAGTCCCGATGGCCGGGATCGTGTGGACCACGGGGACTTTCGCACTGCTGACGACACGTGCGCGGCTTCGAGCAGATTGACGATGGTGGCGCGGTCTCCAGATTCAGGGCCGTGTCTTCTAGGCCGCTTTCGTCGGCTGCTCACCGTGGTGCGCTGATGGCCGCCAGGACGCACGCAGCCACGCCATGATGGGTACTCCGATGATGGCCACGACAACGGCACCCCAGAGCGCATACTCCTGGCCGGATGCCATGGCGTCCGCAACACCAGCAGAATGGTTGAGCATCAGGGAGTTGGTCCGACGAGCGGCGATTGTGCTCAACACCGCAACACCCACCGCACCACCAATCTGCAGCGACATACTGACCAGCCCCGATCCCGCGCCTTGAACGGCACCGGGCAGGCCGCTGGTGCACACCACGAACGCGGCGACGATGGCAGCACCGACTCCGATACCCCATAGCATGCCAGGCAGGACGAACGAGACGAGGACGTTGCTGTGCGCACCAAACCCCAGTGCCCACCAGATGAGCGCCAGTGCCTGCACCACAAAACCACCCGCCAAAGCGCTGACCGGACTGATCCGACCGAACAGCCGGAAGGTAATCTGAGAACCCAGGAAAACCGCCACACTGATCGGTATGGTCCACAACGCAGCATCCAATGGAGAATAGCCGCGAACCTGCTGTAGATACAGGGTCAGGATGAAGAAGACTCCGAACAGCAGCGCACCGGTGGCCGCGTTCCCTACGTTGCCTAGAACGACGTTGCGTTGCCGGAACAGCATCCTGGGAATCATCGGCGCCGCCGCCTTCAACTGCCGTATCCCGAACGCCGCCAGCAGTATCACTGCGACTGCGAATGAACCGAGCGTCGTGGTCGAACCCCAGCCTGAGCTACCGCCGTGCGACACCCCGTAGATCAAGATACACAGGCCAGCCGTGCCGACGAGCGCGCCGAGAAGGTCGACTCCTCCGGTGGCCGTCGGCCGGCCAACCGGCAACATCCTTCCGCCGAGGAACAGGACCCCCAAAATGATCGGCACGTTGATCAAAAACGCCAACTGCCACGCGATCGCTGTCAGCAGTCCACCAAACAGGGTTCCGGTCGCGCCGGCGACGCCTCCAATACCACCGAGAATGCCTAACGCCTTGTACCGGTCCCGCCCCTCTTCGAACGTGTCCGTGACCAGTGCCAGCACCGCGGGAGCCACCATCGCGGCACCAAGACCCTGGGCGATGCGGGAGACGACCAGCTGCCATGCCGTAATAGATAGCCCACAAGCCAGCGAGGCCATTGAGAACACGACCATGCCGGCCACGAGTACCCGACGCCGGCCGAGCAGGTCAGCAGCTCGGCCACCCAACAACAAGAACCCGCCGAATGCCAGCATGTACGCGTCCATCACCCACGCCAGCCCGGTCTGCGAGAAATCCAGGTCCACCGAGATAGATGGCAATGCCACATAGACGATACTTGTGTCGAGAACCACAATGAATTGGGTCACCGCCAGCAGGGTGAAGACCACCCATGGACTGACCCCCACCTTGCCCTTGTCGTGTGTGATCGAATCCAGCTCGACTTCGCCCATCGGGCATCTCCTGTCGTTCCTGCTGTATCTGCGCTGCGCTGGCCAGGCACCTGCCGTGCGAAACACGGTCCCAACGCGGTAACCATACATAAGATCCTTCCACCACGACTGATCCCGGGCACCACGTCTTCACGTGATTGTCCCGTGCGCCGGTGGATCGCACGCCACACGTCACGTCGTGGGCCGTGTGGACGGAGATCCCGTGAACAGGGGATGCGGCCAAACCGTACTTCGGACAGAGTAACTACCTAACTATGGTGGTTACAACGAGCCGCCGCCGAGTGGTGCTGGTGCGAGGAGCTGAGGGGTGATGATATGACGATAAACGCCGAGGACGATCCTAACTCCGAGACTCCGGAAGTTTTTTATGTTCCGGCTGGCGAGGGAATTGCACTGTGGGTGCCCGAAGAGCCGCCGGCCGACCTGGTCGACGGCGAAGGCCCGGAAATGTCCACATACACGTTTATGGCCACCGCCGACAACACCGGAGGAGCGCTGGCCGTGGTGGACACCGTCGTGCCGCCGGGAAACGGGCCTCCCGAGCACATGCATGCCGACGCCGACGAGTCCTTCTACCTTCTCGAAGGGCAGCTCGAGATACGGTCAGGCGGGAATTCATTCGTGATGAAGCCGGGTGACTACGCCTTCGTTCCGCGCACCTCCAAGCACATCTGGAAGAATGTTGGTAGCGAGACCGCTCGCTTGATACGCATATACACGCCTGGCGGACACGAACGGTTTTTCTTCGAGATCGGCCGACCCGCTCAACCCGGCATGCCCGCCCCCCGGCTGGTCAAAGAGGACATCCGAAAAGCGGAAGCCGCCGTTGCCAGGTATTATGGCTGAGAACCAGAACCGGTTCGTCCAGACACAAGGCAGTGTCGCCCTGGCCCACCCCGAGTGGGCTCGTATTACTTTGACCACATCGCTACTGAGAAAGGAGACGACCAATGTCGTCCGACCATGTGCTGCTCGACCAGAGTGCGCAAGATCTACTGTTCCGCGCGGCCCGCACGGCCAACACCTTCACCAACGAGCCCGTCAGTGATGAGCAGATCGCCGCGCTCTACGACTTGGTGAAGTGGGCGCCGACCTCGTTCAACCAGCAACCGTTGCGGGTGGCACTGATCCGGTCGGAGCAGGCGAGGAGCCGCCTCATCCCATTGATGTGGGACACCAACCAGGGCAAGACCGCGGCAGCCCCGCTCGTCGCTGTGCTCGCCGCAGACCTCGAGTTCCACCAGAACCTGCCCGAGCAGTTCCCGGTGTTCCCTCAGGCGAAGGACGTCTTCTTCGCCGAGGAGGAGACCCGGATCGAGTCAGCATTGCTCAACGCCACCCTGCAGATCGGGTACTTCATCCTCGGTGTCCGGGCGATCGGCCTCGCGGCCGGGCCGATGGTGGGCTTCCATGCCGACAAGGTCGGCGAGGAGTTCTTCCCGGGCGGTCGGCACCGAGCCCTCGTCGTGGTCAACATCGGCAAGCCAGGCCCGGACGCCTGGTACGACCGGCTGCCCAGGCTGGAGTACGAACGAGTGTTCACCACGCACTGAGTCGTCGAGACCCGGCTCACCCGGTTCGCAACCGCACTGACGACCAAGGAGGGAAGCAGTGTCCCGTACACCCATGGACCTGCAAGCGAATCCCATCGAGCCACTCCGTGAGCTCTTCTACGCGCACTATCGGTTCCAGTATCTGAGCGCGGCGTTCCAGTTCGGGCTCTTCGAGCTGCTCGGTCGCGAGCCCGGCCTCACCCGGGCGGACATCGCCGAGCGGCTGGAGATCGATAGCCAGCCGGCCCGGATCCTCCTGCTCGGCTGCACCTCGGCCGGTCTGCTGTCCAAGGACGGCGACCGCTACTTCAACACCGCGGTCTCGGAGCCGCTCACGGGCAAGCTCGATGACGTGCCTGCCGCGTTCGTACCGTGGGAGCAACATGTCAACTACCGGCCGATGGCGTGGTTCTACGAGTCGCTGAAGGAGAACACCAACGTCGGTCTGCGGCGCGAGATCCCGGGGGAGTCACCCACCCTGTACGGACGGCTCGCCCTCAACGCCGAGCTGGAGACCACGTTCCACAACATGATGGGCTCGGTGAGCCGGCTGGTCGCCGAGGAGCTCGTACAACAGCTGGACCTGTCGAAATACACCCATCTGCTCGATGTGGGCGGTGGCACCGCGATCAACGCGACGTACCTGGCGCGCCGCTGGCCGGACCTGCGGGTCACCATTGCCGACCTGCCGACCATCGCGGAGACGGCGAACGCGAAGATCTCCTCGCTCGGGCTCGAAGACCGGGTGCGGGCGGTGGGCCTCAATGCCTTCAGCGACGAGTTCCCCCAGGGCTGCGACGCCGTCCTCTTCGGCCATTTCCTGGAGATCTGGTCGATCGAGCGCAACAAGGCCCTGATGGCGAAGGCGGCCAGGGCCGTCGAGCCGGGGGCAGGCATCTTCGTGGTCACCCCCGGCGCGGACGACGACGAGACCGGTCCCGACCTGGCGGCCGCCCTCTCGGCGTACTTCATGACCGTCGCCTCCGGCGAGGGCATGGTCTACACCTGCGCGGAGTACGAGGAGTGGTTCTCCGAGGTCGGCTTCGAGCCGACGGGGCGGCTGTCCGTGGGCAGCCTCGGTGACGTCGTCATCTCCGGTGTCAAGCGGTAGGGCCTCGTCGGCAGCACCGGCCCGCGGAGCCGAGGTGCCGCCGACGAGGCTGGCGCCGCGGCGTCAGGGTGCGACCGAAGCCGCCGGCTGCACGCCCAGCGCGGTCAGGACCGTCTCGGTGGTGGGTACGGCTGCGCAGCGCTCAGCGGCGTAGGTCAACGCCAACCGGTGATAATCCAGGGAGAAGTCGGCGACTGCATCGGCGACGAGAAATGGCTGGATGTCGTTGCAGAACGCCTCAGCAGCGGTCATCAGGCACCCGACGTGGGCGTACACCCCGCAGATCACCAACTGGTCGCGGCCGGTGCGGCGGAGGAAGCCCAGCAACTCGGTGCGGTGCAGGGCGCTGTAGCGCCACTTCGTGAGCACCAGGTCGCCCGCGCTCGGCTGTAGCGGCTCAACCACCTCGCGGTGCCCGGGTTGCATCGTCATGCCCGGCCCCCAGAAGTCCTTGAGCAAGCCGCGCTCCTCGTCGGACATCCCGCCCGGCTGGGCGGTGTACGCCACCGGCAAACCGAGCGCTGCGCAGTGCGTGCGCAGTAGGCCAACGTTGCGCACCAGCTCCACGACGGGCGACTCGTCGCGCGGGAAGAACCGGATGAAGTACTTCTGCATGTCATGGATCAGCAGCACGGCGCGGACCGGGTCGATCACCCAGTCGACCTTGCTCTCGGCGACGTCGTTGCTGGTGGGCATAGGGTACGAGATGATTTCCGGGATGCTCACAGGGGATCTCCTCACAGGGTCCAGCTCGCCACCACGGCCAACGCCTGCTCTGGGTTGAGGCGGGGGTCGCAGAGGGTCGTGTAGTGGTCGCCGACACGCGCGAGCTCGGAGCCGTCCGCGACGCATTCGCTGACCGGCTCCGGTGTCGCCTCCAGGTGCACCCCGCCTGCGACACCGCCTGCGGCGGTCACCGCCTTGGTGAAGGCGCGCACCTCGCGGATGATCTGCTCCACCAGCCGTGTCTTGCGGTTACCTGGAGCCATCATCGTGTTGGCGTGCATCGGGTCGCACAGCCAGATGACCGGGTGCCCGGCAGCCCGGACTGTGGTGACCAGCTCCGGTAGGCGCTGGGTCGCCAGGTCGGCGCCGAGGCGGGCGATGAGCGTCAGCCGGCCGGGCTCCCGGCCCGGGTCGAGGTGGCTACACAAGGCGCGCAGGTCAGCGGTGCTCATGGTGGGTCCGACCTTGCAGGCCACCGGGTTGCTCACGGTGGAGAGCAGGCGGACATGCGCGCCATCGACCTGCCGGGTACGGTCGCCGACCCATGGCCAATGGGCCGAGCTGAGCAGCCGACGCCCGCCGGCCAGGTGCCTTAGCTGAGGCAGCTCGTAGTCCAGTACCAGCGCCTCGTGGCTGGTCCACACCGCGGTCTCCGGCACCGGTGCCCAGGTCTTGCTGCGCCACAGGTACGTCATGACCGAGGTGGCCGCTCGGTGGCAGGCCAGCATGCGCAGCGGGTCGGGCCGACGGCTGAGCTGGTCCGGCTCCGGCCCGTTGACCAGCGGCCCACGGAAGGCAGGTAGCTCGACGCCGCCGCAGAGCTCGGTCGGGTGGGTACGCGGCTTGGCGAACTGCCCGGCGATCCGGCCGACCCGGATCACCGGCAGATCGGCGCGCATCCGCAGCACGCCTGCCAGTGCTTCGAGGAGGCCGACTTTGCGGGACAGGGCGGTGGGGGTGCACTCAGCCGGGTGTTCGGCGCAGTCACCGGCCTGGACGACCAGCAATCGGCCGGCGGCCACCTCGGCGAGCAGTTGGCGCAGGGTGCGCACCTCGTCCCAGCCAACCAGCGGGGGCATCTCGGCGAGGTCTGCGCGCACTCTGTCGACCAGCCACTCGTTCTCCCACGAGGGCTGCTGCTCCGCCGGTAACGACCTCCAGTAGTCCAGTTCACGATCGTCCAGCGTGGTCTGGGACCTGCTTGGATGGGCCAGCGTGCTGTCGCTGATCACCGGTACTCCCTCTTCTCGCGTGGCGTCCCGCCGGTCGGGCGGGACCGGTCGTGGAACAGCCGGGGCAGGCATGCGCGTGTCGGTACTCGGGTCTCGGCCGCGCGGGGTCAGGACAAGGAGGCCGAGACAGGTCGGCGTGCCTCGGCGCTGCACTCCAATCTGGGCGCCGGGTCGGGTAGCAACTCGGCGACCACCTGGCCGATGAGATCGACCCCCCGCCGGGTCAGCACCGACTCGGCGTGGAACTGCAACGAGCGGAACTGGTCGCCGCGGGTGGCGTGGACCACTCCGGTGAGCGGGTCGCGGTCAAGCTCGACCTTGCCGCCGCCTACCGGTGCCTCGACATGGTCAGCCTCGGCGTACGCCGCGAAGGTGTTGTAGAAGCCGCAGTGCTCCCGCCGGCCGAATACCTCGATCTCGTGCTGCGCCCCCTGGTTCGGCACCGGAAGGCGGCGCAGCTCCAGCCCGAGCAGGTCCGCGAGCACCTGGTGGCCCAGGCACACCGCCAGCAGCGGGCGGCCCTCATCGAGCAGCTGGCCGATGAGCCGCCGCATCGTGGCAATCTTGTGGTCATCGACCATTCGCGGGTCGCCCGGACCTGGTCCGACCACGACCAGGTCGTAGCCGTCGACGAGGTGGCCTGCGTCGAACCGGCGGATCGTCACATCGTGTCCGAGCGCGGTCAGCTGGTGTCCGAGCATGGCGGTGAAGTGGTCCTCACAGTCGATCACCAGCACGCTACGGCGGAGGTGCGCGGGTAGTGCCCGGGACCGATCGTGGTGCGGTCGCAGCCAGAACGGGGCCAGGCACTCGTTTCGCGTGGCCAGGACCCGCCGGATCTCCGGGCGATCCCAGAACTCTTTGTCGGGCCCGCCCGGTACGACCGGCACCGGGGCGCGGCCGGCCTCGAAGGCAGCGAGCAGTGCCTGGGCCTTGGTACGGGTCTCGGCGACCTCCGACCACGGGTCGGAGTGACGGACCAGCGTCGCGCCGACGTCGATGCGCACCCCGCCGGACCGGTTGATGTCCGCGGTGCGGATCCCGATCGTCGAGTCCAGCGTCTGCCTGCCGTCGCCGTCACGGCCGATCAGGGCGAGCGCGCCTGCGTAGTAGCCGCGGCCGCGGCGCTCGTACCGGGCGATCACCCGGCAGGCGCTCTCCAGCGGGCCGCCGGTCACGGTCGGCGCGAACATCGTCTCGTGCAGGATCCGCCGGACGTCGAGGTCCGTGTACCCCTCGATGAAGTACTCGGTGTGGGCAAGCCGGGCCATCGGCCGGAGCCGGGGGCCGATCACCCGCCCGCCGCCATGGCACACCCGCCCCATCATCTTGAGCTCTTCGTCAAGCACCATGTGCAGCTCGTCGACCTCCTTGCGGTCGTCGAGGAAGCTGCGCAGTGCCGAGACATCGCGCCCACCGGGCGGGTACCGGAAGGTGCCGCTGATCGGGTTCATGGTCGCCGTGCCTGCGGTGAGGGTGACGTGCCGTTCCGGGCTTGCGCCGATCAGCGTCCGGTTGCCGGTGTGCACGAGGAAGGTCCAGTGCACGCCGGTCTCGGCGGCCAGCAGCCGCCCGAACACCGCCAGCGCATGCCGTTGTGGCTGCTCGGCGCAGTTGTCGATGCTCGCCAGCAGCGACCGCTTGATCACGAAGTTGGCGCCCTCCCCCCTGCCGATCTCGTTGGCGATGACGCCACGGACAAGGTCGGCGTACTCGGCGTCGGTGACGTCGAAGCCGGCGCCGCGCAGGGGCGTCGTGACCTCCGGTACGGCGTCCAGGACCTCAGCGACGGGTAGTGACCGGTGCCGGTGCACCCGCAGTGCCTGCAGCGGCGTGCCGTCATCGCGGCACGCGAACCCGCGCTCGGCGATCTGCTGGTACGGCACCAGCGCGAGCAGGTCGGTCGACGGGCCACCGGTGGGCTCTCCCCCGGGTACGGGCAGGTCGGCCAGCCGAGGCGCGGTGATCATCTTACCCACGAGCAGGTCGACGGTGTCGGTGCTGGACTCGGGGCGGTACAGCAGGGCGAAGGGCGGGTTGTCCGAATTCAGGATGTCGGGTAGCCAGGTCATCTCGCTCGCTTCCGGTGAGCAGTCAGGGCGGAATACCTCGCCAGCCGGCTCACGTCGGACGCCTATTGGCATGTGAGTGAGCGCAACAACCGATCCGGCGACCCGTCCAGCATCACAATGCGCCAAGCCGACTACAACTACTCGTTCAAGCAGGAAATAATTACCCGAAACAGCCGCGACTATCGGTATCTGGACAGGCCCGCCCGGACTCAGTTCCCGACGACGAGGCCGAGCACCATGGCCGGATCGGCCGGTGGCTGATCGCCGCGCCACGCGACGTGCTGGTCGGGTCGGACCACTACGAGGTCCCGCTGGAGCACCTGCCGCACGTGCGGATCGTCGATGACCACGTGGGCCAGCGGCACGCCGAGTCCGGCAGCCTCGTCGACCAGCACCGCCCCTGCCCGCGAGCCTGACGTGTCCAGGAGGGTCAGCGCTGGCCCGAGCAGGTCGTACAACTCGGTCCCGTCGGCGAGCCGGACGCTGGGCAGCCGCCCGCCCGGCCAGGTGGTGGCGACGATGCGCTGCCAGTCCCACGCCGGCTCCACGCCCTGCTCCCGCTGTACCACCGGCGAGTCGCGGTACCGGTCACCGAAATGGATGCCGGTGTTGTCGATCTGGTACCGCTCATGGTCGAGGAACCCGGCGAGCTGGCCGCGCGACGCGCCGCAGGCGGCCAGCACCGGGTACCGTCGCCAGACGTCGAGCAGATTGGCGCACATCTCCCGGTTGAACAGCGCGACCGGCCTGCGCTCGGCCTGGTAGCTGTCCAGCAGCCGGTCCCCGGCCCAGTCGTTGACCGCGGCGGCCAGCTTCCAGCCCAGGTCGACGGCGTCGCCGAGGCCGGTGTTCGCCCCGTGCCCCCCGGTGGGGAAGAACTGGTGCGCGGAGTCACCGGCCAGGAACACCGAGCCGCACCGGTACGCCTGCGCCACCGCAAGCTGGCCCTTCCAGTGCGCGACGGCCAGCACCTCGTCGATGGTGAGGTCGATGCCGAGCCGCTCACGGATCACCGCCACCGGGTCGGCGTCGCGCTGCTCGTCGTCGAAGAGCGGGAAGGTCCCGGTCCACAGCTGCTCGCCGTCGCGGGAGACAAGTGTCAGCCCGCGCGAGGCGATGGTCAGGAAGAATCGACCGTACCGGTGCAGGGCCGGGTCTGCGCTGCGGAAGAAGACATCTCGGTGCTCCAGCGCCGGCCCCATACCGGAGCCCGTACCGGCCGGATCGATGCCTGCGATCCGGCGGACCGCGCTGTTCGCGCCGTCGCAGCCCACCAGGTACCGGGCCCGGACCTGCAGACGCTGCCCGGTGGCTGTCTCGACGACGGCGGCGCTCACACCGTCGTCGTCCTGGGTGAAGCGCTCGAATGTCCACCCTTCGCGCAGATCAACCAGGTCCAGCCGGTGAAGGTGGCGTCGGCCCAGCTCTTCGAGCCGGGAGCCGATCACGCGCTGGTAGGCTTCGCACGGCATGGTGCCGTCGTTGACCTGTGCCATCCGCTGCCGGACCTGGTCGACGGACGGGTACTCCCAGACCGACACCGGAGGCTGGTCGAGGCGCTCGGTCCAGTGGAAGTTGAACAGCTGGTCGGACGGCACGCCGTGGGCCCGGATCTCCTCGACGAGCCCCAGCCGGCGGTAGTGCTCCATGCTGCGTCCGTTGAGGAAGTCCATCTTCGGGTGACGGGACGTAGTGGCGGACCGGTCCACCACGAGGCTGGGCACGCCGTGGTGGGCAAGCTCGGCGGCGAGCATCGCGCCGACCGGCCCGGCGCCGACCACCAGGATCGGTATCGCTAACTGAGTGGTTGGCATGCGGCCAGGATGCCCGACTCCGGCGGCTGCTGACAGCACGTTCTCACGCGATCTTTCGACGCCCCTGTCAGCTCACTACCCGGGTAAGTAGTTCATCATCGCCGGGCGGCGAACTAGCGTTGTCGCTGACCACCCGAATCTGGTGAGCAGCGAATTCCTGTCAATGCCGCCTGTGATCGAGGACACATATGGGGATTGTGGTGCGCAAGTACGGCGGGACCTCTGTGGCCGACGCGGCCTGCCTGTTCCGGGCGGCGGCCTCGGTGGCGGCCGTGCACGGCGCGGGCACCTCGGTCGTCGTGGTGGTCTCCGCGCAGGGCAACACCACTGACGAGCTGCTGCGCCGGGCGGCCGAAGTCGGGGGCGCCGCCGCGAGCCGGGAGACCGACCAGCTGCTCGCGACCGGTGAGTGCGCCTCGGCGGCGCTGATGGCGATCGCCCTGAGTGCGCTCGGGGTACCGGCGGTCTCGTTGACCGGCGCTCAGGCCAACGTGGTCGCAGCCGGGCCACCCGGTGCCGGCCTGATCACCGGTGTCGACACCACACGCATCCGGGCACATCTCGCCCAGGGACGGGTTGTGGTGGTCGCCGGATTCCAGGGCGTCAACTCCGACGGCGACGTGCTCACCCTCGGTCGGGGAGGTTCGGACACCACCGCAGTGGCGCTGGCGGCGGTGCTCGACGCAGCGGCCTGCGAGATCTACACCGATGTGGACGGTGTCTACAGCGCCGACCCCCGGGTGGTGGCCACCGCCCGGGTGCTGCCGGAAGTGCGGGCCGACGTGACGGTCGAGATGGCGTTCGCGGGGGCGAAGGTGCTGCACCCCCGCGCGGCGGAGCTGGCGGCGGCCCGGGACATCGAGGTTCGGGTGCGCAGCTCGTTCACCGACGGTACGGGGACCACGATCCCGCGCCGGACCGGCAGGGATGGCCTGGAGGACCACGGGGTGACGGCCGTGACGCACGACCTGGACGTGGTGCGGGTCCTGGTCCATTCCGACGGTCCCCGCCGGGATCTGGCGGCCGACCTGTTGGCCGTACTCGCCGAGTGCAACGCACCACTGGATCTGGTGGCCCGGTCCGGCCCGTTCGAGGACGAGTTCCGGATGGGCTTCACCATGCGCCGCGCCGACCTGGCCCGGGTGGCACCCGCGCTGCGGGAGAAGGCCGCGTCGGTGGGTGGCACAGTGGTGCTCGACGACCGGGTGGCGAAGGTGTCGGTGATCGGCGTCGGGCTGCTGAGCCGACCGGAGTACACCGCCCGCTTGCTCACCGCCCTGGCCGACGCCGGCATCCCGACCAGTTGGCTCTTCACGTCTCAGCTGCGCACCTCGGTCACCGTGCCGCTGGACCGCACGCTGCACGCGGTCGCACTGCTGCATGAGGAGCTCCTGCCAGACCACGACCCCTCGATGGCATCCGCCTGACAACTCTGGGAGTGCACAGTGCCCACCACCACCGCGACCGTCAACATCCCGTTCGCGCGACAGGTTCGGCTCAACCGACTGTACCGGCACGAGTACGGGCGGCTGCTGGTCGTGCCGCTGGACCACTCCGTCACCAACGGCCCCATCACCGGCGGCCGTGGGGTCGATCGGCTCATCGGCCAGCTCGCAGGCAACGGCGTCGACGCTGTGGTGCTGCACAAGGGCAGCCTGCGCTACGTCGACCACCGCTGGTTCGCCCACGTGTCGTTGATAGTGCACCTGTCGGCCAGCACCGAGCACGCCGGTGACCCGGACGCGAAATACCTGGTCGCCAGCGTCGAGGAGTCGCTGCGCATGGGCGCGGACGCGGTCAGCGTGCACGTCAACCTGGGTTCGCGCGAAGAGGCACGCCAGATCGCCGACCTCGCGGCGGTCTCCGAGGCGTGTGACCGCTGGAACGTCCCGCTGCTGGGCATGATGTACCCGCGGGGACCCGGGATCGACAACCCGCACGACCCGGCGCTGGTCGCGCACGCTGCCACCCTCGCCGCCGACCTCGGTGTCGACATCGTCAAGACACTCTATGTCGGATCGGTCGATGAGATGGCCGAGATCACCCGCAGCACCCCAGTACCGATCATCGTCGCCGGCGGTCCACGCCGGGACGACCGGGCCGACGTGCTGGCCTTCGTAGCCGAGGTGGTGCGCGCCGGTGCCGCCGGCGTGGCCATGGGCCGCAACGTCTTCCAGTCCGACGACCCCGGCCGGCTCACCCGGGAGATGTCAGCGCTGGTGCACCACAACCTCGCCCCGCCGGCCGTCCCCGAGCTGGACTGGTTCCCGGTGGCCGTCCCCTGACCCCACCGCCAGACCCGAACCGAGGAGGATCTTGTGAAGCTTTGCTGGCTGGACGTACGCGAGGTGGGCGCCGCCCGTGACGCGATCACCGAGGAAGCGGTGCACCAGCGCATCGACGGCATCGTCGCCGCCGAGGTGAGCGTGCTGGAGGGTCTGCCGCCCACCGTGACGAAGGTGCTCGTCCCCCGTGAGCCCGAGCTGCCCGCCGAGCTCGACCAGGTCGACGTGGTCATCGTCCACGAGGCGGTCCACGGCCAACCCGCGGAGCTTGCCACCCGGTACCCGGGTGTGCAGTTCGGCTGCTACATCGAGATCGTCGACGCGCCCACCCTGGAGCTGGCCTGCCAGGCCGCCCGGGCCGAGCAGTGGAGCCTGCTGCACTTCCGGGACCCGACCAAGATCCCGTTGGAGATCGTCATCGCGGCGGCGGCAGGCACCAAGGGCAATATCATCACCGTCGCCGGTGACGTCGAGGAGGCGGAGATCATCTTCGGCGTGCTCGAACACGGATCTGACGGCGTGATGCTGGCACCCCGGCGGGTTGGCGACGCCACCAGACTCAAAGCCGCCGCTCAGTACCGCCCGGACGACCTGGAGCTGACCGAGCTGGAGGTCACCGCTCTTTCGCACGTGGGCATGGGCGAGCGGGCCTGCGTGGACACCTGCACCTACTTCAATGAGGACGAGGGCATCCTGGTCGGCTCGTACTCCAAGGGCATGATCCTGTGCGTCAGCGAGACCCACCCGCTGCCGTACATGCCCACCCGGCCGTTCCGGGTCAACGCCGGTGCGATCATGTCGTACACGCTGTCGACCAACGGCCGGACCAACTACCTCAGCGAGCTGAAGGCCGGCAGCAAGGTGCTGGCTGTCGATGTCAAGGGCCGCACCCGGGTGACCACCGTCGGCCGGGTGAAGATCGAGTCCCGCCCGCTGCTCTCGGTCGATGCGGTGGCTCCGAACGGAACGACGGTCAACCTGATTTTGCAGGACGACTGGCATGTGCGGGTTCTCGGGCCCGGTGCAACGGTACTCAACAGTACCGAGCTCAAGCCCGGTGACCGGGTACTCGGGTACCTGCCGGTGGAGGACCGGCACGTCGGCTACCCGATCACCGAGTTCTGCCGCGAGCAGTGAAACACTATGCCTGTCTTCGACTTTCACACCCGGCTGGCTCCTCGCCCCGGCGCGGCCGATCGGCTGCTCGCCGTCCTCGACGACTGCAAGATCGATCGTGCCGCCGTGGCCGCGGGCGGCACGATCGATCTGCGGCAGCTCTCACGCCAGCTCGTCGAGGGCGGCCACGTGGAGACCAACGCGGACAACGACGCCGTCCTCGCCGCGTGCAATGCCTCCGGCGGCCGGCTGGTGCCGTTCTTCTTCGCCAACCCGCACCGCCCGGCCAGCGACTACGCCGAGCGGGGCGAGCGGTTCCAGGGCGTGGAGATCTCGCCTGCCGTGCACGGCGTACGGCTCACCGACCCCAGAACCGCTGCCCTGATCGCCGAGGCCGAGCGGTTGGGGCACCCGGTTTACCTGGTCTGCATCGCCAGACCAGGCTGTGATGTGGCAGCGCTGGTCGACCTGGCGCGCCAGTTCCCCGCAGTGACCTTCGTACTCGGCCACACCGGCATCGGGAACATCGACTACCACGCGGTTGCCCTGATCACGCCGGTGCCCAACATCGTGCTGGAGACCTCCGGCGGCTACAGCGGCGTACTGCGCGATGCGATCGATCGGTTGGGCGACGGGCGGGTGCTGTTCGGTTCGGAGTTCCCGCTGCAGCACCCCTCCGTCGAACTCGCCAAGTACCAGGCGATACAGATCACGCCCGCCGAATGGGAGCGAGTGGCCTGGGACAACGCGATCCGGCTACTCAAGCTGAGCACACCATGATCCAACTGGAGGCATCGTGACCCAGATCAGCCCGCCACGTCCCCGGCTCGACACCTCGCTGCCTCAGCTCGGCGACTGGGGCAGCGAGCAGGAGCTCGCCGCCCTCCAGGACGCTCAGTTGTCGACGACGTTGCGATGGGCGGCCAGCTCGCCCTTCTACCAGGCCCGGTTCACCGGGACGGCACCGGTCGACCGGGCCGGCCTGCTGGCCCAGCCACTCACCACCAAGCAGGACCTCCGCGACCAGTACCCATTCGGGTTACTCGCCGTAGAGAAGCACCGGCTAGCCACGTACCACGAGTCCAGCGGCACCGCCGGTCGGCCGACTCCGTCCTACTACACCGCTGAGGACTGGGTCGACCTGGCCGAGCGGTACGCGCGTAAGTGGGTCGACATCCGCGCCGAGGACTTGTTCCTGGTCCGTACCCCGTACGCGCTGATGATCACCGGACACCTGGCGCACGCGGCAGCCCGGCGCCACGGCGCCACGGTGGTGCCGGGGGACAATCGGTCCCTGGCCATGCCGTACTCCCGGGTGATCCGGGTGATGCACGACCTCGGGGTGAGCCTGACCTGGTCGATGCCGACCGAGACACTGCTGTGGGCAGCGGCGGCGCGAGCCGCCGGTTACCGGCCCGACGCGGACTTCCCGGCGTTGCGGGCGCTGTTCGTCGGCGGCGAGCCGCTCAGCGAGGCCCGGAAGGCGCGGATCAGCGAGCTGTGGGGGGTACCGCTGGTCGAGGAGTACGGGTCGACCGAGACCGGCAGCCTGGCCGGCGAGTGCCCACATGGCCGGATGCATCTGTGGGCCGACCGGGCGATCTTCGAGGTGTACGACCCGAGAACCGGCCGGATCGGTGCGACGGGCGCGGGTCAACTCGTCGTTACCCCGCTGTTCCGCGAGGCCATGCCGTTGCTGCGGTACAACCTGGAGGACGACGTCGAGATCTCCCACGCGCCGTGCGACTGCGGATGGGCATTACCGACGGTGCGAGTGCTCGGGCGGGCGGCATTCGGATACCCGGTTGGTAATACCAGGGTCACCCAGCAGCGGGTCGAGGAACTGGTGTACGGGCTGCCCCTCGAGTATGAGGTGTTGTTCTGGCGTGCCCGGGCGGAGCGGGACCGGCTGCGGGTGGAGATCGAAGTGCCCGACGACTACCGCACTGCCGCGTGCGCGGCACTGGTCGCCGGGATCCAGGCCGAGTATGCGGTGCCTGCGGAGGTCAATGGGGTGCCCGTGGGCACGCTCGTACCTGGCCACGTGTTGACCGGCGTGCACGACGTAGTCAAGCCGCGCGGTCTGTTCGGTGCGGACGAGGACTGGGATAAGGCGCTGCTGTACTACTGAGAAAGGACGTACAGTGCAGAGCACTGGACCACGGATCGCAATCGTCGGCGCGGGTATCGCAGGATTGACCACGGCGATCGCTCTCACTCAGGCCGGACTGGCCTGCGAGGTGTTCGAGCAGGCGCCGTACCTGGCTGAGGTCGGCGCGGGTCTCCAGCTCGCGCCGAACGCCGTGCGGCCGCTGCGCCGGCTCGGCCTCGGCAAGCAGCTCGACCGGGTGGCGGTACGGGCCGAAGCGATTGAGATGCGCCGATGGAGCGACGGCGAGCTGATCATGTCGACCCCGCTGGGCGACGAGTGCGAGGAGCGCTTCGGTGCCCCGTATTGCACGGTGCACCGGGCGCATCTGCACCAGTACCTGCGCGAACTGCTGCCCGACGGTGTGCTGCGCCTGGGCATGCGTTGCTGCCGGCTCAGCGAGGAGTCCGACGCCGTCGAGCTGACGTTCCAGAACGGCCGGATGGCCCACGCTGACCTGGTGGTCGGCGCCGACGGCATCCACTCGGTCGTGCGTGACCAGCTGGCCCACGACCAGCCACGCTTCTCCGGCCAGTCGATCTATCGAGGCCTGCTGCCTGCCATCCGGCTGCCCAGGCTCGCCGAGGACCCCAAGGTACGGCTGTGGCTCGGGCCCGGCCAGCACTGCGTCAGCTACCTCGTCGCGGGTGGCGAGTGGATCAGCTTCGGGGCCACCACCCCGGCCGACGGCCGGCGGACCGAATCCTGGTCGGCCACCGGGCAGGTCGAACAGATGGTCAAGGCATACCGGGGCTGGCATCCCGACGTCCTGGAACTGCTCTCGGCGGCCGACTCGGTACGCCACTGGGCACTGCACGATCGGGACACCATCACGCCGTGGAGCACAGACCGCCTGACCCTGGTCGGGGATGCGGCGCACCCGATGCTGCCGTTTCTGGCGCAGGGCGCCAACCAGGCGATCGAGGACGCGGTCGTGCTCGCCCAGTGTCTGCGCACCACGGGATCGGATGAACTCGCGCCGGCGCTGCGCCGGTACGAGCGGATCCGGGCTCCCCGGACGGCGGAGGTCCACGAGCGTTCGCGCGGTAACTCACGGGCCCTGCACCTGGCCGACAACGAGGCCCGGCGCACGCGAGATGCCGAGCTCGGCCGCTGTGCCGATCTATCCCATCAGGACTGGCTGTACGGGTACGACGCGGAGCTCGCTGCCGCGCATTGATCGTTCATCAATAACGGGGAGGCCACAACCATGGAGCACAACGGGATCGAAGGCAGCGTCGCGATCGTCACCGGCGCCGCGCAAGGTATCGGTCGGGCGGTCTCGCGCGAACTGGCACAGCGAGGTGCATTGGTGGCGGCGGTGGACCGCAACGCTGATGAGCTGGTCAAGACCGTCGAGGAGATCGGTCCTGAGCTTTCGGCGTTTCCCACCGACCTGCGCGACCCCACAGCGGTGGTCCGGACCATTGACCAGGTCGAAGAGGATCTCGGTCCGATCGGCATCCTGATCAACGTGGCCGGGGTGCTGCCGATGGGTGCGATCGTGGACCTGACCGACGAGCAATGGTCGGGGGCATTCGCCGTCAACACCCACGGTGTCTTCTACATGTCCCGCACGGTTGCCAGATCCATGGTGAGGCGCCACTCCGGGACGATCGTCACGGTCAGCTCCAACGCGGCCTACATCCCGAGGATGCAGATGGCCGCGTACGCGGCATCGAAGGCGGCCGCCACCGCATTCACCAAGTGCCTCGGCCTTGAGCTGGCCGACCACGGAATCCGGTGCAACGTGGTCTCCCCCGGCTCGACCGAGACGCCGATGCTGCGTGGCATGTGGGTCGACGACAGCGGCCCCTTCGCCACCATAGGGGGTTCTCTCGATACGTACCGGACGGGCATCCCGTTGCGGAAGCTGGCCCAGCCGGAGGATGTTGCCGAGGCCATCGCTTTCTTGGTCTCCGACCGAGCCGGTCACATCACCATGCATGATCTGTGCGTGGACGGTGGAGCGACGCTCGGAGTGTAAGTTCAGTTCCGGGACGCCAGTAGCTTCGCCAGCTCGATCCTGGACGTCACTTCCAGCTTCCGGAAAATGTGCCGCAGGTAGTAGTTCACGGTATGTGGTGAGAGGTAAACTCGGCGGGCGATCTGCTGGTTGGTCAACCCTTCGCCGGCGAGCTGTGCGATTGTCCGTTCCTTTTCACCGAGGCTGTCCCAGGTCGAGTTCAGCCGTGGCAGTCCGCCGTTCGGGCGTATGGCCTCCTGGGAGAGGATCTCGTGCACATAGATTGGCACGGACTCACGGACCGCCCGCCACAACAACGTGTTCCGGAATGCGAGGTTCGGGCCATCACTGGTCACCAACCCTGCATCGCTGGCCTCCTCCAGCAGCGCCAGCAGGTTCGCGACCGGCTCCGCCGTGAAGTCGGCGATCGTCGCGACGCACAGCTGCCGGTCCACTGCGGCGGCTACCTGCAGCATCTGCCGACAGCGCGGGGAAAGCTCGTTGAGCCGGTGTCCTACCACCCGCCTGACACGCTTGGGGATCTCGGTGTGCAGTGCCCGTACCTGTCCCTCGACTGAATGCAGTGCCCATTCTTCGCGCAGTCCGACGATCAGCTCCGTGATCATCTGTGGGTTGCCGCCCGCTTGGGCGACGAACTCCAAGAGGGTGGCGGAGGGAGGCGCGCAGAGCATCTCTGTCACCAGCTCGATGACGAGGTCTTCAGGCAGGTCAGCCAGCGACCCGTACACCACCTCGTCTGCGGCGAGGGCCGCTGGCCAGCTCAAGGTACGTGCGGTGATCATCCAGATGCTGGACGAACGGTAGCGTCTCGACAGCAACCGCATCTCCAACCTCAGCCGGTCGGGGTCGGCCAGGTGGGCGTCGTCAACGGCGACCAGCACTGGCACGTCCGTGTCGTTTGCCGGCAACTGGCTGCCGGCAATCAACTCCGGTTCCTGGGAGCAGAGGCACCAGCATGCTGTGAGGGCCGTCATGTCGCGCCCGTCGATCGGGCCCACCAAGGGGAATCCAAGCTCGCGGGCGATGTCCACCGCCTCGCGCAGTACGTAGCTCTTGCCAACCCCTATGTCGCCCTCGACGACAAGGGCGCGGGTAACTGTCGATTCATCGGATCTGGTGTCGGACAGTAAGTTAGTCAGTTTGCGGAGAACATCCCTCTTGCCCTGCAAGGTCGACCTCATCGTGATGCTCCTCCTTTGCGGGTGCTCGGCTGTATTTTTGCCGACCGATTGCATACGGTACTTGACCTCATTTAATCGGAAGTGTTGTTCAGCACACTCCCCAACACTGTCTACGCCGGAAAGTAATTCTTAGCAAACACAACGAAGACGAGAACAACACGTTTGATGACGTCTCAGCTAGGCTGCGTCGGTGAGTCTCCCCATCTGGTGATCATTCGTCCTCCCGTCGCCAGGCGGACTGCACATAAGAGCGGTGGGAGGCACCCCTTGATACGCTCCTTTTCGTAGGAGCTGAAACATTTTCGTAACTTTCCGTTCGGCTGAGACGACCGAACGTAAACATTCACCGGCGGTGGGTTCCTGTTGCGGTGCGTGACGATCTTGTGAGCGGTTCGGGGCTGTTGCGACACGCCGGGACCTCGGGGTGCGTGCGTGAACCCGCCGGTTGTGGTGATCTTCTCGGGTGTCGGTTCCGGGTGAGATGTCGCGCGAG
>Ga0136615_10000201_pt1 | contig 26382 bp, 22 predicted proteins | sample AntDrymUQ2882206_2_FD_106647 | JGI IMG/M metagenome (GOLD analysis project Ga0136615, IMG submission 106647) | Polar desert sand microbial communities from Dry Valleys, Antarctica - metaG UQ288 (22.06) | ecosystem: Environmental > Terrestrial > Soil > Desert | place: Antarctica: Dry Valley... | reverse complement strand
CCATCGTTGCCGCCTCCGGCACATACCGCTCGGATGCGAAATCTACCTCAACGCCTCGACCGACGGTCATATCTGTGTCTGAACTACCGTCAAATGACAATTGATTCACAGCCTCTCAGAGGAAGCGCGCCGGGAAGCCTACCGGGTCCTTGTTCAAAACCGAGCTGAGGTGCTACGGGACACCCGTGCGGCGACAAATGGGAACTACGCGCTAGGTAGCAGGCGATTCCAGGCTGAGATCAGCGCCTTGGCAGGACGGCGCGTGACAAGAGGCAGGGCAGGACGCCCTCCGAAAGACCCGCCCGTCCCCGAAGGCAAGGTCTCTTCGACTAGAAGATAATCGTGGTCCCCAATGTCCAATGCAGCGGTTTACGCGGGTCGTCAGTTTAGTGCGACAAAACCCCAAGTCAGCAATTGAAACCAAGTGAGTGTCGAACCAGTTTCAGGTTTTCATTGAACTAAAGGAGGAAGATTACCATAATAGCTTTTATCAGCAATAGTCGGATTGGATAATCAACAAACTTCAGCAGACGACTGAATGCAATACGAAACGAGCTTGCTGGATATTGTATACGAGGCGGTTTTCAGCACCCCGACGTTTAAGCTGGCGAGAGAAAACGTCGATGTGTTGAGTATCTTTTATCAGCATCTTGCTCCTGGCTATCTAGTGCGGCCCAGCGACATGCAAGTCAGTGGTGGTACTGCGCTTTCGGACGTAAAGGCAAAGATAACGCTGTTCAGAGGTAATGGGGTATTGGAAGTGGCGACGGATAGGTTTTCTGCGACCTTTACCAATCTGGTTGGCGAGAGGGACATCGAAACCATCAAAGACTGTGTCACCATCAGCCTCAGCGCCTTGGCTGAATGGTTGCCCACCATGACTTACAGGGAACACGTGATTCGAAGCGCAGCGCACTTGAGTCTGTTGAGCGATAGCCCGAGCGCCGCAGATGACTTTTTGAATAACCTCATGGGTAACAAGATGGCGTTCCGAGCTGAGGGCTTCGGCGCGTCCAAGAGCCATTTTGGTGTTAAAGCTGACTTTGAGAACCCAGAGGAAAAATGGATTGTCAACTTTGATGTTTTCCGCTCTTGGATTAGTGGCAATATGCTTTTTGCGAATAGCAGCGCTATCTATCAAGGTGACAGTGCAATGAAGACCCTAGAGGACAAGGCCGCACATAGTCGAACGGTCTTTAATTCGTTCCTGACCACGATCGGCCTTGAGGCGAAAGTGTAGAGCTTGGAGGCCGGATTATGTCGATCTCGAATGAAGCGGCGCAACACGGTCTACTTCCCAATGTCATTGCTGAAAGGCCACCATACGGGTGGAACTATGACTTAATGCGACGAAACCCGAACGAGGGGAGAGTGTTTGGCCGGCCCGTTATCGGCTTACAAGACAACGAATCCCAACCTGCACGTGTGGTTCCGTTTGAGGCCGGGACCAGGCAGCCCAGCGCGCCGGTGCAGTTCTTTGTCAAGCTCTTGGAGATCTGGGAGCTGGATCTGGATTCCGCCTGCGTACTGCTGGGGTACGAAAAATCAAGCAGAAGTCATTTCCAGGCGGTTCTGTCTGGGGCCGCGCCGCTTGAAACCCGTGACGAGAGGGATCGGATTGCAGAACTGTTTGTCATACGCAAAATACTTCACAGCGTTTTTCGCGACAGAAAGGTGGAGAACCAATGGCTGCGAGAGCCGCAAAGCCTGTTGGACGGCAGCAGCCCACGCGATCTCCTGCTTGAGGGGTCTTGGCCTAACTTGCTGCGCGTTCGGCAGTTCACCGAAATGATGGCAGGCTTATAAAAAGCGTGATCGAAGATATCCCTAAGGAATTCTTTCGCTCCATCACCTTTCGTTATGCCTCCCAAGAAGACAACATAGAGGTTCTCGTGGAGATGGGCCTCCAGCCCGAGAATAGTGAAGAGATGCTTGCTTTCTTGCGGGACCGTCACAAGGAGGACTCTCTCGAATCGCTTTTAGACAAGCCGTTTGAGGCGAAACTGCAGCTTATTCCGCAGCCCACCCGCTTTTCCGATGGCACGATCCGGGTTTTCTACAGTGCTCCGGAGGTGGACACCGCCGAAGTCGAGGTCCGGGATTTGTATCTCACGCATGCGTTTGGCAACACCAGGGAATGGCGCACGGTCTATTACATGAGCTTCTCCTGCGATTATGCTGGAGACACTAAGGACCTGAGGCCCCATGTGGCAACGCTGCCGTGCCTTATCCAGGATGAAGAACCAGGATACCCGGGTTGTCATCGCATCGCGGCTGAAGCTGTAAGGGATGGACTGAATGGGCTTTTAACACCGTCGGCAAGAAAACCGGGTGGAACCTGCCTTCCCGTGTTTCGACGGGAAGCTCTGTCAAACCCCAGAAAACACGAGTGGGTTGCATTTAGGTTCGATCCTGAAACAGGCTTGGTTTCGCCCTCAACATCTTCCTGAAATGAGCAATTGCTGTGGACCATGTATTCTGACTTTACAAACTCTCCCCAGCCAAGCGGCGGTGCCCACGCCGTAACGCTGCGTCAACGCACAGGGCTTTAGCTTGCGTGCGCTGCGCCATCAATCAGCGCCATAAGCTCGAACACCTATGTCGCTACATCACCCGGCCCGCCATTGCCAACGAACGACTCAAACGCAATCGCGACGGCCAAGTCGTGCTGCAACTCAAGAGCCCCTATCACGACGGGACCACCCATATCGTAATGGAACCCCTGAAGTTTATGCAGCGATTCGCCGCGCTGGTTCCCCGTCCAAGGCTGCGTCTCATTCGCTTCCATGGTGTGCTCGCACCTAACGCCAAGCTACGTCCCGCAGGGGCTAAAGGGGCCAGGCTCAGATATTTTCACAATGGTAGCTCTCCCTGCTCAGCGATGGCTTACCCCGTGACATTAGCGTCTAGTCGCGGCCGGCCCCGCGGCCTCGCCTCGCGCCGTTGCCCCGTCATGCGCTCAATCTTGGCATAGAAACGTCGCCCAAAGGCTGGCTAGGGTATCAGCGCCAGCCGTAGGTCACGGAGGGTCTCCGGATCGAGAGGGGACCGGAACCGGTAAGCGACGCGTCGCGCGTTGTCGGCCGCCCCCAATGCCAGGTAGACCGGACGAGGAGCGCCAGCGGCGGCCCACCCGACCCGGCTGCGCCCCGACGACCAGGCGCGGCTCAAGGGTCTGATCGAGGAGGCGGGCCGGCTTACCTGCGGCCCACCGGCGGGTCGGCGTCGGGCCGGGCGCGGAACAGGATCCACAGCGCCGCCGGCAGGGCGGTGAAGTCGGCCAGCATCGAGAGCAGGAAGGCGAGCGCGGCGAGCAAGCCGAACTCGCGCATCGGCGGCAGCTCGGCCAGCATGAAGGCCAGGAAGCCGCCGGCGTTGATCAGCGTGGCGAAGAGGATGGCGCGCCCGGCTACCTGCAGCGTGTGCCGCATCGCCTGCTCGACCGTGCCGTCCCGCCGCCCCTCGAGGTAGTGGTAGAAGAAGTGGATTTGATCGTTCACCGACGCGCCCAGCACGGTCGAGGCGATCAAGATGGTGGCGATGTTCAACATCAGGCCGGTAGCGCGCATGAACAGGAACATCACCAGGATGGCGAAGATCGACGGGATGATCGCCATCAGCCGTGCGGTGCCGCTGCGGAAGACGACCAGGAAAGCGCCGAAGATCACGACTACCGTGAGCGCGAAGCTGTGTACCAGCGTCGGCACCAAGTTCTGCGCCGTCTTGGCGTTGAGGGGCGCCAGGCCGACGGTCTCGATCGCGAACGCGGCGAGCGCCGGGGTCGCCGCTAGCGTCTCGCTCCAGATCCGCCGCACCGAGGCGTTGAGGCGCTGGAAGCCGGGATCGTCGACGACGTGCGAGATCACCGTCACCTGCGTCTGCGCCAGCTCGTGCGGCTGCACGAAGCGTTGCAGCATCGGCTCCTGCGGCACCAGGCCCTCGAGGTCGGTGGCGAGTTGCTCGACCGCCGCCGGATCCTGCGGCCAGGCGTCGCCCTCGCCGCTCAAATAGCGGATCAGGCGCAGGATGCTGGTCGGACCGATCGCGGCGCCGACGTCGGGATCGGCCTCAAGCGCCTGCTGGAAGCGGTGTAGCCCGTTGAGCACGTCGGGCTCGGAGACGCTCCCGAGATCGCCGCGCAGCCACACGTGGGTGACCGAGAGCCCGGGGGTGATCGGACCGAGGCGTTTGCTGTCGCGGTAGAGCGGCGCCGAGTGATTCATGTGCTCGACCGGGTCGGTAAGCAGCGGCATCGGCGCCAGCAGGCCCGGGAAGCCGAACAGCGCCGCGGCGCCGGCGGCCGACAGGGCCAACGCCGAGCCGACCAGCGGCCAGCGCCAGCGGTAGCTGAAGCGCGGCAGCCACGCCGTCAGGCGGTCAAAGCCGATGCTCGCGGCGCGCCGCTCCTGCTGCGTCGGCGTGCGCAACGCCGCTTGTAGGGCCGGGAAGAGCGTGAACACGATCACCCAGGAGGCGGTGACGCCGACGGCGACCCAGATGCCCATCTCGCGGATGGGCCGGATGTCCGACACCGCCAGCGCCGCGAAGCCGGCCGCGGTGGCGAACATCGAAGCCGTGCAGGGGACAAACTTGTTGCACAGCGCGAACACCTGGTGTGCGGCGACCGGCCGCGCCAGTGGGCGTTCGACGAAGCGCGAGTGCAGGTAGACGAGCGTGGCCGTGGCGGTGACCAGGATGGTCATCGGCACCATAGGCGAGACGATGGTGAAGGTGCCGCCGGTGACCCCAATGTAGCCGACCGAGACGGCGAGACAGACGCCGAGCGTGATGAGGAAGGCAACCAGCGTGCGCGCCGAGCGGTAGAGGGCGACATTCAGCGCGACGACGAAGGCGGTGAAGACCAGGAAGTAGATCGGCGCGGAGCGCTGCGTCTCGTCGAGATACACGTTGACATACGGCTGGCCAAGCCGGTGCAGGCCGGCGATGGGACCGAGGCGCGCCGCGACGCCGGCGATCGCCTGCTCGATCTCGTCGAGCAGCAGCAGGCGGTCGGCGCTGCCGCGCACTTCGAAGACCAGCGCCAGGGCGATGTAGCCGCTGCCGAGCAGGCCCTGGCGGCGGAACTGGTCGGTGCCGGTGGCAAATTGGCGCAAGGCGGTGAGGCTCTCGGGGGTGGGCTCGAAGCCGGCCTTGGCGCGCCGGTACACCGACAGCACCGAGTTGGTGGTTACGCGCGGGTTGGTCTGGATGGCGCGCTCGAGCGCGTCGAGCTTGGTGATCACCTCGGGCGCGAGCGGGTCCGGCGTCTCGACCAGCAGCAGCGCGTACTCGCCGCCGCCGAACACCTGCTCGAAAGCGCGCGTGGCCACGTAGTCGGGATCGGTGGCGACGATCAGCCTGTCGATCGAGTTGTCCTGTCCGACCCTTGGCGGCGTAGTAGGCGCTCGGCGGAAGCAGCAGCGCATAGCAGGCGATCACCCACCAGCGCCGCTTGATCAGCGCCGCGAAAAAGCGCGCCAGCGCGCCGCCGGCTTCGGTGGAGGTATCGATGGCGAGTCGCTTGACGCTCATGGTTCCGATGACGGAATTGCCGCTTCGTAAAACACCGCGCACGGAGCAAACAATTCAAACTCGCACTTCTTCGCAAAAGTAGCTTGCTTAGCCCCTCATCCCGCTCGGCCTCCGCGATGTGCGTCCGGGGTGGCTCGGCCGGAAACCGACATGCTTGCCGTGCGGCCGGTGTATGGCATCGGAACCGGCACGTCCGCGCGGCCCGTTCTGACCCCGATGCGGCGGCTTGGGTTTACGCGCCACCGGTTTGGGGCCGGTGGGCTCGAGCCCCGGGATCACCTGCCGGTCCAGTTTCTGGGCGGTCAGTCGCTCGATGCGCCCGAGCTTAATCCCATCTCCCGGCCCTACCAACGAGATGGCGGTACCGGGAACGCCGGCGCGGCCGGTGCGCCCGATCCGATGGATATAGTCCTGCGCAACCACGGGAAGGTCAAAGTTGATCACATGGCTGATATCCTTGATGTCGAGCCCACGGGCGGCCACGTCGGTCGCGACGAGGACACGCAGCTTACCCCTACGCAGGCGTTCCACGGTGCGATTCCGGGCGCTTTGCCGCATGTCCCCGTGTAAAGCAGCCGCCGCGTGCCCATCCGCTTCGAGGGTTCCGGCCAGGTTTTCGGCCCCGCGTTTAGTCGCGGTAAAAATGATGGCCTGGTAGACCTTCGTATCTTGTAGCAGGTGATCGAGAAGGGCGTGCTTGTGTTTCGTATCATCGAAACGGTGCATCCGCTGCTCGATCAAGCGGTGGCGCTCCTTGATGCCGGCGATCTGGACGCGGACCGGATCCTGTAACAAGCGCTGCGCGACCCGCAGGATGTCCCCTTCCAAGGTGGCCCCGAACAGCAAGCTCTGACGCCCGGCCGGCGTGGCCGCCGCGATGCGCTCGACGTCCTCGATGAAGCCCATGTCCAGCATGCGATCGGCCTCGTCGAGGACCAAGACCTCCAACCGGGAGAAGTCGAGTCGGCCTCGCTCCATATGATCGAGCAAACGCCCCGGCGTGGCCACCAGGACGTCCAGGAGCCTGCCGAGCAGTTGTTGTTGCGGCGGATAGGCGACACCGCCCACGATGGTCCCGAACGAGCAACGCGTGAAGCGGCCGAGCTGCCGGATCGATTCGTTGATTTGGTTGGCCAACTCGCGCGTCGGGGTCAGGACTAGCACCCGCGGGCCGCGGCCGCGCGCCTTGGATGGCGTCAGCAAGCGCTGCAAGGCGGGCAACACGAAAGCGGCCGTCTTGCCCGTGCCGGTCTGCGCCGAGGCCATGACGTCACGGCCCTCCAGGGCGAGCGGTATAACCTGACGCTGCACCTCGGTGGGCAAACGAAAGCCGCTGGCTTCGATAGCGCGTAGCAGCAAAGAATCGAGATGTAATTCTTGAAATGACAAAGCATAATCCTCGTCCACCGACCACCGGCGGAAACTTGAGCCAAGTATCTGAACCGAGTCACAGGGGATCCGCGGAAGCCGCGCCCGGGAGGCACCGGTACCGCAGGCTTGGAGACACTGTATAGGCAGCTACCGCTGTGGTGAGGGGAGCCCGCCGGGTTCCTTACCGCTTTATTGCCCGCTGAAGGGCCTTCATTAATAGGGCGGCGGGTGAGGACTATACGCAAGTCAAGCCATGGGTTCAAGGCGAGCCGTCATAATTGATGCTTGCGCCGCTACGGGCGGCTTCGGCCCATGAGTCCTTGTACGGCCTGAATAAGATCTGCGGGCAATACGACGGTTTTACTGCTGGGTGACGCCGCCAGATCCTTGATCGCCATGATATAGCGTTCCCCCAAAAGGAAATAGGCGGGCAAATCGCGATCGGAGATCGCATCGGTCACTTTCTTAATCGCTTCCGACGCGCCGCTGGCGAGGGTAATTTGCGCCGCGGCGTCGCGTTTCGCGGCTTCCAAGCGCGCCTCCGCCTGAAGAATGGCCGCCTGTTTCTCCCCTTCCGCCTTGATGACGGCCGCTTTTCGCTCGCGCTCGGCGGCCGCCTGTTTTTCCATCGACGTTTGCATCGATGCCGACGGTTTGATGTCCTGGATTTCAACGGATTTCACCGTTAGCCCCCAGTCGGCCACGTCGTCGGAAATCGACTCCTTCAGCCTCACCTTGATCTGATCGCGTGAGGACAGCGCATGGTCGAGTTCCATCTCGCCGATGATCGATCGCAACGTGGTTTGGGTAATATTCGTGACTCCGGAGCGAAAGTCCGTGATGCCGTAGACCGCCTTGACGGTGTCGGTCACCTTCACGAAGGCGATCGCATTGGTAATGATGACAACATTGTCGCGCGTGATCACATCTTGCTCAGGTATATCGAGGATGAGATCCTTGGTGGGCACCCGGTAGGCTACCCGATCGATGTACGGGATCAGAAACCGCAATCCCGCCGTCAAGGTCGTATTGAATTTTCCCAGCCGTTCGACCACCCATTCTTCGCCTTGCGGCACGGTGCGCACCGCTTTGGCAATCGTGACCAGGATAATAATGAATACCGCAAAGGCAATCAGTGTAAATTCTGTAAATTCCACGGTCCCTCCCCGCTATGAAAGCTTTTCGACCTTGAGTGTCTGCCCCACGACATCCACTATTTTAGCGCGTTCGCCGGAGGCGATCCGTTCATCCGCGATCACCGGCCAGGTCTCCGATCCGAGTATCGGTTTTTGAAATCGAATCGTACCCCGTTGCATCTCGGATACCTCCTGGACGATCAGACCCCGTTCCCCGACAACGGCCTCCTTTGAGAGGCCCGACCGGGTCCGATGCGGCGCCGGAAATAGCTTGAACCAGAGCACGGCCATCCCGACGGACAGCCCTCCCCAGAGCGAGATCTCCTGCGCGAGGCTGAGATCGACATAGGCGGCCACGATGCCCACCAGCACGGCCGCGACACCGAACCACAGGATAAAGAACGTCGGGCCCAAAAGCTCGATCAGCATTAGTCCAATCCCACCGACGATCCAAGCCCACCAAGGTATTTGCATGAGGCGAATCCTATTGATGACTAGCGCAAGAGTCAGAATATTGCTCTATAAGTGACTCCAGCGGGGACACCGGTCCATCATCGGTCTCTTCACGCCGCCACAGGCACCGGCCGCCGCTCGCGCGATCGATAATCTCCAGAAGCCTGTGGTGCTCCTTCCGCTCCCCCTCACTAGGAATGATCACGGGTAGCGGCGGCCGTTTTTCGGCGCGGATCGATTCTATTTTCTTTCTGACGGCAGGCCTAAAGTCATCCAGGAGCAGATCGGCTTGTCCGCCGGTAATCGCAAGATAAACATCGGCAAGGATCTCCGCATCGAGCAAGGCGCCGTGCTGTATGCGCGCCGAGTTGTCGATCTGGTAGCGCTTGCACAAGGCGTCCAAGCTATTCTTTTGTCCAGGATGTAACTCGCGTGCCAGGGCCAGAGTGTCGATCACCGCACAGACTTCCTCGATCCGCCCCCACTCCGGCCCGAGCCGCCGGAGCTCGCTGTTGATAAAGCCGACATCAAAGGCGGCGTTGTGGATGATAAGCTCGGCGCCTTGGATGAAGTCTAAAAATTCCTTCGCGATGTCTGCGAATCGTGGACTGTCCTTGAGTTGCGCGAGGGTAATACCGTGCACCTCCACCGCGCCGGGATCGATGTCCCGGTCCGGGCAAAGATAATAATGAAACCGGCGCTCGCTCACTCGCCGATTGACGAGATCCACGCAGCCAATCTCGATGATTCGATGACCCTCTCCCGGCTCGAGGCCCGTGGTTTCCGTATCTAGTACGACCTGGCGCATTAGAGCTTCCTTAGTCTGTCGTCGCGTTCCTATCGCCGCTTGCACGAGCAGCTAAAAGCCGGTCGATCGCGCGATTTGCCAAGCGATCGACACGCTCGTTTTCAACGTGCCCCGAGTGGCCCTTCACCCATTGCCACGTTATATCGTGGCGCGACGCTGCGGCGGCCAGCCGTTGCCAGAGATCGACGTTTTTAACCGGCTGTTTATCCGCAGTACGCCATCCGCGCCGCTGCCAGCGCGGGAGCCACTCGGTGATACCGTTTTTTACGTAGGCCGAGTCGGTCGTCAACCGGACCCCGCAATGGTGCTTCAATGCTTCGAGTCCCCGAATAGCGGCCATGAGCTCCATGCGGTTGTTGGTCGTAAACGGCTCGGCGCCGCTCAGCGTCTTCTCCTTTCCCCTATAGCGTAGCAAGACCCCCCATCCCCCGGGTCCGGGATTCCCGCGGCAAGCGCCATCGGTAAACATCTCAACGCAGATTTCATCCGAGGTCTCGTGCGCAAAGCCTGGACGAGCGGCCATGCTAGGGCTCGACTCGTTGCACGGACGAGCCGGCGACGCCACCATGGAGAACTCTACGCTGCGCGTGCCGCCGCGCCCCGATCGGCGTCATCGCCTCGATACGCTTTTTCCCGACCAGGAGATACACCCCGCCGAAACCGAGCCAAGCGCCGATACGCTCGCTAATCTCCCATCGCCGCTCGGCCGGCGCGTTAGCCCAGGGCGCGCGCACATTGAACCGGCGCGATTGCACAATATCAAATCCAAGATTGCGCAGCCGAGCTTGAAGCCGCCCCATCGCCAAGAACCGCCCACACCAAGGTACGCGCTTTCCCCACGCGCTGCAAAGGCGCCACAGCCCCCATAAGCTCCATGGATTGAATCCCAAGATCACCACGTGACCTTCGCCCGCAAGAACGCGTTCGGTTTCGCGCAAGACTTCCATCCCGTCCGATTGGAACTCCAAGACATGCGGCAGGACGATCACATCGATACTGCGGGTTTGCAGCGGTAGCGCCCCCGCCGTGCATAATGGATGACCAAGCATTGCGATAGGCAATTGCGGGTCGATATTGAGCACGATTCGATGCGCGATGCGGCTGCCCGCAAACAGGTCGGCCGCGCCGAGCGCTCCGATTTGGACGATATGAAAACCGAACAGGCCCGATAAAACCGGGCCGAGCTGGGCGCGTTCGGCTTGCAATACGGAATGCCCGAGAGGGCCTTGAAACCATTCCACCAGCCGCGTCCACAAGGAAAGCGATCGATCGTCGCTGATCAGAACCATGATGGATCCGGCATGTCGCGACTGTATACTGGCCTCGTCATACTGGCCGCATCGAGGTCATCCGCGGAGATAAAAGCATGGTCGATGTCTTTCCGGTCGCTGCACTGAAGGACAATTATATCTGGTTCATTCGCAACGGAGACATCGTCGTGGTTGTCGATCCTAGCGATGCCGTGCCCGTCGATCAAACCTTGGCCGCACAGGGGCTCAAGCTCACGGCCATACTCGTCACCCATCATCACTGGGATCACGTCAATGGCATTGAATCGCTGGTCGAGCGTTACCGCGTGCCCGTCTATGGCCCAAAGCTCGAGACCATCCCCCAATGCCGCCATGGGGTGATCGACGGCGACACGATCGCGTTTCCCGATCTCGATCTAGCATTCAAGGTTCTGGGCGTCCCCGGCCATACCTCCGGCGCGGTCGCTTATTTCGGCGCGGAGTCGTTATTCAGCGGCGATACCCTGTTCACGGCCGGCTGCGGGCGTCTATTCGAGGGAACGGCTGAACAAATGTATACCTCCCTCACCAAGCTCATGAGCCTGCCGCCCCAGACACGCCTTTACTGTGGTCACGAGTATACGCGCGCTAACCTCGCTTTCGCCCGCGCGGTCGAACCCGACAACACGGCCATCGCCGCGCGCATCCGGGAGACCGCGGCACGGCGTGCCCACGGATTGCCGACGGTGCCTTCGACCTTGGACCTAGAACGGCAGACGAATCCCTTCGTGCGCTGTTCGGCGCCCGAGGTCAAGCGCGCGGCCGAAAGGCAAGCGCGGCGGCCATTGTGCTCCGATACTGAGATATTCGCGGCTTTGCGCCAGTGGAAAGACATTTATTAGGACTGCTAACAAATCTCGCTGGTCGCCCAGTGAGTAAATACATGTTTTGCAAAATCATACTGTTATAGCTTATTCATCGCATTTTTCTATAGATTTAGCAAACGCTTGTAAGGGTTGACACCCCTGTTTGGCCTGCCTAGCATCCTTGCAAATGCGACGGGGCAACCATCGTTCAATAATAATAAGTTGCACCCCCCTCTTCCTCTGCGGCTGTCTGGCGGTGCCGCAGGTAGAGGACCCGGCGCAGTCTCTCCCGCCGCGTACCGCGAACCCCGGCGTATTCGATTCCGCCTACCGCTCGGGGCCCCTCGACGAATTACGCGCTCGCCTTACTGCACGCCTTGCGCAAGCGCCCCTCTCCCACGAACCGTACGATGATCTTTGGGAACGGATCCGGGGGGGATTTACGCTACCCCAACGGGCCCCGCCATCGAAAGGGCCTCGGCCGGGGCTGCGGCAGCCCTACCTCGACCAATTGGCCGAGCGGGCGCGTCCTTACCTGCATCACATCGTTGTAGAACTGGAACGGCGCGCTATGCCCACCGAAATCGTGCTGTTACCGATCATTGAGAGCGCCTATCGTCCGGAAGCGTATTCGCCCAGCCACGCCGCAGGCATCTGGCAGCTGATCGCGGGAACGGGAAAGCGCTTTGGCCTTAGACAGAGCGCGTGGTACGACGGACGGCGCGATGTCCTCGCTTCCACCGGCGCGGCGCTGGACTATCTGGAGAACCTCCATGACCTCTTCAAGGGGGACTGGCTGCATGCATTAGCGGCGTACAACTGCGGAGAAAAAACCGTTCAGACGGCCATCCACCGTAACCGCCGCGCGGGCCGCTCGACGAGTTATTGGTCGCTCGACTTGCCGGCGGAAACGAAAAAGTTCGTGCCTAAGCCCTTAGCGGTGTCGAGCATCGTCGCCGCGCCTGCGGAGTATAACGTCAGCCTCAAACCCATCGCGAATAAACCTTACGTTTCCGAAGTGGAAATCGGAGCACCCATCCGCCTCGTCCGGGCGGCGGCGCTGGCGCAAATGAGCGTGACCGAATTGCGGCGACTGAATCCGGGCGGGATCAAGGACACGACCGGCCCAACGGGACCGCATAGATTAGCATTGCCGGTCGCAAACGCGGATATCTTGAAGCGCGAGATCGCCCGCTCGGTGAGTCCCCCTCTCGCGGTGGCCAGCGCGCCTAATTTTTTACCCGCCGTTCTTGCCGTGAAGGCGCGGCGCGCGGGCGTGCGCCACACGATCCGGGCGGGAGACTCGCTGTCGCTGATCGCGAATCAATACCGCGTCAGCGTCCGCCAGATCTTGCGCTGGAATCGGATAAACCAACAAAAGGTGTTACTTCCGGGGAAGGTTTTGTTGATTTATCCGCATCGGAGCTCGGCATAAGCCGCTTGCGGCCGAGGTCTCCATTCCGCTTCGCGTACACCTTCCCTGGCGTGCGCGAAACGGGCATTAACGGGTCGCGTTGTGCTGCGGTATTCCGTCTGGCCGACAAGGCGTTACGGTTGGGGTTGCTCGCCGTCCTTAGTGATCTTGATGAAGCTCCCGTCGAACTTCTGCAAGAAGAGCTGATCGAATGGCTCGTTGAAGGTACCGATATAGTCCCTTATCACCCCAATCGCCACTTGTTCGCCGAGCGTGATGGACGCTGAATGGTCGGAGCGCCAATGCACGCCCGCGACATTGCGACCGATACCGATGTTCATCGCCAATTTGTTGAGCTCACCGCCGACGGTGAGATCGTCCTTGTCGAGCCCCTGATACGGAACGAGGCTTGCGCCATCGCTTGACGGCACAACGGGCGCTAAGCGTTTACGTGTGCCTGGGTCGAGCAGATCGGTAATCTTCTGCGAGACGTCGAACCAGGCCTTGAGCACCGTCACACAGGCACCCGCGACTGTGGCATGGCCGGCACCGTAGGCAGGATGCACGGGTGAACCCTCCGGGAAGCCCATCGGCAGTAGATACGTCCCGTACTGCGCGAACACGGTGTCGAGGGCACTCGAATCGGTCGCGACCGCTGCATGGATCCCATAATCCTTCACACCGGTTTTTTGCAGGTGTAGGCGCGCGGCGAATACCTCAGGCCGCAGCCGTCGGTGGACCGACCATTTCTGGTACCACACAGCGCGCAACGCATGCCGTGCGACCTCGGGAAGCAAGGCCTGAAGATGGGGGTTACCGAGAGTGCCGAAGGGATCCTCATTAAGGATGGGACCACCGGCACGGTACGGGTTACCGGCATCGACCCGTGCCCCGCCGTTCAGTAATATCAACATAGCGTTGAAATAGGCTTGGTAGAGGAGGTCGACGTGCACCCATTGGCCAAGGTCGCGGCCGTTGCGGATGTAGCGAAGGTCGGGATCGACCACGTCGGGCTCCTGCGAGAACCCATGCTGTACTGAGAGCCAGTCAGCCAGATCCACCATGTAGTCCTTGCCCGAGACCACCGTTCGCATGCGCTGGTCGATCTCTTGGGGCCCAAGGTAGCATCTCTGTAGGAGGAACTGAGACATGTAAGGGCCCTTCTCTTCTCCGAGGGTGGTCCCACGGAAGAGAAGTTGCGGAGTGACGCGCCCCGACGCATCCTTCGGGCCCTTGAAGTCGGCACCGAACCGGTCTAAATCCGCGACGGCCTCTTTGATGATGGGGTGATCCTCGTTGTAATCGGCAAAGTGAATGTCGCGCGCGAGTGCCATCCAGTAGTTTTCGGCGATCTCGGCGGCGATTTCCTTGCTGGCGAATGTGGGTGCCGCGGGTATAGCGAGATGCTTCGGATCGGGTCCGATGAGCTCGATGCCTAGTCCGTTTTGCGGATTGACCAGACCCCGGCGAGGCCCAAAGCCATTGGCGCGGCTGCCCAACGGTATCGCGTTGAAGTCCGCTTGATTTCCGGTAGTGATGGCATTAACGAGGGCGTTAAACGCCGCCGGGACGACTTCCCCTAGCGACGTATGCGGTAGGCCTTTGGAATAGCTCGCACGTAGATCTGCGTAAAGTGACTCATCGCCATTCGGCGTCTGGGTCGCTAAGGGCTGCGAATCCCAGAAATTGGCGTTGTCGAGACGGCGGGTCGGTATTAGCATGGTTCGTTCCTCCTTCAGTTCCTCATGTATGTGAACGGTGGTTTCAGTTGGTCCTGGTTAAGGCACGAACTGATACCTCTGTGTTGCTGCGCGCCGGTGCGCGTATGAACCGGTGGTGCACGAGACACGATCAGGTGAGCCTCGTGGCACTGCGTGGTTACGCGACGGACGGGTAGAGTACCGTGGGCGGCTTGCGAGCGCAGTGACTTTTTGCACAGCGCATTTGTGAAATATTCACGCTACTTCAGAATTTAATCATCCACTCCATACGCAATCCGTAAGAAAGCCCGTCGCTTTCCCGGCCGGCCACGAAAGAATCCAAGCGCAGCACATGGTGCTCACCGATCGCGCGCTGATAGCGGGCCCCAAAACCTAGGACACCTTCATCTCTCCCGCTTTTGGTGCTCGTGCGGGCACCGAGCTCCAAGATAAGTTGGCTATCGATGCCATCGAGAAACATCTGGTAGCCGATCGCCGTACCAATGGTATCGTCGATCGGCTGCCCGAGAGGCACTCCGTAACGGCCCATTCCCACTGGGCCATACAAGATGCCGAGGTTTGCCAGGGGGCCACCTTGATCTGGGCTCCGCGCAGCCGACGTGAACTGGTCAATGTTCCAGAAGGTATTGAAATAGGCGATATTGTCGGAACCAGGCAACGTGCTAGACAGTTGAGAGAGGAGGAGTACTCCGCGCCCCACTGCTGGCGTTTCGTCGCGTTCCGGAATAGAGGCATTAACCCTGAACGTTGTGTTCAGCCAGCTGAAGCGTTGGGTCGATGCAGCGCCCACATACCAGGCATTTCCATCGCGATCGTCGTCAACATAAATGAAATCCAGCGAAACGGTGTTATCCCATGCGGTGTCTGCTTCCGAGAACAAACCAAACAGGTGCGCAGAGTGGTCATTGTTTTTGTTGGCTAGGTCGTTGTTGCCTCGATTGATATGATTCCAGCCATATACCCCAGTCATGCGGAGGTTCGACACACCGTCAAACACAAGGGAGTTGCGGGTGATTCCGACCATATCAATGATGTCGTTCAGTAGGATCCCATCCTGGAGCAGTACTGGCTGGCGACCAATGGAAAAGCCGACGTCAAAGGTGCCGGAGTCGGTCGGATCCAACCCCGGGAAGATCTCACCGATATCACCTTCAAAAAAGAGTTGGGTCAGCCTGGCGTTTAGGTCTTGCTGCCATCCCTCATCTTCGTTGGGTTCGAAATTGTAGCCTGTATAGTCCCCGGTTTCGCGATCGACTGGCCGCATGGAGAAGAGCAGCCGCTCAGTTCCCGAGAGGTTTACGTTACCGTGCAAATCAAGCCGGTTGCTCCATTCAGTGGTCCTTTCATCGCCGCTCTCGAAGCTCTGGAAGGCACTGCGGAATGTTCCGAATAACAAAAACCAAGGTTGGAGCATTTGACCGGTCGGTGTTTTAATACCGGGCTGGATTGGTCCGTTTCCGAGAAAAGGACTACCGAACTCAAGAATCGGTCGCAAACGTTCCACCGGATCTACGGGATATTGCACAACCTCATCAGGCAGACGCCATGGGTCGTCATCCGTCACCGCTTGGTCGCGATAGAAATCGACGGCATTACGACCTTCGGGCACGGTTGTTTCTGTTGCGTGATTCTGGGCCTTCGGTACGTTTGACTGATTGCTTTGCGGCTGATGCCCTTGTGCTAAAGCACGACTACTCACAAAGATCGCGAACATTGTTAGCAATCCCAAGTGCCGTCTCACCCTGGTTTTATTCGATAACAAGATTTCGTTCCCAAAGTACGCGGTAAAGATCAACTAATTTGTCGCCGATGGCACGTGCACTGAGTCCGTACTCAAAACCCACTCCCGAAATGGCATGGATCAAATGCGGAGGGAGCTGGCCCGCCACGAGCTTGATGTTTAAACGATAAGGCGTGCGACCGGTGAGGAGTTTGGGATCGACGTGGTAACTTGCCCAGCGATGCCCCAGCGCCTCGATGTTTTTCTTCTGCAGCCGGAGATCGCGAATGCCGCCAAACAGTACCGATGGCGTGTGCGAGGGCCGCATGTAGATCAACGGATTTAAGGAGTAGTTGGCCGGTATCACCTGCTCGCGCTCTCCTCCATGAACCGTACCGACCAAAATTGGAGACCGCAGATTGAAGAGCTGTTCGTCTCTTGGTATGGCGCCATTGTGTACGTACAAGGAGTGCGTGTCGCGAACGTCTCCGTTAGGGTCCAGATCGCCGGAGCGCAAAATTACCGTTCCGTCGGCGTCGGTCACCGTGACCTGCAAGAAGACGTTGCGCTCGGCAATCAACCCCGAGGGCACGCTGTGGCCGTCGGTCAGGTTCTTAACTTCGACGTCGAACTTAAGGCCTTCTTCTTTTTCAGTGATTTTTATTTCACCGAGACCGTAGCCATTACGCAATAAGGTAGTGGCACGGGCTCGGTTCTCGGCCAGTAGCGCCAGTTGCTGATCGATAATTTCCCGGGCCGCAATACGTTCTTCGGGATCTGCCCAAATGCCGGGAAATTTTGCGTCGTCAGGCACGCTTTTTTCGAATGCTTCGGATCCCCACCCGGCTGCGACGTCAAAACTCAACCATTCCTCTGGCGTGGCAAACTCCTGCGCCTCTGGGTTGACGGGAAAGATGCCTGGATGGACCACGGAACTATCGGGTCCCGGGAACATATGATTAGTGCGTCGAGCGGGCCGGGTTGGCACACCGCGGACGATCGCTGCGGAAGCGGGCGGGTACTCCGACGGGATACCGGAGGTCGGACCCATGTGACAGCCTTGACACGTCACTCCCCGTTTAGCCGCCGGTGTTTGCTTGTATTCACTAAACAGATCCTCAAACCGAATGCCGTTAGCTAAGCGTACATCGTGGCAGCGAGCACAAAACCCCGGTTGGGAAACCTGCTCAAGAAGACGTGCCTCGCGATGGGTTTTGGGGGGGTTGTCTGAATGAGAATCGAGCACACGTTGCAGCTCATCACCTTTGCGGGGACCGTAAATGGGGATGCGGATATCGCCGGGTTCAAGGGGAAAACGGCCGGTGATTTTGCCATAGGCCTCGGGAACTCGGTGACAGACGACACAGGTGATCCCCTCTAAAGCCACCTTCGCACGGTTCTTATTGCTGGTGAGAATTGGCTCGCCGGTAAACATGCCCACTTGGGTGTGACATCGCTCGCAGAAATCACCCAAGGTCCCCTTAGTCAATTTCACCAAAGTCGCCTGATAGGCCAGGAAGGTAGGACTTATCTGAGCGAAAGCATGTCGCGAAACAGACCATTCACGGTAGATTTGCAGGTGGCAGGCGCCGCACTCTTGCGCAGATGGGAATTCGGCCTTTTTAAACAGTTCTTCGTGAGACTTATCCCCCGATTCACTATTAGCATTGGCGACCATCGTATGGTCAGCATCCGATGAAATTCTCTTAGGGCCGAGCTCGTAACGGATGAAATTAATCAGATGCCATATTTCTTCCTTCGCTAGATGATTTTTGAAACTGGGCATAGGGGATCTGCCGGTCCTGATTTTCGTGTAAATCGCGCCGTCAGACTGCCCTAAAACCTCGGAGCTCGTCAGGTTTGCGACCGTATTGCCAAGAGCAGCGGCTACCGGGCCATCCCCTTTTCCGGTTTTTCCGTGGCACTGTTGACATTCTCGCAGATAGAGATTTTTACCCATCGCCACAGAGGACGCGTCCGCCGTAATCGGATTTGCGATTCGTGCAAGACGCGGTGAAACTCGCCAGTTATTGGACCGTTCTTGCTCAGCCGTTGCGGGTTTCTGTATCAGGATTAAACTGATCACAAACACAATGGCAGTGACAATGTAGTACCAGCGTAATGATTGGTTTCTCATCTAAAAACCGGTACTTTAGTTAACTCAGTGACTCTCGTATTGAATCAGGTGATCTCTTGACCGTTGCCCGACTCGGTGATGACTTTCACGGGGCGGGGCCAATCCGCAGCAATTTTTTTACGCTGCCTAAGGATACGAAGTGCACTTCGCTTGTTCAGTGACTTTGCGTACAAACATTCTGTGACAGATTCACAGTCTGTCCCGGGGGCGCAGTACCGGGTGCATCCGACGCAAATCAGCCAGTGGAAGCGCCAACTCGGAGCGGAGGCGAAGGAGACCTTCGGGAGCCGACGCCTCAAGAAGGTGCGGTACCAAGAGGTGGTGCAGGCGTCGGTATATGAGGAGATCGGGCGGCTGACGATGGAGCTTGAGTGGGTAAAAAAAACTGCGGGCCTCGGCTGAGGTACAGCCGACTTACATGCCAGAACATCAAAGATATGAGCCCGCGTTTTGCGCTCAAGAGTGTGGCGGGACCTTTAGGAAAAGGACACCGGTGGCGCTCCCGCCACCGGTGTCCCATTACTTCACGACGGCAGAGGCACTGGCGATTTCGTCATCCCACTGCCGAAGATGTCCTCGGCGATGTCACGCCAAGTGGAACACCGCCAACGTTTTGTGTGTAATCAGGCTTACCGTTGTTACCGATAGCGAAGGCGTCAAACACCCAATGCACGCCCAAATACACGCGGCTGGGGCCGTTCTCCTCGATCATCTGCCACAGGCCGTTTGGGAAGTTGCGGACGTGTTTTGGCCGCACGGTTCCGTTGTTGTCCTTGTTCACGCCATTGTGTTCATCGGACACAAACGTGAGATCTTGGAACCGAGCGTCCGGATTTTTATCGCCAACAGCAGTGCCATAGAACAGACGCGTCATTTGAAATGCCGCTGCGCCGAACGTGGCATGCCCGGAGGGGTAGGCCGGAAACGGCGGCGTAAAATTCTTGGCCTTGCCCGTTATTGTATATGGACGACCTGCAAGACCGGCACGAGCAGCTGGGGATGTGCAGCGAACAGAAAGCGCAGCGGGATCGGAAACGAGAGCACCCACTGCCGCAGCGGCACCCGAAGGATGACGTGATCGGCAAGGTGGGCGGCGGTTTCTGCCATGCACCGAAGCTCCGCATCAGCCGCTTGCGGCCGAGGCCTCCATTTCGTTTACGGCCGCAAGGTGGCCGCGAGTAGATACAGTATCGCCGCCAAATAAACCACCGCGCTCAGCCCGAGCTCAACAGAGATCATCATGGCCAGCACCCAGCAGTATTAATAGCACGCTTACGACCAGCGCCTGAATCAGTGTGGCCAGCAACATGAGGTAACCGAGGTCCAGGAAATCGGAGGGTGACATTCCGGATTTGTATGACGGTAAAACGCAAATCGCCGCGATTGGCGAAACGAATACCCGTTTTTCATTTCGTTCGGTAAACTCTAATAAATCGGCTTATGTGTATTTTGAGGGGTTGTTAGCTAGCGGGAAAGAGAGGTGCTAAAGTTGAAATGCGCGAGGAGATACCAAAATGTCAGTCCCTGATCCTCTTATTACCACCTCTCCGGACCGGCTGAGCGGGACAGCTGTCTTCGCGGGAACAAGAGTGCCTGTACCGACTCTCGTGATTACCTCGAAGCGGGGGATTCTTTGGATGATTTCTTAGCAGACTTTCCGAGCGTCTCCCGCGACCACGCTATTGCCGTGCTGGAACTTGCGAAGTCTGCGCTTCTTGCCAGGGCAGTAGCGGCGTAACTTACGGCACTTGGTGTGCGAATTCTCCTGGATGGTTGCGTACCGAAACGCCTTGCCAGGGAATTGTCAGTGCACGAGGTTCAAACAGCCCCTGAGATGGGCTGGGGTGATCTGGATGACGGCCCCCTGCTAGATGCCCGGACGCCTCGATGCCTTGGTCACAGTCGACAAGAGTCTGCCTAAACAAGCTTGTGAAGAAATCGTCGCGAGCAGTCTCCCCGCGAGGCGCACGGCGCACAGGACCGTTTCGCCCGGAGCCAAACGGCGCATAAGCCCCGAAGGGGCGAGTCTCAAGGATGGGGCGAGCAACCGGAGTGTCAGCAGCGGCGCGCGCTCGGAGATAGTCTGCAAGGCGGCCGGGTAAGGCCGGCCCATAAAATAAGCCAGTGGCGCGATGATCGTCCAGGCTCTACAAACCACTCTTGCGTCGTTCCTTGGTTTCTTGCAATTCCCCTTGCGGCGGGTTTAGGGTAGTCGCACGCCGATGAATCGATGAACGGCCGGAGGCGTGCATGCGCAGCCGTTGGACGAACCGCTCCAGGCTCACGTAAAAGGTCGGGGTGATGTACAGCGTCAGAAACTGCGAGAACAAGAGCCCGCCCGCGACCGCGATCCCGAGGGGCTGGCGTGCCTCGCCACCTGCGCCATAACCAAGCGCAATGGGCAGGGTCGCGAGGATCGCCGCCATCGTGGTCATCATGATTGGTCGGAAGCGAACCAGGCAGGCCTCGACGATGGCCTGCTCTGCCGGCAGATTTTTTTCACGCTGGAGGGTGAGTGAGAAATCCACCATCATGATCCCATTCTTCTTGACTAGACCCACGAGTAGAATGATCCCCACGAAGCTGAACATATTGAGCTCCTGGTCGAAGAGCAAAAGCATGACCAGTGCCCCAAATCCAGCCAAGGGCAGCGCCGTGAGGATGGTGAGCGGATGGCCGAGATGTTCGTACAGGATCGCGAGGATCATGTACACCACCAGGACGGTGATACCCAGGAGGATCGGCAGATCGCGTGTCGATTCCTCGAAACTCTTGGCGCTGCCGCTCAGGACGCTGCTGATGCCGGACGGGAGCGCCTCCCGCATTACCTCCCGGATGGCCGAAAGCCCCGCCCCGATTGATTGCTCCCGCCCCAGGTTGAACGACAGCGTGACCGAGGGAAGTTGTCCGAAATGCTCGATCGAGATCGGCCCGACCCCTTGCCTTATGTCCGCGATGCTGGCGAGCGGTACCAGGCGGCCCATTCGGCTCTGCACGTAGAGGGCGTCGAGCGCATTGACGTCGCGCTGGAAGGCCGAATCAAGCTGAATAAACACGGGATATTGGTCATTGGCGCCATAAATCGTGCTGATCTCGCTCCCTCCAAAGGCGGAGCCGAGCACAGTTTCGATTTCCTGTGGGCTGACGCCCAGGGACGCTGCGCGCTCGCGCCGTATGTGCACCTGGATCTCGGGGTTGGCGAGCTCCAGGCTGCTGCTCACGTCCTCAATCATCGGCAATGCCTCGAGTCGAGCCTCGATCGCTTGGGCGGCCGGGTAGAGGGACGTCAGATCGGAGCCCCGCAGGACGACTTGAAATTCCCCTGCGCCGGTGATCGAGCCCATGCGGATCGCCGGCGGATTTTGCAGCACGAGCTCCATACCCTCGACGGCACGCGCGGCTCGACGCAGCTCCTGAATGACTTCGTCGGCACTGGCTTCCCGATCGGCCGCGGGTTTCAATCGGACGATGATGCGTCCGACATTGCCCCCGCTCACCCCTCCGAACCCCTGTCCCGCGGTGGACATCAGCGATTCGACGTTGCGGTTGGCTCGCACCACTTCGGTGAGCGCCAGTTGCCTCTTGACCAGCTCCGGAAATGGAGTTCCCTCGGGCGCGCGGGTACTGCCGTTAATGGTCCCGGTGTCCTGACTCGGGATGAAGCCCTTCGGGACCGCGGTGTAGAGCCAGCCGGTCGCAACCAGAATCGCTGCCGATGCCATGAGCATCGAGCCACGATGACCCATGGCGACTTGGAGGCTCTTGCCGTAAAAGGCTCTGGAACGCTCGAACAGCGCATCAAAGGCGCGGTAAACAGGCCCGTCTGCCCTGGTGGACTTGAGGAACAAGCCGCACAGCATGGGGGTGAGGCTCAGGGAAATGAGCCCGGAGATCAGAACGGCCACGCCTACGGTGACCGCGAACTCGGCGAACAGGCGACCGAGGATCCCGGCCATGAACAGGATCGGGATAAATACGGCAGCCAACGATATCGTCATGGACAAGACGGTGAAGCCGATCTCGCGCGTGCCATCGAGGGCTGCGGTCAAGCGGTCCTTGCCCATTTGCATGTGCCGGCTGATATTTTCCAGCACCACGATGGCGTCATCCACCACGAAACCCACCGCCAAGGTCAACGCCATCAGCGACAGGTTGTTTAGACTGTAGCCGAGGAGATGCATCACGGCGAAGCTCCCGAGCACCGACGTGGGAAGGATCAGAACCGTGATGAGGGTCGATGACAGATTGCTCAGGAACATGAGCACCACGCCGGACACGAGGACGATCGCGAGCACCAGGGTGAAATTCACGTCGTGGATCGACGCGCGGACAAACTCTGAACGATCGAGCAGCACGCGTAATTCAACTCCCGCCGGGAGCTGGGCGCGTACCTCGGGAAACACTTCCCGGATCCCGTTGACGGTCTCCACCGTGTTGGCACCGGGCTGCCGCTGTACAGCGAGAATGATCGAGCGCTCGCCGTTGAACCAGCTCAAGGCCTTGTCGTTCTCCACGCTGTCTTCGGCGCGGCCGATGTCCTTGAGACGGACCGGAATACCGTTCTGGAAGGCCACGATCACGTCTCGGAAATCCGCGGCTGTCTTGAGATCGGCGTCGGCCGTTACTGCATAAGCACGCTCGGCGCCGTCCATGATCCCAGCGGGGCGGTTACTGTTGGCTTCCTGGACTGCCTCGACTACTTGATCGAATCCGAGGTTACGTTGGGCCAAGGCATTGGGATTGAGATACAAGCGTACCGCGTATTTTTGGGCCCCGTAGACCACCACCTGAGCGACCCCCGGGAGCATCGACAATCGCTGGGTCAGACGGGTGTCGGCGAACTCGTTCAGCTCCGGGAGGGGCAAGGTCTCTGCGGTCAAGGCGAGGATCAGGACAGGGCTGTCCGCTGGGTTGGTTTTGCGCAACTGAGGTGGATCGATCCCGTCGGGAAGCCGGCGCATGGCGCTCGCGATCGCGCCCTGCACGTCCTGGGCGGCCGAGTCGATATCGCGATCGAGCCGGAATTGCAAAGCGATACGGGTCGAGCTCGAGCCGCTCACCGAGCTCATGGAATCGATACCGGAGATCGTGGAAAACTCCCGCTCCAGAGGCGTTGCTACCACTCGCGCCATGGTTTCGGGATCCGCTCCAGGGAGGTTTGCGGTGACCTGAAGGGTGGGGAAATCGACGCTGGGCAACTCATTGACCGGCAGCGTGCCGAATGCGAATAAGCCAAACAAGCATAAACCTGCGGTCAGTACTGCCGTCGCTACCGGACGTTCGATGAAGATCCTGGGCAGGTTCATGACTGTGGCTCCCCGGTCGGTTTGACCGCTTTGCCGGGGGTAAGGTTAAAGGGAAGCTCGGTGATCACCAGTTCGCCGCCTTTCAATCCCTCCCCGATGACGGCCAGGTCTTCGACCTGCCGCAAGACCTGGACCGGTCGCAGCCTCGCCTTTGCATCGTCCACGACATAGACATAAGAGCCTTTTTGTCCCGGTCGGACCGCGCTTGCAGGCACGACCACGGCGTCGGGCTCGATTTTCAGGATGAGTTGCGCAAGGATAAACTCTCCCGGCCACAATGCCTGGTCCCGGTTCGGGACCCGTGCTTTCAAGAGCACGGTACCGGTCTCGGGGTTCACCGTGTTATCGATGAAGACGACCTTGCCTTCGGCCACACCGACACGGCCCTGTTCACGGTAGATCGCAACGCGCATGTCACCCGATTCGGCCTGGCGCCGGACCTCCTCGAGATAGTGCTGGGGGATATTGAAGGCGACCTGCACCGGTTTGATACCCATGATCACGACCAGCGGCGTCGCCCCGGCGGTATTGACCAGGTTCCCTTCCTTGACCGCAAGGCTACCCGTTCGGCCGGTGATCGGGGCGCGAATCTCGCTGTAGCCAAGTTCCACCCGAACCATCTCCACCTGGGCGCGATCGGCCTTCACGGTGGCAGCGAGACCTTCCATAGAGGCGAGCGCTTGCTCGTACTCCTGGCGTGTGATGTATTCACGTTCTGCGAGCGGTTTGAGACGTTCCCGCTGCGCCCGTGCTTCCAGCAACTGCGCCTCATCGCGGGCCAGGGTGGCCTGTGCCTGATCGAGGGTAGCCCGCGCGGCCCGGTCATCGATACGAAACAACAGTTGACCTTTTCTTACATCCTCGCCTTCGCGAAACAATACCTCCTCGAGCACCCCATTCATCTGGGGGCGCACCTCGACCCTGTGCTCCGGCTCGACGCTCCCTACCGCCTCGGCGATGACCGGCATCGGCTGCACCTTCGCGGCGACGGTCTTGACCGCGATTACTTCCTCGGGGGCGGCCTTATCGGCTACGGCGCCAACCGTCGTATCGTTACCCAGCCGGAGATAAAGGCCGATAGCGACGACGAGCAACACCCCTATCAGCAGGATCCTCGTCATGACGAAAGTGACGGTAGCAAGGCGCCGCGCGCGTGCGTCAGACGCGCGAGGGCGGTGTACCAGTCGAACTGCGATTGTATCCATTGAACTTGCGCGTTTGCCTCGTCCGACTGGGCGGTGAGCAGATCGAGCAGGCTGCCGACTCCCGACCGATAACGCGCCAGTGCCACCGCGCTCGACTGGTCGGCACTTCTCAATACGCCGGAGCTGGTATCGATTCCGGTCATGGCGGTGTTCAGATCGTAGTAGGCCTGCCAGACCTCCAGCGAGCTCTGGCGATGCAGTCCATCTCGCGCCGCTTCGGCTTGCTCCGTTTCAGCCTCCGCGAGGCGCACGCTATAGGTATCGCGAAAGCCGGTGAAGAGCGGGATCCGCAGGTTGACGGCGATGCTGTAGCTGTTCGAGGTTACCCGCTCCTCGTCGAGAAACCCCGTGCGGCCGCCATTGACGGCGAGCTCGAGCGTCGGTAGTCCCGCCGCCTTTGCTGTCTGCACCCCGGCGCGAGCGGCACGCACCTGGGCCTCGGCCGCCACGAGATCGGGCCTCATCGATTTGGCCTGATCGAGGATGAGATCCAGCGATTCGGCGACTCTTGCAAGCGGCGGTTGAACGGGCCAGGGCAGCAGGTTCACCCGCGTACTGACCGGCATCCCCAGCGCTACTGCAAGCTGGCCCCGTGCCTTGGAAAGCTCCCCTTCGGCGCGCTGCACGGTCAGGCGCGCCTGACCCACGGCGGTCTCGGCGCGGTAGACATCACCGATGGTGGCCAAACCCGCTTGGCGCCGAATATTTGCCGCACTCAGGCTGGCTTGCGCGCTCTTCAATGCCTCTTCGTTGGCCGACACGAGCCGCTCCACGCCCAGCACCTGGTAGTAGGTCTGCTCGACCAGCAGCACCACATCCTGCAACACGCGATTCTGTTGGAGATTGGACGCCAGCAACCGGTAGCGAGCGGCTTCCACCTCTCCTTCGCGGGCACCGAAGTCGAAGAGGACATAGGCCAGGCTCACCGAAGGGCCATAGCGTGTCTGCTCGGGAACGGACGCGCCGGCGCTGGAGAGCGACCTGCTATGTGTGAGGTTGGCGAGCCCGTCGAGTTGCGGCCAGTACAGCGAGCGCGCGATCCCGAGCTCCGCGGCTTGAGCGCGTGCCACGGCCCACGCCTCTCGGGTCTCCGGGTTATTCATAAGGGCGAGGTCGGTGATCTGGGCGAGGGAGAGAGGGCCTGAGATCTCCGCGCCACTGCCATGCCTGGGCTCAGGTACCTTCGGAAGCGGCTCGCGGGCCTGCCAGGGGACCTCGGGTGCCGATGAGGTCTCGGTCTCGGTGTCGAACGGATCGGTAACACGCAGGTGGTCAAAGAAACCTCCCGCCATTGCCGGCCCCATGGCCCCCAACATGACATACGGCACGGCAAGCCTGAGGAGCGCGAGTAAGCGCGGCCGCCTCAACCCTAGCGTTGCATAAATCTCGGTTGATGGCGATCTCACGCAGCTTTCAAAGCCGCCAGGTAATGCAACAGTTCCTCCTGGACCGCTTGATTGGCTGACAGAGTGAGGGTGAGCTGT
>Ga0136615_10000200_pt1 | contig 26504 bp, 28 predicted proteins | sample AntDrymUQ2882206_2_FD_106647 | JGI IMG/M metagenome (GOLD analysis project Ga0136615, IMG submission 106647) | Polar desert sand microbial communities from Dry Valleys, Antarctica - metaG UQ288 (22.06) | ecosystem: Environmental > Terrestrial > Soil > Desert | place: Antarctica: Dry Valley... | reverse complement strand
GACAGCTCACCCTCACTCTGTCAGCCAATCAAGCGGTCCAGGAGGAACTGTTGCATTACCTGGCGGCTTTGAAAGCTGCGTGAGATCACCATCAACCGAGATTTATGCAACGCTAGGGTCAACTCCGGTAACGGCGTCCGTTTGAAGGTCGATCTGTGGCTGATAGTGCAGCACGAATTCCTCCCGCTCGATCGCGCGCCGCAATCCGTTTTCCAGTAACCGGCGTTTCTGGGCGTGCGCATTCATACGCGCATCGAAGAACTGGTACCGATTGCGCTCTCGATCCTTGGCCTGGTAAAGGGCGGTATCGGCGTGCTTTAGCAAGGTCTCCGGATCAGCGCCGTCCTTGGGAAACAGGCTCACCCCGATAGTGCTCGATATGTGCAACTCGTGCCCCAACACCGTGAAGGGTGCGGTCACCATGCCGAGGGCCTTAGCCGCGACCCGGGCGACATCGCGCGCCCCGGAGATCCGCGGCAGCAGGATGACGAACTCGTCCCCGCTCAGGCGCGCAAGCGTGTCGCCCTCGCGCAGCGCCGAGCGCAAGCGTTGGGCCACCTGGCGCAACAACTCATCGCCTGCCGGGTGGCCCAGCGTGTCGTTGACGATCTTGAAGCGGTCGAGATCTGTGAAGAGCACCGCGACCTGGGTGCTGTCCCGCTCGGCCTGGGCGAGCGCCTGGCTCAGCCGGTCCAGGAGCAGTGAGCGGTTGGGGAGATCTGTCAACGCGTCGTGGTAGGCGAGGTAGTGGATCCTCTCCTCACGCGAGCGCGCCGTTTCCTCGGCCGCCTTGCGCGCCGTAATGTCCGTCCACGAGCCGACGACCTCGGCCGGCCCCGCCTCGTCTCTCACCAAGCGGTAGCTATCATGGAACCAGCGGTAGCTGCCATCGGCATGCCGGAATCGGTACTCGATCGAACCCCTTTCAGGCACCACTTCCTGGGCGAAATGGGCCAGCACCGTAGCGCGGTCCTCGGGGTGGAGGTGCGCGAACCAAAACTCGGGATCGGCAATCATTTCTTCAGGCGCATAGCCCAAAGTCTCCAGGAGGTTTCGGCTGACGAAGGTGCACCGATGAACGGCCGTAGCCCCGGTACTGTAGATGATTGAGGGGCTGGACGCCAACAGGTGGTCCAGCCGGCCGCGCGCTTCACGTAAGGAATTCTCCGCGGCCCGCCGATCGGTGATGTCTCGCAGATGGGCGCTAAAGAACGGGAGACCATCGAGGAGGATGCGGGTCACTGCCAGCTCCACCGGAAACTCCGACCCATCGGCACGAAGCGCCGTGATCTCGATACGCCGACCGAGCACCCCCTCCTCGCCCGTCGCCACACAATGGGTGATGCCGCAGCATCGGTGCTCCTCGCGCAGCGCGGGCGGGATGATGAGCTGCGCCAGATTCTTGCCGAGGACATTGGCCTTTGGGTAACCAAAGGTCTTCTCGGCGGCGGGATTAAACTCGACGACGCGGCCTTTGTGATCCAAGGTAATGACGCAATCGAGCCCATTATTTAGGATAAGATCATAACGGCGCAACAAGACTTCGCGGCGCTTATTGCCCAAGGCGATGAGCAGAGCCAGGCCCAGGATCGTAAAGGCCACCAGGATCAGGATGTCGCTGCTCAGGTGCGAGACGTTCATCGCATAGCTCGTATCGCCCACCCACCACGGGTGGTGGTGAGCCTCCCGGCGAAATTGAGGGCGACGTAGGAGGCCAGGACCGCGATCAGCACCGAGATCGCAACGTGGGCGGGATCGTAACTATAAGGTAATAAGCCGTTATCGGGTAAATGGGTCATGTAGTTGATAGCGATTAGAAACCGCGTTTGCACCAGCCGTCGGAATGCGCAATTCGCGCGCCAATCCCGCATGTCAAGATCAGTCCGGCCACAAAGGACTGTAAAAACGGTTACCTGCGATGGTCTGTGGCGTGCTCCCGGCGATCGCGGGTCGCCCATCGGCCTTGCCGCCGAATATTTATTCTTAGAATCCGGAAATATTAGTACATTATGCGTCCGCTGCCGGAGATGCCGTCCAAGCTTAACCGATTAATCACCCGTTCGCATCGTCGTCCGCCAATGAATTTCTCCCGATCGATCGTTTTCTACCTCGGGCTATTCGTCACTCTCATCATGTTCGCGCCCATCTCGCTCATGGTGTGGCCTCTGCCTTACCATCTGCGTTACCGCATCGTAACGCTGTGGGCTCATCTCAACGTCTGGTGGCTCGCCACATCCTGCGGTCTGCGCTGGCGGGTGACAGGCATGGAAAACGTTCCCGACGGCCCGGCCATCATCATGTGCAAGCACCAATCCGCCTGGGAAACCTTTGCCTTGCAAAAATTCTTTCCGCCGCATGTCTGGGTGCTGAAACGCGAGCTGCTGTGGTTGCCTCTCTTCGGCTGGGGACTCGCCACGCTCAAGCCGATCGCCATCGATCGAAGAGCGGTCCGCCGCGCGCTGCGGCAAGTGGTCGAGCAAGGGCGCGACCGTCTGCAAAGAGGCCTATGGATTACCATTTTCCCGGAAGGTACGCGGGTGGCGCCGGGGCAACGGGTGAGCTATGAAGTCGGCGGCGCCTATCTCGCCGCCAAGACCGGGGTCCCGGTGGTGCCGGTCGCGCATAACGCCGGGGTGTTTTGGCCGCGCGGCCGGCTCGCGAAAAAACCGGGTGTCATCGACGTGGTTATCGGTCCGATGATCGAGTCCAACGGGAAAGGCGCGGCCGAGATCAATCGATTGGTCGAGGACTGGATCGAGGCGACTTGCGAGCGGCTGCCGATGATGCCTTGAGCGCTCATGGGAGAAACGCACGCAATGCCGCTAGCAACAAGCACGGCACGACGACCGCGGTGAGCCCGCCGCGGAGCCTCAGAAACCAGGGCGTGATCGAATAGCGCCGCACCAGCTCGCGGTCCACCGCGTAGTTAACCGCGAAGGCTGCCGCGAGTACCATGAAACGGGTGGTTTCCGGGAGCAATAGCGCCACCCAAGCGGCGATCGCCGGCACCACGCTCCAGGTCATGAAGAGCGCGCGATTGCTTTCAGTCATATTGCGGTGGACCATCGCGATGCCCCAGTGCAGCGCGCCGATAAAACTCAAGATCACCGCGGCATAGGTGCTGAGCCAACCGAGAAGCAGCGGCCGGTAGTCGAGAGGGGCCGCCCACAAACTGCCCGCGAGGACGATAAACGGCACCAGCCCGCCGGCGCCGAGCCGGAGCGGAAGCGGGGGGATTTGCGGGTCATTATTCATCGGTAAGGAAGCGCGCGTTTGGTTCTATAGCCATTTCTTGCGTTTGAAGTAGGCCAGCATCAGGGCGACGATGCCGATCATAATGCCCCACAATGCGGGATAACCCCAGCGCCATTTTAGCTCGGGGAAATATTCGAAGTTCATTCCGTAGATGCCGACGATAAAGGTCAAGGGAATAAACACCGTAGCGATGATGGTCAACACCTTCATGACCTCGTTCATGCGTTGGCTCACGCTCGAAAGATAGAGGTCGAGCATTCCTTGCAGCACGTCTCTCAGGTTCTCGATGGTATCGATCACCTGAATGGTGTGGTCGTAGACGTCCCTTAAATACACCTGGGTGTCCGGCTGTACCAGCTTGGATTCCCCGCGTTGCAAGGCGCTCAACATTTCGCGCAGCGGCCACACCGATCGGCGCAGGAAGATCATCTCCCGCCGCAGATGGTGAATCGTGGTGAGGGCTACCTGGCTCGGATTCGTTAAAAGCTCGTCTTCAAGCGCCTCGATCCGGTCCCCGACGCGCTCCAAGATCACGAAATAGTTGTCGACGATGGCGTCGATGAGGCTATAGGCCAGGAAATCGGCGCCGCGCTTACGGACCTTTCCGGCCCCGCTTCTGATGCGCGTACGGATCGGATCGAAAACGTCGCCGGGCTTCCCTTGTTCTTGAAAGGAGAGCACCCATGAGGCGCCCAATACTAAACTCACCTGTTCGACGCTAAGCGCCTCGCCTGCATATGACAGCATCTTGACCACGATATACAGGTACTCGCCGTAACCTTCGAGCTTAGGGCGCTGGTCGGTGTTGACGATGTCTTCGAGGACCAGCGGATGGAGACCGAAATCCTGGCCGAGCTCCCGTAACAGCTTGACGTCGTGGACGCTATCGACGTTGATCCAACTGTTGCTCGGCGAGTCCTTGTATGGGCGGCACTCGGAGGACCCCTGCGCCTCCTGTTCGCGCAGCGCTCCGTCATCGAAGTCGAGGATCGAAATGCGCGTGATTTCCCTGGTGTGCTCCCCGATGTGCACCAAGGTGCCAGGGGGCAGCCCGGCTTTCGGCGAGCGCCGCAAAACGAAACGTTTCAATCGATGGCGCACGCGGGCTTCTAGTGGGGTAAGAAATAAAAGGCAATGCCGAGGATCAGATAGACCGCCAAAAGTGTACGCCCTCCATCCAATTGCACTCGCCGTCGTCGGCGATACGGCTGACCACCAAGACGGCGAGCACGATCGCGATGACCTCGAAGGGCGTGAAGACCAGATCCATCGGGGCGCCGAAGGCATAACTGACGAAGAGCAGCACCGGGGCCACGAAAAGCGCAATCTGCAGGCTCGATCCCACCGCGATGTTGATGGCGAGGTCCATCTTCCCCTTCATCGCCACGATGACCGCCGTGCTGTGCTCGGCGGCGTTACCGATGATGGCCACCAGGATAACGCCCACGAACACCTCGGTCATGCCCAAGGTCCGGGCGGCGTGCTCGACGCTATGGACCAGGATCTCGGCCATGACAGCGACCAGCGCGGATGAGATGACCAGCACCGCGATCGCACGGCCTCGTCCCCAATGCCCACCGGCTTCGCCCGCATTGATCTCTTCGCCCGCAGCCCCGACATAAAGATGCCTGTGGGTGCGGAGCGAGAACACCAGGCTCAGCCCGTAGGTGACGAACAAAACGATCGCGATCTCCAAACTCAGCCCGCGTTCCACTTCAGTGCCGGCCTCGGCCGCGAAGAGGTGAAAGATCGCCGGGATGACGAGGCCGATGGCGCTCAAGAGCAAGAGACTCGCGCCCATCGACGCCGCGGTGCGGTTGAACGCTTGGATCGGAAAGCGCACACCGCCCGCGACCATGCTTAGCCCCAACACCAGGAGGATGTTGCCGATGATCGAGCCGGTGATGGAGGCCTTGACCACGTCATGCAGACCGGCCCGGAGAGCGAAGAAGGCAATGATGAGCTCGGCGGCGTTGCCGAAGCTCGCATTGAGAAAACCGCCAATCCCTTCTCCCAAGCGCGCCGCCAAGTGTTCCGTGGCCTTGCCCATCCGACCGGCGAGCGGGACAATGGCCAGACAGGAGGTGATAAAGACCCCCAAGGGATCGGCTTGAAGCCACCGCAGAGCGATGGCGATCGGGACAAATACCAGGAGACTATCCAGCGGGGTCAGACCGATCGAGCGCTGGGTTTTTTTCATGTTATGACCGACTTGAATGGCCACCGGCTCCGGTACAGTGTGCGGATTCAAGCGCACGACTGCAAGCTTGGAGGGCTATCACGGCGCCCCCGCGCCGTGCTCAATCGAAGGGGATCATCGATCTCACCGAACTAAGCACTCTGGGTACCCAGCCTGTGCTTTCCCCTGTAACATGAACGCCGCAGAATAGTCCCTTGGCATAAGGATTGATGGTAATCGCTCACGGAACCTCATAGAAGCTGCGCACGCGACGATGAATTTGATCCTATTTTTACCCGCCTTGATCCTGGGCACTCTCGAGGGTCTCACGGAATTCCTGCCCATCTCGAGCACCGGCCATTTGATCATCGCCGGTGAGATCCTTGACTTCACCGGCGAGAGGGCAAAAACCTTCGAGATTGTCATCCAATTGGGCGCCATCCTGGCCGTGTGCTGGTATTATCGCGCGAAGCTTGTCGAGGTGGCGCGCGGGATCACGCACAATGCCATCACCCAGCGTTTTCTCGGCAACCTCGCGCTGGCCTTTCTCCCCGCGGCCTTCTTGGGTCTGCTGCTGCACCGATTCATCAAAGATCACCTGTTTAATCCGATCACGGTGGCCGCGGCTTTGATCCTGGGGGGAGTCGTGATCCTTCTGGTCGAGCGCTCGAAGGGCGAGGCCAGGGTGCATGCGGTCGAGGACATGGGTTGGCCGGAGGCGCTCAAGATCGGTTGTGTCCAGGCGCTGGCCTTGATCCCCGGCACCTCGCGTTCCGGGGCGACGATCATCGGCGGATTGGTGTTCGGCCTATCGCGGCAGGCGGCGACGGAATTCTCGTTCTTTCTCGCGATCCCGACCATGTTCGCCGCGACCTTCTATGAGAGCGTAAACAACTGGCATCTGTTACAGGACGGCGATCTATCGCTATTCGGGATCGGGTTTGCCGCGGCCTTCATCTTCGGCCTCGTTGCCGTCAAGGCGTTGCTTCATTTCGTAAAAAATCATAGCTTTTGCGTCTTTGCTTACTACCGGATCGTTTTCGGAGGGGTAGTGCTTTCTTATTTTTGGTTAGTTCCAGGGATTTGATGAATGTCTGACTACGCAACGCTGGTTGCAACGCTTAACCGCTGTGCCGAACGCGCGCGCGAAGAGAATCTTACCTTGGGACAGGTGCTCGACTCCATCGAAGAAGCTGCCTTTGCGTTCATCTGCATCATTATGGCGTTGCCGTTTCTGCAACCGCTCACGCTCGGCCCCTTGTCCGTGATCGGCGGGCTCAGCTTCGCCGCCTTAGGCTGGCAGCTTTTCCGGGGTCATCCGACGCCGATGCTGCCGCAAAGAGCTAGGAATACCGTCATCGGCCACAAAACCTGGAATGTCTTAATCGGCATATGCTTGAAGATCCTCGGGTGGTGCCGGCGGTTTACCAAACCGCGTTATAGCTATTGGGTCACCGGCGACAAAGGCCGGCAGATCAGCGGGCTCACGATCATGGCCGGCGGTTTGTTGATGGCGATACCCGCCTTCGGTCTGCCCTTCAATAACTTGATCCCCGCGCTGGCAATATTCTTCGTGTGCGTCGCCGAGCTGGAGCAGGACGGATTGATGGTGTTCGTGGCCTTCGGCTGGTTGATCGCCACGGTGCTCTATTTCGTCGTCGCTTTTGCGCTGGTGTGGTTCCTTGGCGAGGAGGCGCTGTCTTTCTTTAGCTAAGGAAGCTCTGCAAAAGTTACCGCGCAGCCCATCTGCTTTCCTCGCTCCTCAAAGCGCGGCCGTCCATGGGCCGCTCCCCGCGTCGGCGCGTGCTCGCGACTCGCTCCGCGGCTTCGCGCATCTGGGCTTGCTTGCGACACTTTTGCAGAGCTTCCCTAACAGCAACGCCGCACTCCGCTCCACTTGCGCTCAACTTCGGCTTTAAAAAACTCGGCGCGTGTCATCGGGATCGCTTCCTCGGCCGCGTGCCGGGCGCGCCAGTGGGTTAAGTAACGTTCATAGGCGTCATCGCCGCTGAGCGCGCGGAGGATCCGCCAGGCTCGTTGCAAAAAGCGCATGCGGTGTTATTCCACTGGAATTAGTAACGCGCCGGGCTGGTTATTCCTTCGAGTCTTTGTCGCCGCCGCTTTCGGCGGCTTTCCCGTACAGAAACTGACCGATGACTTGTTCGAAGACCACGGCGGACTGCGTGTCCGTGATCACATCCCCGCCTTTGAGGAATTCTTCGCTGCCCCCGGGAGCAAGGCTGATGTATTGCTCACCGAGTAACCCGGCCGTGTAGACGTTGGCGCCGGTATCCGTGGGGATCTGATTATACTGCTTGTCGATCTGTATTATGGCAACCGCGGTGTACGATTTTGAGTCGAATTCAATGGCGTTGACGCGTCCCACGGTGACACCCGCCATCTTGACCGGCGAACGCACCTTCAGCCCGCCGATATTGTCGAACATGGCGCGGATCTCGTAGGTGCTGTCGGCGCCGAAACCGGCGAGACTCAAGTTACTTATTCGCAGGGTGAGCACCAGCAGCGCCCCCAAACCGAGCGCGACAAAGGCTCCGACAATGGTTTCGATCCATTTTGAATGCATCATGAATGGCCCTTTAGTCGAACATCAAGGCGGTGAGCACGAAATCGAGCCCCAGCACCGCGAGGCTGGAGTTTACCACGGTCCGAGTCGTCGCGCGGCTGATGCCTGCCGAGGTGGGGGCCGTATCGTATCCCTCGAATACGGCAATCCAGGTGACCGCGATGCCGAAGACAAAGCTCTTGATGACGCCGTTCAGGATATCGTCGTGAAAATCAACCGCCGACTGCATCTGGGACCAGAAGGCGCCCTCATCGACGCCCAGCAATCCCACGCCGACGAAGTAGCCTCCATAGACACCGACCGCGCTGAAGATCGCCGCGAGCAAGGGCATGGCCAGGATCCCGGCGAGCAGCCTTGGCGCGACCACGCGGTGCAGCGGATCGACGGCCATCATCTCCATGGCTGCCAACTGCTCGGTGGTTTTCATGAGCCCGATCTCGGCCGTCAAGGCCGAACCGGCGCGGCCCGCGAACAGCAGCGCCGAGACCACCGGTCCGAGCTCGCGCACCAGCGATAACGCCAACAGGATCCCGAGCGACTCCTCGGCGCCGAAATCCACCAGGGTGTTATAGCCTTGCAGCCCTAGCACCATGCCGACGAAAAGCCCCGAAACCGCGATGATGACGAGCGACAGCACCCCGAGCGCGAAAACCTGCGAGGTGAGTAAGCGCCAGCGATAAAGCGTGGCCGGTAACCCGCCGAGGGTGTAAAGCAGAAAGATGTGTCCGCGCCCGAGGCGCTCGAAAAAGCTCAATCCGGCGCGGCCCAAGGCGCGCAGTGCGCTCATCACTCGTCACCTCCCGCCAATAAATCCTCCGCAATATCGCGCGCCGGGTAGTGGAAGCGCACCGGGCCGTCTGGGCGAGCGTCCATGAATTGCCGTACCCATTCGGAGTCGCTGACATCGAGCTGAACCGGCGTGCCCTCACCGATGATCTTTCCGCCGGACAGCACGTAGATGTAATCGGAGATCGACGCCGCCTCGCGCACATCGTGCGACACGATGACGCTGGTGGTGCCGAGGGCTTCATTCATCTGCTCGATGAGGCGCAACAGGACCCCCATGGAGATCGGATCCTGACCGGTAAAAGGCTCATCGTACAGGATGATCATGGGATCGAGCGCGATGGCCCTGGCCAGGGCGACCCGGCGCGCCATGCCGCCCGAAAGCTGGCTCGGCATCAGATCGCGTGCGCCCCGCAGCCCCACCGCCTCGAGCTTCATCAGCACCAAATCGCGGACCATCCGTTCGGGCAGCCGGGTGTGCTCGCGTAAGGGGAAGGCCACGTTATCGAACACCGGGAGATCGGTTAAGAGCGCGCCGCTCTGAAACAGCATGCCCATGCGCTGGCGTAAGCTCATCAACGCTCCTCGCGATAACGCCGTGACCTCCTGCCCGTCGACCCGCACACTCCCCGATAGGGGCTTGAGCTGACCGCCGATCATGCGGAGCAGGGTGGTCTTACCGCAGCCGCTCGGTCCCATGATGGCCGTGATCTTTCCGCGCGGCATGGATAAATTGATGTGGTCGAAGATGACCCGCTCGCCACGGCGGAAACAGAGATCCCGGATGCGGACGAGAGGCTCCAGCTCTTGATTATTGTTTTGCATTGGCCTTATGGAAACGTGAGGGCGTGATTCTCGGGAACTCGCGGCCCAACGTCAACCCGAGCGCAGAGATCGCCGGTGGATGAACGCGGATCGGCCACAAGTGCTGTGATTGCTATACGGCTAAAGATGGAAGATTTAAAAGGGCGCTCACTGATGATCCATGCGGGTGGCGATAATTATTCCGATCTGCCCGAGAAGGGAGGTGGGGGTGGCGCCCGCATCGCCTGCGGCGTCATCCCGTAATCGGGCGGCGCGCCGGATCCTCAAGCAGCTCGATCTTGTAGCCGTCGGGGTCTTCCACGAAGGCGAGCACGGCCGTACCCCCTTTCATCGGCCCGGCCTCGCGCACGATCTTGCCGCCGCGCCCGCGGATCGCCTCGCAAGCCGCGTACACGTCATCGACGCCGATGGCGATATGCCCGTAGGCGTTTCCCGGCTCGTATCGGCTGGTGTCCCAATTGTGCGTAAGCTCCAAGATGGCCGTGTCGCGCTCCTCGCCGTAACCGAGATAGGCCAAGGTAAAGCGGCCCTCGGAATAATCGGCACGCCGCAACAGCTTCATGCCGAGGACCTCGGTATAGAATTGCAATGAGCGGCCGAGCTCCGCGACCCGTAACATGGTATGCAACATACGCATTGGTGACGTCCCCCCCAAAAATTACTCAAACGGTACCACATGGAGGTATCTAAACGGAATATAGCCGCGGCCGACCCCGCGGCCTCGCTTCGCGCCGCTGCCCCGTCATGCGCTCTATCTTGGCATGGAAGCGCTTATTGCCCAAGGGCTGACTTTGGTTCAGCGCGAGTCGTATGGCGCTGAGGGTCTCGTCATCGAGAGGGGGCCGGAACAAACGGCGGTAGGCCACTCGCCGTACGTTGTCGGTCGCCCCGAGTGCCAGGTAGACCGGATGAGGAATTAGCAGCGGCGATACTTGTCCGAGGGCGTTGGCTCGGTAACTGGTCCAACGGTAGTGGGCCGGATCGTCCACCATCGCCGCGCGAACGGGATTCAGTTCGATGTAACGCATGCCAGTGAGGAGATAAGTCTTCGCCTCGATGAGTGAGGACTTGTAGCGGCTCTCCCAGAGCGTGCCCGTACGCCGGTACTGGCGGTTGATATACTGCACGTAGCGCCGTCCCAAGGAGATGATGAGCTTCGGTACCGCCGCTGCTCTCTTGGGGGTGAGGAGCAGGTGCACGTGGTTGCTCATGAGCGCATAGGCGTGTAGCGAACAGCTCGTCTCCTTCAATGCCTCACCAAGCCAGTGCAGGTAGGTAAAGTAGTCTTCTTCCCCAAAGAAGCACGGCTCGCGGTGGTGGCCGCGTTGCACGATGTGCAGTGGTATTCTATCGAGGTGAACACGCGGGTGGCGGGGCATGATCCCAATATATCATAAACAAACCGAGGCTGGCCCCTATAGTAGCGCAAGCATTTCTAGGTTATCTAGCGCGCCCGTATGCAGCGCAGGGAATACGGGATTGGTGGGTGTCGGTGCATGAGCGCTAATCTTCTCGCTTCTTGCCGTAACGCTTCGACAGATCGGCGGCGAGCCGTTTCGCCGCTTCGAGGCTTTTGGGCGATAACTTGCCGCTGGTGTCCGTCAGGGCGGCCGCCGCTTGCGAGTGGCCCGACTGCGATGCGACGCTGAACCATGCGTAAGCCGATCCCAAGTCCCGCGTCACACCTTGACCCTGGGCGTAGATCTCCCCGAGACGAAATTGCGCCTGCGGAAGGCCCTGTTCAGCCGCGCTTTTGAACCAGCGGCCGGCCGCGCTTAGATCCTTTTCGACCCCTTGGCCGTTCGCGTACATGATCCCGAGATAATATTGAGCATAAGGATCGTTGGAGGCCTCTGCGAGCGGGAGCAGGACCTGTAGGGCGCGCTCGAAATTCCCTTGAGCGTGTGCAACCACGGCTTCGGTTAAATCGGCTTGTGCGGCGAAAGTTAGCGCGAACAGCAACAAGGACATGAGGCATCGGTGTTTCATAATCTATGCTGGCCTTTCCATTGCGGTACACGATTGAGTTAAAATTGCCGCCTTTATAGAAGCTAGCACGCCGAATGTACAGCCCGGGGTTGGACGGACGCGATAACCGTCGAATAGCTACACAAGAATGTCAATGAACGGCTACAAGGCCTTTCGGGTCCACCAAGAGGACGGGAAGATCCATGCCCGGATCGAAACCCTGCAGCGGGAAGATCCGTGCCCCGGCGAGGTGCTGATCCGCGGCGTTTATTCCAGCGTGAATTACAAGGACGCGCTCGCCGCCACGGGAGCAGGAAAGATTCTGACGCGCTTTCCCTTGGTGGCGGGGGTCGATATTTCCGGAGTCGTCTCGGAGTCGGATGATGCTCGCTACCGGCCCGGCGACAAGGTGCTGGTGACCGGCTATGACTTCGGCGTGAGCCGCGATGGGGGCTACGCGGAGTTTGCGAGTGTCCCGGCCGAGTGGGTGGTGCCCCTGCCCGCGGGTTTCTCCTTATACGAAGCGATGGCGATCGGTTCCGCGGGGTTTACGGTCGCCATCTGCGTGCAGCGCTTGGAAGACAACGGACAAACGCCGGCCAGCGGCCCGGTGGTGGTTACGGGTGCGACCGGAGGTGTGGGGAGCCTCGCGATTGACATCCTATCTGGACGCGGATACGAAGTGGTTGCGGTGACCGGCAAGATGGCGGAAGCTCTCAATCTGCGCAGCCTAGGCGCGCAAACGGTCTTGGACAGGAATACCCTCGAGTTGGGATCGCGGCCGCTCGAAAAAGGCCAATGGGCGGGCGCCATCGATAACATCGGCGGGGAGCTGCTCGCCTGGCTCACCCGGACCATGCGCCCGTGGGGGAACATCTGTGCGGTGGGTTTAGCGGGCGGCAGCGAGCTGCATACCACCGTCATGCCATTTATCCTGCGCGGCGTGAGCATATTAGGCATCAGTTCTGCGGGCTGCCCGACGGCGCTGCGGCATGCGCTGTGGCAACGGTTGGCCGCGGATCTGCGGCCGCGTCATCTCGACAAGATTGCCGCGCGCACGGTTGCATTGGAAGATCTGCCCGCGGTATTCGACGCGATGCTCCAGGGGCAAGCGCGAGGGCGGACGGTGGTTAAAATCGCGGACGAATAACGGCCCGGAGTTGAACGCGCTCCATGGTTGCTAAAACCTTATATGACAAGCTTTGGGACAGCCACGTTGTGCAGGACTACGGCGACGGGACGGCGCTCATCTACATCGATCGGCATCTCATCCATGAGGTGACCTCGCCCCAAGCCTTCGAGGGATTACGGATCGCACACCGAAAACCGTGGCGCATCGACGCGAATCTCGCGGTTTCCGATCACAATGTTCCAACCACCGACCGGACGACCATCGACGATCCGATCTCACGCCTGCAGCTCGAAACCTTGGATCACAACTGCGCAAGCTTCGGTATCCGCCAGTTCAAGATGAGCGACATCCGTCAAGGGATCGTGCACGTGATCGGGCCGGAGCAGGGGTTTTCCTTGCCCGGCATGAGCATCGTGTGCGGCGACTCGCATACCTCCACGCACGGTGCTCTGGCGGCATTGGCTTTCGGCATCGGCACCTCCGAGGTCGAGCATGTCTTAGCGACACAATGTTTGATCCTCAAGAAATCGCGCAATATGTTGGTTCAGATCAACGGCTCGCTCGGCCGCGGCGTAACCGCCAAAGATATGATCCTCGCGGTCATCGGACGCATCGGCATGGCAGGCGGCACAAGGCACACCATCGAGTTTTCGGGTCTGGCGATTCAGGCGCTGTCGATGGAAGCGCGCATGACGGTGTGCAACATGAGCATCGAAGCCGGCGCGCGAGCGGGGCTCATCGCGGTGGACGAGGCGACGATCGCCTACCTCGCGGACCGTCCGATGGCGCCCACGGGCGGGCTCTGGGATCAGGCTATCGCCGCCTGGCGCGATTTGCGGTCCGATCCCGGCGCCGGGTTCGACCGTGTGATCGAAATCGATGCCCATGGCATCCAGCCTCAAGTGTCCTGGGGCACCTCCCCGGAGATGGTTGTGTCCGTCGATGGGCGGGTCCCGGACCCTGGGGCTGAGAGCGATCCCGTCAAGCGCGACGGTATGCGCAAAGCGCTGGCCTACATGGGCTTGCAAGCGAATGTCCCGATCACCGATATTCCCTTGGATAAGGTGTTCATCGGGTCTTGCACCAATTCGCGCATCGAGGACTTGCGCGCCGCCGCCGAGGTCGTGCGCGGTAAGCGCATCGCAGCGAATATCATGCAAGCTCTGGTGGTGCCGGGCTCGGGGCTCGTGCGCAGGCAAGCCGAGCAAGAGGGTTTGGATCGAGTATTCATCGAGGCCGGGTTTGAGTGGCGCGAAGCGGGCTGCTCGATGTGCTTGGGGATGAATCCAGACCGATTGTCACCGGGCGAGCGTTGCGCTTCGACCTCGAACAGGAATTTCGAAGGCCGGCAGGGCTCCGGCGGACGGACTCATCTGGTCAGTCCGCCGATGGCTGCCGCAGCAGCGATCGCCGGACATTTTGTCGATGTACGGGAATTCTGAAGGCGAACGGGGATGAGCGGCGGGGAACCACCGTTGGATAGTTTTCGGAGCGGGGAACATGGAGGCAATTAAAAAACTGACGGGGTTGGTGGCGCCGCTCGATCGCCACAACGTCGACACCGACGCGATCATACCGAAACAGTTCTTGAAATCGATCCAGCGCACCGGATTCGGACCGAACCTCTTCGACGAATGGCGGTATCTCGACCAGGGTGGGTCGGCCCAGGACTGCGCCCATCGGCGATTGAATCCGGATTTCGTGCTGAATCAAGAACGCTATCGCGGCGCCCAGATCCTCCTGGCGCGGAACAACTTCGGCTGCGGGTCCTCGCGCGAGCACGCGGCATGGGCGCTGTTGGACTACGGGATCCGCTGCGTGATCGCGCCGAGCTTCGCGGATATCTTCTTCAGCAACGCCCACAAGAACGGTCTATTGCCAGTCATACTCGCGAATTCAACGATAGACCGGTTGTTCCAGGATGTCGCGGGCACGCCCGGCTATGAGCTCACAGTGGATCTGGAGGCGCAGACGCTCGTTACGTGGGATGAACACGTAATCGAATTCAGCATGGACGCGAGCATTAAGCGGCGGTTAATGGAAGGTCTGGATGATATCGGCATCACGCTGCAAACGGCGGAGCTCATTCGCGCCTACGAGCAGCGGCGCCGTCAGGATGCGCCGTGGTTGTTCTCGGAGGAGATATGCAGCGCCGGCGCGACCGTCGATTCATTGACAGGGCCAAACGAATCGACTATATAGCGGCGGCCTTGACCGCGTGACGCTTGAACTTTGTGTCCGGCGGTGCGTCGAAGGTGGTGGCAATGCCAGGATGCACAAGGCTGTTTAACCCGCCAGGGTTGGTGAGAACATTGTAATAGAAAATTGGAGAAATAAAGTATGCAGATCAATAAAACGCTTATCGCCGGCTTAGCCGTCTCTGGTCTGGTGCTTTCGGGCAACGTAGCGGCCGAGACGGTTGAAGTGAAGGCCTCGGGGATGAAGTTCGATCCCGTGGTCGCATTCGTCAAGGCTGGTGATACGGTGATGTGGACAGGCCTGCCGACGGCGAGCCATGATGCCGTGGCCATACCGAGCATGATCCCGGAGGGCGCCGACGTCTTCAACAAGAAGGAAGAGGGCGCGACCGTCACGCTCAACAAAGAAGGCGCCTATGTCTACAAGTGCTCGCCTCACCTCGGCTTGGGTATGGTCGGGGCCATCGTCGTGGGTGACAAGATGCCCACCAATATGGAGCAGATCCAGACGAGCCCCGAAAATAAGGGACCGGTCGCGAGAATCGTCAAAGAGCTCGAGAAGGAAGTCGAGGCCAAGTTCGCCAAGTAAGGCGTATGACAGTGATCGGCTTCTCCCACGGTCGGTTACCGTTGCGAGAAGGAGCGGTGGTGTCTGCGTGAGACTTCGCACAGACACAATCGCCTGCTTCGTGAGAGTACTTGAGTGAGCCGCAGGAAATCTGTCTACAGCGGCCTTTCTCGGCCGCGCTGGTCTTGGGTCGGGGGGATTGTCGCCGGGGCTCTCTGCTCGTCTGCGGCACTGGCAGGACCCGAGGATCAGGACCAGCGTAAGGCACTCAAGGTCTGCGCGGATCCCTACAGCCTGCCGAGCTCGAACAAGGAGCAGCAAGGCTTCGAGAACAAGATCGCGCAACTCTTCGCCGGCGATCTTAAACTCCCCCTGGAATACACCTGGTTTCCGCAGCGGATCGGCTTTATTCGCAACACCCTGAGAAACAATGATGCGGCCGACGGGCGGTACAAGTGCGACATCGTGATGGGCGTGCCCGCGAACTTTGAGCTTGCGGCCACGACCAAGCCCTATTACCGTTCGACCTGGACCATGGTCTATGTCAAGGGCCGGGGTTGGGATGACGTCAAGTCCCAAAAGGACCTCGTCAAGCTCCCGGTTGAACGCAAAAAGGCGTTACGGATCGGCCTCTTCGACCGGAGTCCGGCGGCCATGTGGCTCATCAAGAACGACATGATGGAAAACATCATTCCCTACCCAATCATGTCGGGCGATGCCCGAGCCTATCCCGGCGAGATCATCGAGAAAGATCTCGTCAGTGACAAAATTAATCTCACCTTCGTTTGGGGACCGATCGCCGGTTACTTCGCCAAGCGAGTGCAATTCCCCGAGGTTGTGGTCATCCCCATGCGCTCGGAACCCGGAATTAGATTCGACTACAGTATTGCCATGGCGGTGCGTTTCGGCGAGAAGGGCTGGAAGCAACAGATCCAAGCGCTTATCGACAAACACCGTGAGCGGATCCGAGCGATACTGGCAGAGTATGGTGTCCCGCTATTGGAAGATTAACGATGGACGAGAGGAGCTTAAATACAATATGTTATAATAATGTTTGAATAGACTTCTTTTACTACGTGACTCAAGCAATTCGGAAAAAAGCGGCGCCGGCGTTCTATATCGCCGGCCCGGTCCTCCGGCACCTCAAAGAAGGTGGTGTACTGGCGCTGGTTGCCCTCGCGGTTTTCATGTTCACGGCCTTGATTTCCTACCATCCCGCGGATCCTGGCTGGACCCACACCGGGCGAGACGAGGTCATTTTGAACCGGGGGGGTATCGTTGGAGCGTGGTTCGCGGACATCGCCTTTCACCTCTTCGGCTACCTGGGCTACCTCCTACCGGCCAGTGTGGCATTCACGGCCTGGATGATCTTTCGTGGTCTGAACAATCACGGCGTCGCCGATTACGTCCATGGACTCACGCGCTTTGTCGGCTTGTTGCTCATGGTGACCGTGGGCTGCGGCTTGATCTGGATCCATTTAGATGCGGCCGGAGGTTTCCCATCCCACGGCGCCGGATTCGTCGGCAACGTCGTCGGGAAAGAAGCCGCGGAGATCTTCGGCTCCTTGGGCGCCACGGTGCTGATGCTGGCCATGTTCCTGACCGGGGTGACTTTGCTGACCGGCTTATCGTGGTTCTGGCTCATGGACACGGTCGGAATCGGCATGCTTTGCATAGTGGCGATGGGGCGGCGCGCTGCAGCGGCCGTGACCGACCGCGCCACCGGGGTGCGGGCGCGCAAGGCGCGTGAGGCGGTCTACGACGAACAGATAATCAGAATCGCGGAGCGTCCGAAACCGCGCATTGAACCCTCCCCTCCGCCGCTCGCGACTCCGCCCCTGCTCAAAGAGCGGCAAACGTCGTTTTTCGATGCACCGAATACGCAATTGCCGCCCATCGCGTTGCTCGATCCCCCGCCTCCGCCGAAAGGTGGATTTTCTACGGAAACGCTCGAGGCGATGTCGCGCCAGGTGGAGCTCAAACTGCTGGACTTCGGGATCGAGGTGAGCGTAGTGGCCGTGCACCCCGGACCGGTGATCACCCGCTTCGAACTGCAACCGGCGCCGGGGATGAAAGCCGCGCGCGTCACGAGCCTGTCCCGGGATCTGGCGCGCTCGCTCTCTACCGTGAGCGTTCGGGTGGTTGAGGTCATCCCCGGGAAATCCGTGATCGGGCTCGAGATCCCCAATCACCAGAGGGAACTGGTCAGTCTGCGCGAGATCCTAAGCTCACAGGAATACGAAGCCAATCAATCGGCATTGACACTCGCGCTCGGCAAGGACATCGGCGGCAAGCCGGTGATCGTAGATCTTGGACGCATGCCCCACCTGCTGGTCGCGGGAACGACCGGAGCGGGTAAATCGGTGGCCTTGAACGCGATGATCTTGAGCCTGCTGTACAAAGCGCCAGCCAAGGACGTACGGCTCATCATGATCGATCCCAAGATGCTGGAGCTTTCCGTCTACGAAGGGATCCCCTCGTTGCTGGCCCCGGTCGTGACCGACATGAAGGAGGCGGCCAACGCTTTGCGTTGGTGCGTCGCGGAGATGGAGCGCCGCTACCGGCTGATGGCCACGCTCGGCGTGCGCAATCTGAGCGGCTACAACCGCAAGGTGAAAGAGGCGATAGGCCTGGGCGAACCGTTGCCGAACCCGTTCTTCGGCGATACATCGGACGAAGAGACGCTCGCGGCCTTGCCCAATATCGTGGTCATCGTCGATGAGCTGGCCGATATGATGATGACGGTCGGCAAGAAAGTCGAAGAGCTGATCGCGCGGCTGGCGCAAAAAGCCCGTGCCTCCGGGATACACCTGATTTTGGCCACGCAGCGCCCATCGGTAGACGTGATCACCGGGCTCATCAAGGCCAATATTCCGAGCCGGATCGCGTTTCAAGTGTCCTCGCGCATCGATTCGCGCACGATTCTCGATCAGATGGGCGCGGAGAGTCTGCTCGGACACGGCGACATGCTGTATCTACCTCCAGGCACCGGGGTTCCGGTCAGGGTGCATGGCGCCTTCGTGTCCGATCAGGAAGTACATAAGGTGGTCGCGCATCTGAAGCACAGCGGTACGCCCGATTACGTGAGCGACATCCTCCGCGGCGATGACGAAGCGGCGGATGACGACTTTGCGGGCGTTATCGAAGCCGGTAGCGGCGTCGATGATCTCTATGACGAGGCGGTGCGTTTCGTGACCGAGACTCGCCGCGCTTCGGTCTCCGGCGTACAACGGCGTCTTAAGATTGGGTATAACCGGGCGGCGCGGATGATCGAGGAGATGGAACGCAGCGGTGTCGTCGGGGCGCTCCAATCGAATGGCTTTCGCGAAGTCTTGGCGCCGCCGCCGCCCAAAGATTAGGCATTGCGGCCGGCATCCGCGGATTAACAATGCGTTACAGCCTTGTGTTCGCGCTCCTCGCCGGGCCATGGTTTGCCGCGGTAGGGGCTGGCAATGAAGCGACGTTACTTAGCCGCTATCTGGAAGGCCTCGTCACGCTCAAAGCGGCGTTCGAGCAAGAACTGATCGACGAAAGCGGCGTCACCCGCGAGCGCTCACGCGGCACTCTCTACCTTCATCGGCCCGGTAAGTTTCGCTGGGAATACGATCGTCCTTATCAACAGTCGATCGTGGGTGACGGGCAGCGCGTATGGATCTACGATAAGGACTTGGAACAGGTGACGGTCAAACCGCTCGGTACGGCCCTGGGCAGCACGCCGGCCTTGCTCCTCGGGGGCAAGGTGGACCCGAAGGAGGAATTCGTCGTCACTGAGCGTGGCGAGCAGGGCGGGATAAGGGTCCTTCATCTGAAGCCGAAACGCGACGAAGGCCAATACACTGAAATTCAACTGAGTTTTGAGGGCTCGATGCTACGGCTGATGGAATTGCGCGACAGTTTTGGTCAAACCACACGCATCAGATTTGTGACGCAAAATCGGAATGCGGCGATCGAACCGTCGTTGTTCGTGTTTACGCCCCCTCCGGGGGTCGATGTCATCGATGCGGCCGAAAACCTGTGAAACGTCTATCCTAACGCCGGCAACCTGGTACTGCGATCGCTGGCGATGATGTTAGCGTCCCGGCCACTGGCGGACCGCATGCGGCCCCGGCACATCGACGCCGTTGCCGGTCAAGAGCATCTGCTCGCTTCGGGGAAACCGTTACGGCTCGCGATCGAGTCGGGGCGTTTGCATTCGATGGTCTTCTGGGGACCCCCGGGGACCGGCAAGACCACCTTGGCAAAGCTCGTTGCATGTCATGCGGATGCCTTGTTTCTGTGCATCTCCGCCGTGTTGGCGGGCGTCAAGGAGATCCGCACGGCCATCGACGAAGCCCGCGCCTTGCGTGAGACCGAGGGCAGGGGAACCGTGCTTTTCGTCGATGAAGCGCATCGCTTCAATAAGTCACAGCAGGACGCCTTCCTGCCTTTTGTCGAAGACGGAACGGTGACCTTCATCGGCGCGACGACCGAGAACCCTTCTTTCGAGCTGAATAACGCGCTCCTCTCACGCCTGCGGGTTTACGTGCTCAAACCGCTTGCACTTGATGCCATTCGCGCCCTCATCGATCGAGCGCTCACGGACGAGACACATGGCGTTGGCGAGCGGAGACTGACGATGGCGGCCGAGCTTCGGGACCAACTGGCGGCCGTGGCCGATGGTGATGCGAGACGGGCGTTGAACCTTCTCGAAATCGCCGCGGATCTCGCCGAGACCGGCGCCATCGACGCGGCGCTTTTGAAACAAGTGATCGGAAGCGGCGCACTTAGACGCTTCGACAAAGGAGGCGATGCCTTCTATGACCAGATCTCGGCGCTGCACAAGTCGGTACGCGGATCGGCCCCGGACGCATGTCTGTACTGGCTCGTTCGTATGCTCGATGGCGGCTGCGATCCGCTCTATATCGCGCGCCGCGTCGTGCGCATGGCTTCCGAAGACATCGGTAATGCCGATCCGCGGGCGCTGCGGCTCGCGCTCGATGCCTGGGAAACGCAAGAGCGCCTGGGAAGCCCGGAGGGAGAGCTTGCGATCGCCCAGGCGATCGTCTATCTCGCCTGCTCCCCGAAAAGCAATGCCGTCTACAAGGCTTTCAATCTGGCGACGGAGGATGTGAAGCGGTCGGGATCGCTCGAAGTGCCATTACACCTGCGGAATGCTCCCACGCGCTTGATGAAGGCACTGAGTTACGGAGAAGGCTACCGGTATGCTCACGATGAGCCGGAGGCTTATGCGGCAGGCGCAAGCTATATGCCGGAACCGCTTAAGGACAGGCGTTATTACGAGCCGGTGGATCGTGGGCTCGAGATCCAGATCCGGCAGAAACTCGAGCGCCTCCGTGCCTTGGACGCGAACGCCGAGCCGATGAAAAACGATTCCGGCACGCGCGTCCGCTCGCGCTAGCGCGCCTGGCTCGGCGTGCCGAACGCGATGCTTGATCCCAACCAATTGCGCACGCGATTAAGCGAGACCGCCGCGGCGTTGCGGCCGCGTGGGTTTGAGCTGGCCACGGAGGAGTATCTGCGCCTGGAAACCGAGCGTAAGTCCTTGCAGATCGTCACGCAGCAACTACAACAAGAACGCAACAGCAAATCGAAGGCGATTGGTATCGCAAAGGCGCGGGGCGAGGACGCACAGGGGCTGCTCGAAGAAGTGGCGGATCTCGGCGATCGGCTGAAACAAACGGAGATCAAACTTACCGGCGTGCAAGGTCAAATAGAGGCGTTCAGCCTGTTGATCCCCAATTTCCCTCATGCAAGTGTCCCCATTGGAACCAGCGAGCACGACAATCGGGAGGTACGCCGCTGGGGTCACCCGCCCCAATGCGACTTCGATCCCAAAGACCATGTTGACCTAGGGACCGGGCTCGGGGCCATGGATTTTGAAGCGGCCGCGCGCATTGCGAGCGCGCGTTTCGTGGTGCTGTCCGGATCGCTGGCGCGCATGCACCGGGCTCTCATCCAGTTCATGCTGGACGTACACACGCGCGAGCACGGCTATACCGAAGTCTATGTACCCTACCTGGTCAACGCCCGCAGCATGCAAGGCACCGGGCAGCTTCCTAAGTTCGCTCAAGATCTGTTTGCGATTCCGGAACCGGGTTTTTATTTGATCCCGACCGCCGAGGTTCCGGTCACCAATCTGGCCCAGGATCGGATCCTTGAGGCCGCGGAGCTACCGCGGCGCTATGCCTGTCACAGTCCGTGCTTTCGCAGCGAGGCGGGTTCGTACGGAAAAGATACCCGCGGGATGATCCGGCAACACCAGTTCGAGAAAGTGGAGCTGGTCCAACTGGTAGCGCCGGCGTCGTCGTATGATGCCTTGGAAGCGTTGACTCGGCACGCGGAAGTGATCCTACAGCGTCTCGAACTGCACTACCGGGTGGTGGCGCTATGCACGACGGACCTCAGTTTTTCCGCGGCGAAGACCTATGACCTCGAAGTCTGGCTCCCCGGGCAACAGAGGTTCCGCGAGATTTCGTCTTGCAGCAACTTCGAGGCTTTCCAAGCCCGCAGAATCAAGGCGCGGTGGCGTAACCCGGAAACCGGTAAACCGGAGTTTCTACACACCTTAAACGGCTCGGGTCTCGCGGTCGGCAGAACCCTCGTCGCAATCATGGAGAACTATCAGCACGCCACGGGGCGCATTCGCGTACCCGAGCCATTGCAACCCTATATGGGGGGGATGACGGAAATCGCATAAAAAACCCCAGGGATCTTGCGATCCATGGGGTTTCATGGACACTGAGCTTGGGTGGTTAGTCGTCGCCGGAAAATACGCCCAGCAAATGCAGCAAGCTGGTGAAAAGATTGTAAATCGATACGTACAATCCCACCGTCGCCATGATGTAATTGGTCTCGCCTCCGTGGATGAGCTCGCTCGTCTGATAGAGGATCATCCCGGCCATCAAGGCTACGAACATCGAAGAGACCGCGAGCGCCAGCCCCGGGAGCGAGAAAAAGATCGCGGCCAAACCGGCCAAAAAAGCGATCAACACGCCTGCCATGAGGAAACCGCCCATGAAACTAAAGTCCTTGCGCGTAGTAAGCGCGTAGCCGGAGAGGCCCACGAAGGTGAGGCCGGTGCCGCCCATCGCCATCATGACCAACTGTGAGCCATTCGCAAAGTGATTTACATAGGCGTTCAAGATCGGGCCGAGGGTCAGGCCCATGAAGCCGGTCAACGCAAAGACCGACGCGAGCCCCCACACACTGTTCCTGAGCTTCACTGTCAAGAACAGCAACCCGAAGTAGCCTATTAAGGTAATTATGACCCCGGGGTAGGGAAAATCGAGGGCCATGGCCAAACCTGCCGTCATCGCGCTGAACAGCAGGGTCAGCGACAACAAGGCGTAGGTGTTGCGTATTACTTTATTGGTCGCCAGTACCGACGTTGCAGTTTGGGTTACTGGGTATTGAATCGTTTTCATCAGACGATGTCCTCCATCGATAAAGGGTTTCTCACCTAACTAAGACTTACAGAAGCGGGTAAGGTTCGCTTCTAATGATACTGGCAGGCAGTAAAAAAGCAACTCCGCCAGGTATTCGCGCGCCGCGGGGTTTCGGTTATGCTGACGCGAGGAGAGGTGGCTGAGCGGTCGAAAGCGGCGGTCTTGAAAACCGTTGTGGGGCAACCCACCGGGGGTTCGAATCCCTCCCTCTCCGCCGTGCAAAACAAGCAGTTACGCAGCCCTATCGTCATCCCACTTTCATTTTGACACATTTAGGGTGGCGCTCGTAGCGCGCCTGACCCGAGGACGCGCCCGTTCGAGACCACCACCAAGATACGGAAGCTCGATCCCATGGCCACCCCCGGATCGCCTGCGGCGCCGGCCACGACGCCGGGCATGTCTTCCAGCGCATCGCCACCTTTCCGGTCTTTCTGAACACCGATGAGGCCTTGGACGCAGGCGACAGGTGTCACGAACGATGAGGCCTACCTTGACCCCGGACTGCGATGCCCGGTAAAGCGCCCGGGTGATATCCTTGTCTTCCAGCGCGTTCATCTTGAACTGATGAGGCCGGGCGTATCCTCACGATGCCGCGAGATCTCGCGCGCAATCTCATCCATCGGGGTCTGTTTGAGCACTCGGAGTGCGGGTAGCAGTTTGCGGTGCGCTGTATAGCCTGACCGCTGGTCAGAAAATTGAAGAGCTCGGTCAGGTCCTCACCGATCTGCGGATCGCAGGTGAGCATCCCGAAATCGCGCACTGTCTACCTCGCCGAACAAGCAACCAAAATGTGAGTTTTTCAACAGAATTGGCCGATTGCAGGCTTTCCAGGTGCACCGGTTCGAGGCCTGGTGCCGCCTACTACATGAACGGCCCATTTGTAGCTACCGCCGCTGCCATATCCCGACAACGCACTCGAGCCGGTGATCTCGGCCAAAACCATCTCGTATCACTACGGCAAGCATCACAAGAAGTACGTTGACGCACATACTCGATGCGGCCTGTCGGGTCGGTGATATACACCGCATCAGCGTTTTGCTCGACCGCGCGCTTCAGCCGGTCCATCTGCTCACGCTGCGCGGCCTGCACCTGCGGTGGATCCAGTCCAAGGACCTGGACATCACGACCCCGGACCCTCTTATAGCCCGCCATCTGCATACCCCTATTCGTATCCGCCTGGCCAATACCTCAGTGGGTTGTCTGGCGGGCGGACACGTCAAGCCAACATTGGACGAATTTAGTCGTTTCGCGAATCCAGATCGGTGCGCTGTCGCACACACACGCGCTGAGCAGGTCTTGCCACGCGTAGAAGGCCGCGAACGATGCACGTTGTGGGGTATTCCAGCCTTGTCGAAGGAGCGCGCAGGCCGAAGGGGTGGATTTTCACGAAGCCACGGCCCTGACCGAGGCATACATTCTAGCCGCGCGACGAGAGGGGCGCACCTACGTGCTGCGGCCCGAAGGCACCGGCCAGATGTGCCGGCGGCAGCACAGCGGGGGCTCGACGCCAAGGTGCGAATTGAGACCCGTGATCGGAAATAGATTTCTTCGTACGATAATTGCGTATTTCTGTTAGATTAATACGTACATGGCGGTGGCTTGAGGATTGTCGTCGAGGGGTAAACCAGATCCTCCGCTCCTGAAGTACGTCTGGCGAGATCTTCAATGGACTGAGGTACTTGGCATGTCGAAACCGCAGAACCGCCTACTCGCGGCCCTCCCCGAGGAAGTACATGAACGCCTCTATCCTCATTTGGAAGACGTCTCCCTATTGCTCGGTCAGGTAATATACGAATCTGGAGAGCGGCTCGACCATATCTATTTTCCAACGACTTCCATCGTCTCCTTGCTCTACACCATGGAGGACGGAACGTCTGCCGAGCTCGGTGTCGTCGGCAACGACGGTGTCGTGGGTATTGCCTTATTCATGGGGGGCGAAACCACGCCCAACCGGGCCGTGGTCCAAAGTGCAGGATACAGCCTCCGAATGAAGCCAAACGTGCTGCAGGAAGAATTCAGGCGCGGCGGGCCGTTACAGTTGGTGCTATTGCGCTACACCCAAGCGCTCATTACCCAGATGTCGCAGACGGCGGTCTGTAACCGGTTGCATAGCGTCGATCAGCAACTGTGCCGCTGGCTGCTCTTAAGTCACGACCGGCTCGATTCGAACGAACTAACGATGACGCAAGAACTCATCGCCAACATGCTGGGAGTGCGCCGCGAGGGTGTCACGGTGGCGGCTGGACATCTCCAAGCGGCCGGCCTGATCCACTACAATCGCGGTAAGATCACGATTAGTGATCGGACAGGCCTCGAGGCACGCGCCTGCGAGTGCTATCAAGTGGTCAGGAATGAGTTTGAGCGACTGTTAGGGTAACGGTCGTTCTTGCTGCGCCGGTTGTCGTCCGCAATTATCTTCCGAACTCATAGTGCGACTGGCACCAGCCTATAGTCCTGGTGCAACCCGCCGCTTATCCGGGAGCCCATGCCGCTGGGATCTAGCAGTGACGTTTAATGTCGCCGGAGGGCTCGGGATCCCAAGACCGAGCGACGTGTGCGGACGCGCTGTTGTAGTACGAGGTCCACTCATTGGCAACGCGCAAAAAGATGCGACTACGTGAGCGGGATGAGAAAGTCTAGGCACTCGCGCCTTAAGCTTCCAATGACCCGCTCACAGAGGGAATTCGCACGGGGGCTCCGATAGGGACTTTTCAAAACCCGTAAGCCGAGCTTCTACGTATCGAGATCAGTGGAGTAAATGTTGTCGCGATCATGGAGAAGATACTGGTACGTGTGATCGGAGGGTATCGCCTCGCGAAGCTGTTGCAAAGTCCAATCGGCTCTGGGGTGATCAGTGACGTTAATGTGTAGGAGCTTTCGTGTACCGAGTTCAATCACAATGAACGTGTGGAAAACTTTGAATGTAGCTGTCACGACCGTCAGGAAATCACAGGCCACGATTGCTTTGGCGTGATTATGGATGAACGTAGTCCAGCGTTGATCTCCGCGTGGCTGATGCGGCGGTCGCTTGGACATGTATTTGCGAACGGTACGCGGCGAGATGTGGATCCCCAGTTTGAGTAAGAGTTCGTTAGCGATGCATCCCCGCCCATCCGGTTCAGCTCTCTGAGCCGACAATCCCCCTTGACCCTCACTCGCGCGAGACGCTAAAACGCCCCGAGTTTTGGAGCCTCGGGCCCGATGAAAGCCAGGCCCAGGGAAGGGCCTGCTTGGCGCGCCGAGGATGCAACGGCCGAAAAATCCCCCACTTGTGACCGAGGATTCGCGTGTTTGACATCCCACAGGTTCATCAGTACTTTCCCTTTCGAAGAAAGGGCTTCTAAAATCCCTAATCCTGACCAGCGAAGCAGTCCCATCATCACAACCCATCCATGCGGGAGGACACAGCAATGGCAGAGAATCGTGGAGTCGTTTATTTAGGGCCGGGCCCTGAGGTATCCCCACAAATATGACTGTATTATCAGCCAGTTAGATAAAAACACGGTAAGGGAACCTGCATGATGTCGGATGATCTCACTGATTGATACCGCTACCAATCAATGG
>Ga0136615_10000199_pt1 | contig 26516 bp, 27 predicted proteins | sample AntDrymUQ2882206_2_FD_106647 | JGI IMG/M metagenome (GOLD analysis project Ga0136615, IMG submission 106647) | Polar desert sand microbial communities from Dry Valleys, Antarctica - metaG UQ288 (22.06) | ecosystem: Environmental > Terrestrial > Soil > Desert | place: Antarctica: Dry Valley... | reverse complement strand
CGCCGGCGCTTGTCGAGCGACAGCGTGCAGCCAGCCGGGTTGTGGAAGTTCGGGATCACGTGGGCGAGCCGCGGGCGCGCGCCCGCCTCGAGCGCGCGCTCGAGCGCGCCGATGTCGATGCCGTCGGCCTCCAGCGCGATCGGCAGAACGTCGGCGCCGTGCCCGCGCAGCGAGAGCAGAGTGCGGTCATAGGTCGGCGCTTCGACGACGACGGCGTCGCCCGCCGCGACCAGGTGCTCGAACAGGAACGCGTCAGCCTGCATCGAGCCGTTCGTCACCAGCACCCGCTCGACCGGCACGCCGTGCTTCTCGGCGATCCAGCGTCGAAGCGGCGGGTAGCCGACGCTCGTGCCGTACGCGAACGAGCCGGCGGGGTCGCCGGCGAGCGCCGCACCCGCGGCCTCGCGCAGCTCATCCGCCGCCACGATGTCGAGCGACGGTGCGCCGCGGGCGAAGGAGATCATGGCCGGAGTCATCGCCCCGTTGACGATAACGCCGGCCGAGCGGAACCGAGAATGCCGGTCGTCAGGCCGCCGCGGCGAGCGTCTCGGCTGCCACCTCGGCGACCTCGGTGGGCGTTCGCCCGACGCGGACGCCGTGCGCCTCGAGCGCCTCGGCCTTCGCCTGGGCCGTGCCCTTCGAGCCCGACACGATCGCGCCGGCGTGGCCCATCGTCTTGCCCGGCGGCGCCGTGAAGCCGGCGATGTACGCCACGACCGGCTTCGTGACGTGCTCGGCGATGTACTCGGCGGTGCGCTCCTCCTCGTCGCCACCGATCTCCCCGCACATAACGATCAGCTCGGTCTCGGGGGCGGCCTCGAACAGCGCGATCACGTCGATGAACGAGGATCCGATGATCGGGTCGCCGCCGATGCCGACGATCGTCGAGTTGCCGAAGCCGCGCTGGGCCAGCTCGTTGCCGATCTGGTAGGTGAGCGTGCCCGACCGCGACACCAGCCCGACGTTGCCCTCGGAGAAGAAGTGGGCGGGGATGATCCCGACGTTCGCCTTGCCGGGGGAGAGGATCCCGGGGCAGTTCGGGCCCACCAGCCGCGTGGCGCCGCGGTGAAGGTGCGTGTAGACCCGGAGCATGTCGTGGACGGGGATGCCCTCCGTGATGCAAACCACGAGGTCCACGCCGGCATCGGCGGCCTCGAGCACCGCGTCCGCCGCGAAGGGCGGTGGGACGAACACCATGCTCGTGTCGGCGCCGGTCTCGGCGACCGCCTCGTGGACCGTGTGGAAGACCGGCACGCCCTCCACGTCCTGCCCGCCCTTCCCGGGGGTCACGCCGGCCACCAGGTCGGTGCCGTAGCGGCGGTTGTTGAGGCCGTGGAACGAGCCCTCGCGCCCGGTGAGCCCGGACACCACGAGCTTCGAGTCGGCGCCGACCAGGATGCTCACTCGGTCGCCGTCCCCTCCGGGCTTCCGGCCAGCTCCACGACCCGCGCGGCGGCTCCGAGCATCGTCTTCTCCACGTGCACGTTGGGGAGCGCGGCATCGGCCAGGATCCGCCGCCCCTCCTCGTCGTTCGTGCCGTCCAGGCGCACGACGAACGGGACGTTGACGTCGAGCCGGCCGAAGGCCGTCACGAGCCCGTTGGCGACCTCGTCGCAGCGCGTGATCCCGCCGAAGATGTTGAACAGCACCGCGCTGACGTTCGGGTTCGAGAGGATCACCTCGACGGCGTCCACGATCGCCTCCGCCTTCGAGCCGCCGCCGACGTCCAGGAAGTTGGCCGGCTCGCCGCCGGCCTGAGCCACGACGTCGAGGGTCGACATCACGAGGCCGGCCCCGTTGCCGAGGATGCCGATGTTGCCGTCCAGCTTGACGTAGGCGAGCCCGCGCTCCTCGGCCATCCGCTCCTGAGGATCCTCGGCGCCGGGGTCGCGGAACTCGACGGTCTCCTGGTGGCGGTAGAGCGCGTTGCCGTCGATCGTGACCTTGGCGTCGAGCGCCACGACCTCGCGCTTATCGGTCACGAGCAGCGGGTTGACCTCGACGAGCGTGGCGTCCTCCTCGACGAACACCCGGTAGAGGCGCTCGAGCATCGAGCCGACCGGCCGGACCACGTCGGCGGCGACGCCCGCGTCGAAAGCGAGCCGGCGGCCGTGAAAGCCCTGGAAGCCCACGAGCGGATCGACGTGCACCGAGACGATCGCGTCCGGATCGCTCTCGGCGATCGCCTCTACGTCCATCCCGCCCATCCGCGAGAGCATCACCAGCGGCTTCTTAGCGCTGCGGTCGAGCAGGATCGCCGCGTAGTACTCCGCGGCGATGTCGGAGGCCTGCTCCACGTAGAGCTCGTGGACGATCAGGCCGCGGATGTCCATCCCGTGGATCGCCTCGGCGTGCCGCTCGACGGCCCGGCGGTCCTCGGCGAGCTTGATGCCGCCGGCCTTGCCGCGGCCGCCGATCCCGACCTGCGCCTTGACGACCACCGGGTAGCCGATCTCCTCCGCCGCACGAACGGCCTCCTCGGGCGTCCCGGCGGGCCGTCCGGCCGGGATCGGGACACCGTGCTTGGCGAACAGCGACTTGCCCTGGTATTCGAGGAGATCCATCAGAACCTAGAATGTGCATCCCGGCCGTCGCGACCCGCCGTAGCCACGGCAGCGGTCGCGAGCGTCGGGGCCGCCTCCGACGACCGGTAACGGGCCGAGGGCGCGCGCACCCTATCGCAAGCCACACCGACTCATATAGGAGACCCTTGCCGCTTCCGAAACAGGTTCGCTTCGTCACCTTCGACTGCTACGGGACCCTGATCGACTGGGAAACCGGGGCCTACGACGCCTATTCGGCCGAGGCTCAGCGCGACGGCTTCACCGTCGATCGCGAGGCCATGATGTCGCTCTTCGTCGACACCCAGCGCCAGATCGAGAGCGGGTCCTACGAGCTCTACGCCGAGGTCCTGCGGCGCACGGCCGTGCGCTCGGCGAAGGAGCTCGGGTGGGCGCTCGAGCCCTCGCGCTCCGGCTTCCTCCCGTCCAGCGTGCCGCGCTGGCCTCCGTTTCGCGAGACGAACGCCCAGCTCGAGCGCTTCGGCAAGAAGTTCGAGATCGGCGTCCTGTCGAACATCGACGACAAGCTCCTTGGGGCGACGCGCCGGCACTTCCGCGTGGACCTCGACCTCGTGGTCACCGCGCAGCAGGTGCGCAGCTACAAGCCGGATCCGGCGCACTTCAGGGAGTGCGCGCGGCGGATCGGAGGCAAGCGCGGATGGGTGCATATCGGAAGCGGCTATGAGACCGACGTCGAGCCGTGCCTGAAGATGAAGGTGCCCGTGATCTGGGTCAACCGCACCGGCGCGAAGCTCGACCAGTCGCAGAAGAAGCCGACCGAGGAGGTCAAGAACCTCCGCGAGGCGGCCAAGCTGCTCGGCGCGCTCTGACCATTCCGCAGAGGACACATAGGCCTCGGCACCGGCCGGGCGTCGGCGGCGGCCGGCTCGAACCGTCCCATCCGTGCGCGCCGTAGCGGTCCACCCAGACGTCGTGGTGGCGACGAGCCGGCTCTGGCAGACCACGGCGACGGCGGTCCGGGCGCCCGAGAACGCCGCGGACGCGGGCGCCGAGGCCTTCCTGATCGACTCGCCCTACTTCCCGGACGAGCTCGAGCTGCTGCCGACGCTCCTCTCGCATGCCGGCTTCGAGGTCCGCGGGCTGCTCGCCACGCACGCGGACTTCGACCACCTGCTCGCGCGGGTCGCCTTCCCGGAGCTGACGCTCGGCGTCGGCGAGCCGACGATGGCGCGCATCCGCGCCGAGCCGGGGGCCGCCCAGCGCGCGCTTCGCGACGCCGACGCCGAGCATTACGTCAAGCGCGAGCGTCCGCTGTCGCTCGGCGGCGTGCAGGCGCTGCCGGTCCCCGGCCACGTCGGGTTGGGCGGCGAAGAGCTCGAGGTCTATCCCGCCGAGGGCCATACGGCCGACGGGTTGGCGATCTTCGCCCGCGCGGCCGGCGTGCTCGTCTGCGGCGACTTCCTCTCTGACGTCGAGATCCCGATGTTGTCGCCGGGCGGCTCGCTCGCCACCTACCGCGCGACGCTGGCGCGTCTGGCCCCGCTCGTCGAGGCGGCCGAGGTCACCGTCCCCGGCCACGGCGCCCCCCACGACCGCGACAGCGCGCTCGCGATCCTCGACGAGGATGCTTCCTATCTCGACGCACTCGAGGCGGGTGAGGAGCAACCGTCGCTTCCATCCGGCCGCGACTCGAAGCGCCAGCGGGCGATCCACGCCGCCAACCTCGCCGCCGTGGCCTGAGTAGGCTCGCCGCATCGCCGTCGATGCCCTACACCCAGCCGAGAACCGCGGCTACCGCGAGCTGTTCGTCTTCTCGCAGCAGCTCGTCGGCCGCTGGCGCCGGCTGAGCGAGCGAATCGGCGACCGGGAGGCCGAGGTCGCGCTCGACAAGGGCGTCGAGTCCGCGCGCCGGCTGCTCGGCGAGCTCAGAGAGCGACTGGCCGGGTACGGCCTGTACGGCGAGCCGGCAGCGCGCGGGCTCGGCGCGCGGATCGCCGGCACACGATCCGAGGTCGCTGATCGCTTCCTGGAGCGAAACCAGGCGCTCCGCCTCGCGGTCATCGACCTCCATCGGCTCAGGGTGCTGCTCGACTTCCTCGGCGCCGTCGCCGCGTCGCGAGCTGACCAGGGGCTTCGGGAGTTCTGCGGCGGTTGGGAACGGCGGCTCGGGCGGGTGGAGGGACCGGTCAGGCGGGCCGCCGTCGCTTCCGGCGCCGACCCCGACCGCGCCGTCGAGCCGATCGACACCTCGCCGTCCGGGAAGGCCGCCCACCGCGTCTCGTACACGATCGGCAGCCTCGGCGAGTGGGTGGACGCGAAGGCGGCGCGCCGGCGCGCGGAGTAGCCGCGCGGCGCCGCCCGCGCGACCCGCCCCGCCCCGCGCGACCCGCGCCGCTCCGCCTCAGCCCGGCCGAAACGGCCGCTCGAACAGCGTCGAGAGGACCACCTGCGTCTGCGTGCGGATGACACCGGGCGCGTCGCGGATGTCCTCGAGCGTGCGCTCGAGGTGCTTCGAGTCGCTCGCGCGGACGTGCAGGATCGCGCTGGCCTCGCCCGCCACCGTGTAGGCGGCGGCCACCTCCGGATGGCCCGCGACCGCCGCGCGGACATCGCCGGCCGACATCCGTCCCTCGCAGTAGAGGGCTACGAACGCGTCGCTGTGCCAGCCGAATGCCTCGGCATCGAGGGCGGCCGAGTAGCCGCGGATCACGCCGTCGGCCTCGAGCCGGTCCACCCGCCGCTTTACGGCCGGCGCGGACAGGCTCACGTGCCGGCCGATGTCGCTGAAGGAGCGGCGGGCGTCCTCGCGCAGCAGCGCAACGATCTGATGGTCGACATGGTCCATTCCGCCCGCGCAAGAGCCTATACGCAACGAACATGGGTTGAGACCGCCATGAAAAAGCGGAATCATGAAGGTACACAGGTCTTGCTCGAAGAGGAGGAGTAGAGGATGCCGCCCACCGCCGTCACGCCGGCCACCGCCGGCGCGCCCGTCGAGGATGCGCACCGCCGCGACGAGATGCCGCTGCTCGGCATCGACCACATCGAGCTGTACGTGGGCAACGCCGTGCAGACCACCCACTTCTTCACCCGCGCGCTCGGGTTCACCGAGACCGCCTTCGCGGGGCTGGAGACGGGTGCGCGCGACCGCGCGTCTCGTGTCCTCGAACAGGGACGGATCCGGCTCGTCGTGACGGCGGCGCTCGGCGCCGAGGGCGAGATCGCGCGCCACGTGCGCGAGCACGCCGACGGCGTGAAGGTCGTCGCTCTGAGCGTCCCCGACGCGGAGCACGCCTACCGCGAGGCCGTCCGCCGCGGTGCCCGCGGCGTACGCGAGCCGCATACGGCCGCCGACGAAGACGGCGAGGTCCGACTCGCGACGATCGCGACCTACGGCGAGACCCTCCACACTTTCGTCGAGCGCGCCGGCTACGCGGGCGCTTTCCTTCCCGGCTACGCGGCCACCGACCCGAGCGCGGCCGCGGCCGCGCGTGCCGGCGACCGGCTCCTCGCCGGCGTCGATCACGTGGTCGGCAACGTCGAGCTCGGCCGCCTGGATGAGTGGGTCGGCTACTACGAGCGCGTGTTCGGCTTCACCGAGATGCTCCATTTCTCCGACGAGGACATCTCCACCGAGTACTCCGCGCTGATGTCGAAGGTGATGGCCGACGGCAGCGGGCGGATCAAGTTCCCGATCAACGAGCCCGCCGAGGGCGCGCGCAAGTCTCAGATCGAGGAGTACCTCGAGTACTACGGCGGGGCCGGCGTGCAGCACGTCGCGCTCGCCACGACCGACATCGTCGCGACTGTGTCGACGCTGCGCGAGCGCGGGGTTCGCTTCCTCGCCACGCCCGGGTCGTACTACGAAGAGCTTCCGGGCCGCGTGGGCGAGATCGCCGAGGACCTCGCCGACCTGCGCGAGCTCGGCATCCTCGCCGACCGCGACGACGAGGGCTACCTGCTGCAGATCTTCACGAAGCCGCTCGGGGACCGGCCGACGCTCTTCCTCGAGCTGATCGAGCGCCACGGCGCGCGCGGCTTCGGCGAGGGCAACTTCAAGGCGCTGTTCGAGTCGATCGAGCGCGAGCAGGCGAGCCGCGGCAACCTGTAGGGGGGCCGGGCCGCCGACCGAGGAGGAGACACAGATGCGCTACCACCGTTTGGGCGACGTACCGGCCAAGCGCCACGTCCAGTTCCGCGACAACGGGCGGTTGCTCGTCGAGGAGGTGCTCGGGTTCGAGGGCTTCTCGGGCAACGAGTCGATCCTCTACCACCTCGAGTCGCCGTGCCGGATCAAGCAGGCGGGCGAGTTCACGCCGATCCGCCACGAGGAGTGGCTGCCGGACGCACACGTCCACCGCCACCTCGTCACCGGCGGGACCGAGCCCGGCGGCGACTCGATCACCGGCCGGCGGGTGCTGATGTGGAACGCCGACCTCGAGATGGCGCTGTGCGCGCCCGACTCCGAGGCGGAGGCCTTCTACCGCAACGGCGAGGGCGACGAGCTCTTCTTCGTACACGAGGGCTCGGGCTCGCTCGAGACGGTCTTCGGGACGCTGCCGTTTCGCCGCCACGACTACCTCGTCATCCCGCGCGGCACGACCTATCGCTTCCGCCTCGACCCGGGACCGCAGCTGTGGCTCGCGTTCCATACCCCCGGTGAGGTCGAGACGCCGAATCGCTACCGCAACCGCTACGGGCAGCTGCTCGAGCACGCGCCCTACTCGCAGCGCGACTTCCGCGTCCCCGAGGAGCTCGACACCCGCCGCGACCGCGGCGAGTACGACTTGGTGGTCCGCGTTCGTGGCGGCCTTCAGCGCTACGCGCTCGACTACCACCCGTTCGACGTCGTCGGCTGGGACGGCTACGTCTACCCCTACGCGTTCAACATCCACGACTTCGAGACCGTCACCGGGCGCATTCACATGCCGCCGCCGGTGCACCAGACGTTCCAGGGGCCGAACTTCGTGATCTGCTCGTTCTGCCCGCGCGAGCTCGACTACGACCCGAACGCGGTGCCGCTTCCCTACCACCATTCCAACGTGCAGTCCGAGGAGGTCATCTACTACGTCTCGGGCGAGTTCGGGAGCCGCAAGGGAATCGAGTCGGGGTCGGTCACGGTGCACCCCTCGGGCCTTCCGCACGGTCCCCAGCCGGGCCTCGTGGAGAAGGCGCTCGGCGCCCGCCGCACGGAGGAGCTGGCGGTGATGTGGGACACCTTCCGCCCGCTCAAGCTCACTCCGCTCGCGCGCGAGCTCGACGATCCGGCGTACGCCTACTCCTGGTACACCGAGGCGCCGGGGCCGGTGGGCGCGAGCACGACGGGGTGATGCGAGACTCCCGGGCGCGGCGAGCGCGGTGATCGACCACGCGAACAGCCTCAAGCTCCAGCACCTCGTGGAGCTGTCCAAGCTCGGCGACGCCTGCGCGCGCGTCGAGGCCGACATCGAGCGCTGGCTTGCCGACCACGACGTGGTCTTCGCGGGGCACACGATCCCGTTCGTCCTGATGCCGCACTTCGTGTCGCCGGGGCAGGAGCGGCGCGTGCGTCACGCGGTCGGCTCGCTGCTGCGGGTGCTCGACCGCTTCTGCGACGCCTACCCCGACGACGAGCGCCTGCGCGACGAGCTGCGCCTGTCCGACGCCGAGGACGCCCTGATCCGGATCGACCCCGGCTTTTCGCGGCCGCTTCGGATCTGCCGGCTCGATGCCTTCCTCCAGGGCTATGACGTCAAGTTCCTCGAGTTCAACGCGGATTCGCCGGCCGGCATCGGCTACACGGACGTGCTGTTCGAGGGGCTCAGCGAGGCGCTCGAGCTGCCGCGCGTGGCCAGCGAGTTCGAGACCTCGTACACGCCGATGCTGCCCGAGCTCGTGGGCACGCTGCTGGAGGCCTACCGCCAGCTGCGGGGCGCGCGGCCGGACCTGCCCGAGCGGCCGCGCCTGGCGCTGGTCGACACGCCCGGCAGCCCGTCGGTGCCGGAGTTTCGAATCATCTGCGCCGCCGCCCGAGCCGCCGGGCTCGAGGCGCTGCACGCCACGACCGACGACCTCGCCTACGACGGCTCGGTGCTGCGCGCCGGCGGCGAGCCGGTCCACCTCGTCTACCGGCGCGCCCTGGTCGAGGACCTTCCGGAGGGTGACCTGATCGCGGCGGCGCGCGACCGGCGCGTCGCCGTGGTCAACCCCTTCCGCGCCCGCGTGGCGAACAACAAGAAGCTGTTCGCGCTGCTCGACGACCCGCGCTTTCGCCACCTGGTCGAGCCGCGCGAGGCGGACGTCATCCGCCGGACGATCCCCTGGACGCGCGTCCTTCGCCCCGGGCGCACGACGTACGGCGACTGGACCGTGGACCTGCTTGCGTTCGTCTCCGACAACCGCGAGCGGCTGGTGTGCAAGCCCGCGTCGGACTACGGCGGCCACGGCGTCGCGCTCGGGATCGAGACCGAGCAGGCCGCATGGGAAGCGCTCGTCTCAGACCATGCCGAGGGCGGCGACTTCGTGGTCCAGGAGTACGTCCCGGTGCCCGAGGAGATGTTCCCCACGGTCGAGGACGGCCACGTCCAGATGCGGCTCAAGCGCTTCAACATCAACCCGTTCGGGATCGGCGGTCGCTACGCGGGAATGATCACGCGCATCTCCGACCGCGCCGTGATCAACGTGTCGGACGGCGGCGGGCTGCTCCCGAGCGTCGTGGGACGCCACCGTCGGCGGCTGCTCGCCGAGGAGGAGCCTTCGCCGGACGCCGCCGCGTCGGGCGACGCGGAGGAGCGCCATGCGCCCGCCTGAGCCGGCGCCGCTTCGGCCCGGCTACGACGTGGACGAGAACGCGGCGCGCTTCTCGAACTACCTCCACGTGCTGCGCGAGCTCGTCCACCGCTCGTGCGGCTGGCTCCCGCTCGAGCCGAGCTTCGAGCGCAAGTACGCGCTCGGCGACCACCTGCACGACGACGCCCGCTCGGTGTCGAAGGTCCGCCGCCGCCTCTACGAGCTCCGCCACCCGAGCGACTATCCCGGCGCTCCGGGCGCCGAGCTGATGCCGCTGCTCCAGCGGATGGAGGCCGCCGGGTCGCCCGACGAGTACGTACGCGTCGCCTACGGTGAGGCCAAGCCGGCGCTGCTGCGCGCGATCCGGATCCACCTGGACGCGCTTGATCCCGTGACCGACGAGCCGTCGCTGCGGTTGCTGCGTCAGCTCTTCGAGCGCCAGCTGCGCCACGCCCGGGCGCTCGCGGTCCCGAATGCCGAGCCGGGCGAAGAGATCCCGATCGACGTCGGCGCCGTGCCGGTGCGCCTTCGTGAGCGGCGCGAGCTGACCATGATGGCGCCGCTGGCGCAGCCGGTGCGCGACGCCTTCGTCTCGGTGACCGAGGACGGCGATCCCTACCTGGTCGACGAGCTCTACGTCAACGGCGACGAGAACCACGTGCCCACCGACCCGGAGGAGCAAAGGCACTTCTTCCACGGCCTGATGGACGCCGAGCTGTGCGCCGCCGAGCTGATGGCGCGCAACTCGCACGAGCACCCGGAGATGCCCTGGGACTTCCATGTCGACATGGCGCGCCAGACCTGGGACGAGCTGCGCCACGCGCGCGTGCACGACGTGCTGATGGCCACCGAGCTCGGCTGCCGCTGGGGCGACTACCCGGTCGGCTTCTCCTACTTCAGGTCGATCTACGCGCTGGACCTGCTCGGCCGGCTGGCGCTCTTCAACGGGACGAGCGAGCAGCGCGCGATGTGGCGCCACTCGCACCGGCGCAAGAAGCTGGTCGAGCTCGGACAAGCCTCGATCGCGAAGGTGTTCGACTACCTGCTGGCCGACGAGGTGCCCCACGTCCACAACGGCGCGCGTTGGGGCAGCTACCTCCTGGACGGCGACGAGCGCGCCTACCGGGAGCGGGTCCGCGAGCTGCGCGCGGGGCTCGACGCGACCGGCGCGCCGCAGGCGGCGGCCGGATAGCCGGCGCGAGCGACACCTCAGACGATCGGCGTGCGCAGCGTGCCCAGCCCCGGCGCGCTGAGCTCCACGACATCGCCCGGCTCGAGCCAGCGGTCGCCGGCGAGCGGGCCCAGCTCCAGCAGGCAGCCGCCGTTCAGCGTCCCGGAGCCGAGCACGTCGCCGGGGCGCAGGCGGGTGTCGCGCGCCGCGTGCGCCACCAGCTCGGGCCAGGAGTAGCGCTGCTCCGCCGCCCCCGAGCGGGCGACCTCGCGGCCGTTAACGGTCACGGTGGCCTCGAGGTGGAGCCGGCCGCCCTCGTAGGGCAGCTCGTCCGCCGTCGCGATCCACGGCCCGAGGCTGGTGGCGAAGTCCTTGCCCTTGTGCGGTCCGAGCGCCACGGTCATCTCGCGCGCCTGGACGTCGCGTGCGCTCCAGTCGTTCATCAGCGTGAAGCCGGCGATCTCGCCGTCGGCACTGATGACCGCCGCAAGCTCGAGCTCGAAGTCGAGCATCTCGGTCGACGCTGGCCGGCGGACCGGCTCGCCCGGCCCGTGGATCGAGGCCGGGTTCGAGAAGTAGAAGACCGGCGCCTCGTGCCATGCCTCGGGGACGTCCATGCCGCGGCGGCGAAAGCCCGCGGCGACGTGGCCCTCGAACGCGAAGAAGTCGCGCACGCTCGGCGGCTCCGGGACGGGCGCGAGCAGGCGCACGCTGGCCAGCGCGTGCGAGCGGCCGCTGCGCTCGTGCCCGTCGCCGGCGAGCCAGGCAAGCGTCGAGGGCGCGGCCAGCCCGTGGACGCGATCGCCCTCCAGCTCGCCGGCGCAAGTTGCGCCATCGGGCTCGGAGAAGGTGACGAGGCGCACGCCGTCAGGGGGCGACGCGGGCGGCGACGGCCGGGCCGGCGGCCGACCGCGGCCGCGACAGCGGATCGTCGACCCGCGCGATCAATCCCGCCGCCGCCGCCATCGCGGCGAACAGCACGAAGCCGAGCGCGCCGAAGTCCGCCAGCGCCAGCACGACGCCGCCCGCCACCGCCCCCAGCATGTAGCCGAGCTGCGCGCTTGCCGTCCGCGCGGCCATCATGCTCCCGGGCAGGGCGCGGAGCTGGTCGAGGCCGAGCGAGCTGGCGCCGGCGCTGCGCAGGCCGGCGAAGACCGCCATCACGCAGAACAGCGCGAGCGTGAACCACACGACCGGGGTGAGGTTCAACACCGGCACCAGCATCACGCCCATGCCGAGCGACGCGAGCACGATCAACCGGCGCCGCTCAAACCGCCTCGTGAGCCGGTCGGTCCCGAGCGACGCGAGCATGAAGGCCACCGAGCCGATCGCGAGCAGGAAGCCGACAGCGCTCTCCTCGACGCCGTAGCTCTGGACGTAGAAGGCACCGGCGTAGGTGAGCTCGGCGGTCCAGGCGGAGTAGGCGACGAGCTCGGCGAGCGCCCAGCGGCGGGCGGAGCCGTGTCGCAGCACGGCCAGGACGCCGACCGGCTGGTCGCCTCCGGACGGCTCAGCGGGGCCGGTGGCCCGCGGAAGGAGGAGCATGGCCGCCGCGAGCGCCGCCAGGCACGCCGCGGCCGGCACCGCGTACGCCGCCCGCCACGAGACCGCGTCGGTGAGCACTCCGACCACCGGCATGCCGACGATCCAGGCGACCGACTGCGCCGCCACCACGTAGCCCATCGCGTGTCCGGCGCGGCGCTCGTCGAAGAACGCGGCAACGCCGGCGAAGCCCGCCGAGAGCAGGCAGGCGACCGCCAGGCCGACGACGGCGTGCGCCAGGTGGAAGGCGAGCAGCGAGGGCGCGGAGGCCGTCGCGATCGCGCCCGCCGCTCCCAGCGCTCCGCCGGCGATCAGGAGCGGTCTCACACCGATCCGGTCGATCGCCTGCCCGATCGCGAGCGCGGCGAGCACGGCGGTCGCGGCCATGATCGAGCGCCCCTGACCGACTGCGCTGACCGACGCCTCGAGCTCGCCGCCGACCTCGACGATGATCGGGCTGAGGATCACGATGCTCGCCTGGGTCGCCATCGTCGCGAGGACGAGCGGCAGGAGCAGGCGGCGCGAGGCGGTCACCCGAACCGGCGGCGCTACTTGATGACGGCGATCGTGTCGCCGGTGGACACCGAGCCGCCCTCGGAGACGCCGAGCTCCTCGACGGTGCCGGCGACGGGCGCCGAGATCTCGTTCTCCATCTTCATCGCCTCGATCACGCAGATCAGCGCGCCCTCCTCGACCTGGGCGCCCTTCTCGGCGGCGACCTTGAGCACGGTCCCCTGGAGCGGCGAGACGATCTGGCCGGGAGCCCCGCCGCTGCCGCCGCCCGCGCGCTCGCGCCGCTTGGGCGGCTGTCGCCCGGCAACGCCGCCCGCCCCCGGGCCGGCCCCGTTCACCGTCGCCGCCCCGATCACCTTGACCTCGAAGCGCTTGCCCGAGACCTCGACCGCGTAGTCGCGCTCGACGGCGGGCTCGTCCTCGCCCGCTGCGAGCTCGCCCGCCGCCGGTGCGGGAAACGCGAGCTGCTTGAGCCACGCACGGTCCTCGACCAGGTCGCGGCAGGTCTCGCCGCGGCGCCACTGGTCGGTGTCGAGCAGCGCGAGGTGGAACGGGATCAGCGTCTTCAGGTCGCCGACCTCGAGCTCGCCCAGGGCACGGCGCATGCGCCGCGTCGACGCCTCGCGGTCCACGTCCCAGACGATCAGCTTCGCGACCATCGGGTCGTACAGCGGGCTGATCTCCGAGCCCGCCTCGACGCCCGAGTCCACCCTCACGAACGGGCCGCTCGGCTCGCGGTAGGAGCCGATCCTGCCCGGCGCGGGGGCGAAGTTCTTCGACGCGTCCTCGGCGTTGATCCGGCACTCGATCGCGTGGCCGCGCAGTACGACGTCGTCCTGTCCGAAGGAGAGCGGCTCGCCGGCGGCGATCCGCACCTGCTCGCGGACGATGTCGATCCCGGTGGTCATCTCGGTCACGCAGTGCTCGACCTGGACGCGGGTGTTCATCTCGAGGAAGAAGTACTCGCCGCCGGCGAGCAGCCCCTCGATCGTCCCGGCCGAGCGGTAGCCCACGGCGCGCGCCGCCTCGACGCCGATCGCGCCGATGCGCTCGCGCAGCTCCGGGTCGACGGCGGGCGCCGGGCTCTCCTCGATCAGCTTCTGGTGGCGACGCTGCACCGAGCAGTCGCGCTCGAACAGGTGGACCACATCGCCGTGGGCGTCGGCCAGCACCTGCACCTCGACGTGGCGCGGGTCGGGGAGGTAGCGCTCGAGGTAGACGGTCGCGTCCGAGAAGAACTTCTCGCCCTCGCGCGCAGCGCCCTCGAACGCCTTCTCGAGCTCGCCCTCCGACTCGGCCACGCGGAATCCCTTGCCGCCGCCGCCGCCGGCCGCCTTGATCGCCACCGGGTACCCGATCTCGTCGTCGATCACCCGGCGGGCGTCCTCCACCGACTCGACCGGGTCGGTGGTTCCGGGCACAATCGGCACGCCGGCGTCGCGCATCAGCTCGCGGGCGCGGGTCTTCGAGCCCATCGCGTCGATCGCGTCGGCCGGGGGGCCGATGAACGTCACGCCCGCCTCCTCGCACGCGCGCGCGAAGGCGGCGTTCTCGGCCAGGAAGCCGTAGCCGGGGTGGATCGCCTCGGCGCCGGCGCGCTTCGCGGCGTCGAGGATCTTCTCGACGACCAGGTAGCTCTCGGCCGCGGGGCCCGGGCCGAGCAGGAAGGCCTCGTCCGCTCGGCGCGCGTGGGGGGCGTCGCGGTCGGGCTCCGAGTAGACGGCGACGGTGCCCACGCCGAGCTCCTCGAGCGTGCGCATGACGCGGATCGCGATCTCGCCGCGGTTCGCTACCAGCACCTTGGAGAACACGGGCGCGGAGGTTACTGGCGCCCGGGCTAGCGCCGGGCGAAGCCGGTCGTCTCGATCGGCGCCGCGCTGGTGGGTGCTTCCGTGTCCGCGTCCTCGCGCCGGACGCGGTCGCGGAAGCGCTCGTAGATCACGAGCGCACCGATGATCGCCGGCGCCCCCGCGATCACGTACGGTGGGATCGGCGCGCCGGCCTTCGACGCGAGCCCCAGGCCGGCGCCGATCAGCACCACGCCGAGGATCGTCCGCAGCGTGCCGGCCGGCAGGCGCACCGACAGGTGGCTTCCCACCCACACGCCCGGCACCGAGCCGAGCAGGATTGTTCCCGCCAGCGCGTAGTCGACGTTGCCGGCGACGATGTGCGCGATCCCCGCGGCCCACAGCAGGACGGCGGCGTGGAAGACGTCGGTGCCCACGACCCGCTGGGGAACCAGCCGGAAGACCAGGATCAGCGCGAGCGCGATCAGCGCCCCGCTGCCCGCGGAGGTCACGCCGAGCATGAAGCCCACCACCGCCCCGATCAGGACGGCCGCCGTCTTCGATCGGCGCGCCAGCGTGAGCTTCTCGCGCTCCTTGAGGACGAGCTGCTTGAGGAAGATCGCGCGGATCAGGGTCACCAGGCCGGTCAGCAGGATCACGACCGCGAGGACCGAGATCAGGAGCGGCGTCAGGTCGGAGCCGATTGCGTCCTGAAGGATCTCGAGCACCACCACGCCGCCGATCGCCGCGGGCACCGAGCCGAAGGCCATCCAGGTGGAGAGCTTCATGTCCACCGTCCTCTGGCGCCAGTGCTTGTAGCCGCCGACGGTCTTCGTGACGGCGCCGTAGGCGAGGTCGGTGCCGACGGCGGTGACCGGCGGCGTGCCCACGACCAGGATCAAGAGCGGGGTCATCAGCGACCCGCCGCCGATCCCCGTCATCCCTACGAGGATGCCGACGCCCAGGCCGAAGCCGATGATCACCGCGGAATTTGGGTCCATTGAACTTTCTCGACCAGCTTAGTTGGAAATAGCAGCGCGGGAGTGTACAGGGGTTCCCGGTCCCGATCCGCGAGAATCTCGGCGATGCGCGTCTCGGCGAAGGTGGATTACGCGGTCAGGGCGGCGATCGAGCTCGCCGCGGCCGGCGAGGGCCCCGTCAAGGGCGAGCAGATCGCGCAGGAGCAGCAGATCCCGCTCAACTTCCTCGAGAACATCCTGCTCGACATGCGCCAGGCCGACCTCGTGCGCAGCCAGCGTGGGCGCGACGGCGGCTACTGGCTCGCACGCGCCGCGGACGAGATCTCGATCGCCGACGTGATCCGGGCGGTCGAGGGGCCGCTCGCCACGGTCCGCGGCGAGCGCGCGGAGGAGCTCGGCTACGAGCGCGCCGCCGCACCGCTCCAGGAGGTCTGGGTCGCCGTGAGGGCGAATCTCCGAGGAGTGCTCGAGACCGTGACGCTGGCCGATATCGTGAATGACTCGCTGCCCGAGCCGGTGGAGTCGCTCACGCGCGACCCGGAGGCATGGCGCTCGGGCGCCGAGCACGTCTGACACGCACACGAAGTCGAGCTGACATTGCCATGGCATACGAGCTGAGCCACCTGAGAGAGCTGGAGTCCGAGGCGATCTACATCTTCCGCGAGGTCGCCGCGGAGCTGGAGCGACCGGTGCTACTGTTCTCGGGCGGCAAGGACTCGATCACGCTGCTGCGGCTGGCGGAGAAGGCGTTCTGGCCGGCCAAGTTCCCGTTCCCGGTGATGCACGTCGACACCGGGCACAACTTCCCCGAGGCGATCGAGTTCCGCGACCGTCGCGTCTCGGAGCTCGGCGCGCGGCTGATCGTCGCCTCGGTGCAGGAGTCGATCGACAAGGGACGGGTGGTGGAGGAGACCGGACCGCGCGCCTCGCGCAACCAGCTCCAGACCCAGACGCTGCTCGACGCGATCGAGGAGCACCAGTTCGACGCCCCCTTCGGCGGCGCGCGCCGCGACGAGGAGCGCGCCCGCGCCAAGGAGCGCGTGTTCTCGTTCCGCGACGACTTCGGTCAGTGGGATCCGAAGAACCAGCGACCGGAGCTGTGGAACCTCTACAACGGCCGCATCCGCAAGGGCGAGCACGTGCGCGTGTTCCCGCTCTCGAACTGGACCGAGCTCGACATCTGGCAGTACATCGACGAGGAGAAGCTCGAGATTCCGTCGATCTACTTCAGCCACACCCGCGAGGTCTTCGAGCGCGACGGCATGCTCTACGCGGTCAGTCCCCACGTCGAGCTGATGGAGGGCGAGGAGCCGTTTAAGACGTCGGTCCGCTACCGCACGGTAGGCGACATGAGCTGCACGGGCGCGGTGCGCTCGACCGCCGCGACGCTCGAGGAGGTCGTGGCCGAGATCGCCGTCACGCGCATCACCGAGCGCGGCGAGACCCGCGCCGACGATCGCGCCAGCGAGGCGGCGATGGAGGATCGCAAGCGGGAGGGCTACTTCTGATGCGCGCCGAGGGGGCGCCCTCCTGATGCCCGGCGCGGCCACCGACGGCAAGCTGCAGGTCCAGGACGAGGAGGCCTCCGAGCTCCTTCGCTTCGCCACCGCCGGCTCGGTGGACGACGGCAAGAGCACCCTGATCGGCCGCCTGCTCTACGACTCGAAGCAGATCTTCGAGGACCAGCTCGAGCATGTCGAGAAGACGAGCGAGCAGCGTGGCGACGGCTACGTGAACCTCGCGCTGCTCACCGACGGCCTGCGCGCCGAGCGCGAGCAGGGCATCACGATCGACGTGGCCTACCGCTACTTCGCGACCCCGCGGCGCAAGTTCATCATCGCCGACACGCCGGGCCACGTTCAGTACACGCGCAACATGGTCACCGGCGCCTCCACCGCGGACCTGTCGATCATCCTGATCGACGCGCGCAAGGGCGTGGTCGAGCAGTCGCGCCGGCATGCGTTCATCGCAACGCTTCTGGACATCCCGCACCTGCTCGTGGCGGTCAACAAGATGGACCTGGTCGACTACGACGAGGCGGTCTACGACCAGATCTGCCACGACTTCTCGAGCTGGGCCACGAAGCTCGACATCGGCGACGTGCAGTTCGTGCCGATCTCGGCGCTGAACGGCGACAACGTGGTCGACTCCGCCGAGGAGACGATGCCGTGGTACGAGGGGCCGTCGCTGCTCTATTACCTCGAGCACGTGCACATCGCGTCGGACCGCAACCTGATCGACTGCCGCTTCCCGGTGCAGTGGGTGATCCGCCCGATGACCGACGACCACCACGACTACCGCGGCTACGCCGGGCAAATCGCGAGCGGGGTGTTCAAGCCGGGCGACGAGGTCGTCGTGCTGCCCTCCGGGCGCGAGAGCCGGATCAAGCGGATCGACACCTACGAGGGCCCGCTCGAGGAGGCGTTCCCGCCGCTGTCGGTCACGATGCTGCTCGAGGACGAGGTGGACGTCTCCCGCGGCGACTTCATCTGCCGCGTGAACAACCAGCCCACGGTCACGCGCGAGTTCGAGGCGATGGTCTGCTGGATGTCCGACCGCGAGCTGACCGCGCGTGGCCGCTACGCGATCAAGCACACCAGCCGCAGCGCGCGCGCGCTGGTGGACGATCTCCGCTACCGGATCGACGTCAACACGCTGCACCGCGACGAGGACGCCACCTCACTCGGGCTCAACGAGATCGGTCGCGTGCGGCTGCGCACGAGCGTGCCGCTGTTGATCGACGACTACCGCCGCAGCCGCGCGACCGGGAGCTTCATCCTCGTGGACGAGGGCACCAACGACACCGTCGGAGCCGGCATGATCCTCGGGCCGGAGGGGTGAGCGAGACGATTCGCTGACGAGCGGCCGCCCGCGCGCGTCCCGACCGCAAGTGCTACGTTTCGTAGCAGATGGCCGATCGGACGATTCCTCAACGCGAGCTGCGCAACAACGTCGCCGGGGTGCTGCGACAAGCAGAGGCGGGGACGGTCTTCACGGTGACGGTCCGAGGTCGTCCGGTGGCGCGGCTCGGGCCGAGAGTGGAGGAGGGCGGCCCAAGCGTCGACGTGGATCGCGCCACGCTCGAGCGCATTCTCGAGATGCCGCTCGACGCTGAGGCGATGGCGGCGGATCTCGACGCGGCGGAGCCCCCGATCGAGCTCGACCGCGACCCGTGGACGACGGGCTGAGCGCCCTGCTCGACACCTCCGTGCTGATCGCTCGGCGCGCCGAGCTCAGCTCCCCGATTCCCGATCGCGCAGCGATCTCAGTGATCACGCTCGGTGAGCTGCGCGCCGGCGTACGGCTCGCGCGCGACGACGCTGCCCGCGGCGTTCGCCAGGCTCGTCTGGCCGCGGTTCGCAGCGCCTACGCTCCGCTCCCCGTAGACGAGGACGTCGCCGACCACTACGGCGAAGCGTTGGCGCGGGCGCGCGAGGAGCGGCGCGCAACCAAGGCGACCGACTTGCTGATCGTGGCCACCGCGGCGGCGACTGGTCGCCGGCTCTTCACGCTCGACCGAGCGCAATCCGCGCTCGCCGGCGCGCTGGGTGTGGCGTTGGCGTGAGCGCCGGCGATGCCCAGAGCCCGAACGTCGTCTGGCACGCGGGCGCGCTCTCGCGCGAACGGCGCTGGGAGGCGCTCGGGTCCGGTGGCGCCACGATCTGGTTCACCGGTCTCCCGGCATCGGGCAAGTCGACGATCGCGGTCGCGCTCGAGGCGCGGCTGCTGCAGAGCGGCCACCCGGCCTACCTGCTCGACGGTGACAACCTTCGCCACGGGCTGAACGGCAACCTCGGCTTCGAGCCCGGCGACCGCAAGGAGAACATCCGCCGCACGGCGCACGTCGCGCGCATGTTCGCCGACGCCGGCGTTGTGGCGCTCGTGAGCCTCGTCAGCCCGTACCGCGCCGACCGCGACCTCGCCCGGGCGCTCCACGCCGACGACGACCTTCCGTTCCTCGAGGTCTGGGTCTCGACGACGGCCGAGGAGTGCGCGCGGCGCGACCCGAAGGGGCTCTACGCGCGCGCCCAGCGCGGGGAGATCAGGGGCCTGACCGGCGTCGACGCGCCGTACGAGGTGCCGGAGTCGCCGGAGCTCGAGATCGGCGGCGAGGTGGCGATCGACGACGCGGTGGAGCGGGTGCTAGCCGCCCTGCCGCCGCCGGGGCGGACGCTGACGCGCTGAGCCCGCCAGAGTAGCTTGACAGGTCCTGTCGCGCGTCAACCTCACCCACTTAAGGGCATTCGTTCGGCTTAACGTCGTTTTGTTTACGCCCGGGGCCTCTTATGCTGTAATGGTTTACGAGCATGAGCGCAGCAAAGTCCCTTAAGTCCCGCTCGTTCTCGCTTGACGAGCTGGCTGAAGTCTTCTTTTCCACGGCGCAGACCAGCCGTGCCGTCCACACCGCCGTCCGCGCCGGCCGCGCGCGTCAGCTGGCCCGCGGTCTTTACACCAAGGATCTCGGGCGTCCGCTCGAGGCCGTCGCTCGCCAACACTGGTCGACCATCGCAGCCGGCTATTTCCCTGGCGCGGTAATCGTTGATCGCACAGCGCTCGAGTTCGGCCCGGCCGAAGACGGGTCGGTGACGCTCGCCGCAGACAAGAGGCGAGACACTGAGGTGCCAGGACTACGACTGCGCGCGCGTCAAGGCGCGGGCCCTCTCAAGGCCGATGTCCGCTGGATGGGCGAGAACCTCTTCATGAGCTCGCGCCCAAGAGCATTCCTCGAGAACATGCGAGCTTCGCGCCGGCGGCGCGGCGTCTCGCGGACACTCTCAAGGGTCGAGCTCGAACAGAAGCTCGACGACTACGCGGGCGGCCGAGAGGAAAATCTCCGTCGCTTACGCGATGAAGCTCGGGCTGTTGGCGAGGAGCTGGCCGCCCAACAGGAATTCGAGGCCCTGGACGAGCTCATCGGCGCGATGCTCGGGACCCGACCCGGCGAGCTCCGATCAGCGCGCGCGCGAGCGCGCGGCGCGGGCTTTCCCTACGACAGCAAACGCTTGGTCCGCCTTGGCCAACTCCACCAGCACCTGATCGCCACCGCTCTTCCGGCACTCGATGCGAACGGAGCCCACGAGCGGAGCACGTTCGCCTTCTACGAGGCCTATTTCTCGAACTTCATCGAGGGGACCGAGTTCACCTTGGAGCAGGCCGCACGGATCGTCTTCGAAGGTGTCGTTCCCAAGCAGCGCCCGAAAGACGCCCACGACATCCTCGGCACCTACCACCTCGTCGCTGACCCGCACGAGCGCGGCCGCGTTCCCTCCTCGGGCGACGACCTCGTCGAGATCTTGCGCAGCCAGCATGCGCTGCTGATGAGCGAGCGACCCGAAATCGGCCCAGGTGAATGGAAGGAGGAGCAGAACCGGGCAGGAGACACTTACTTTGCCGCGCCAGAGCTTGTGGAGGGCACGCTCAGAGAAGGCTTCAAGCTTTACGACTCCCTTACCTCCGGTTTCGCGCGTGCTTGCTTCGGGATGTTCCTTGTCGCGGAGGTGCATCCCTTCACTGATGGAAACGGGCGAGCGGCGCGCGTGCTCATGAACTCGGAGCTCACAGCGGCGGACGAGCAGCGCATCATCGTGCCGACCAGCGCGCGCGACGACTATCTGTACGCCCTGCGCGGGATGACGCACAATGCCAACGCAAGGTCGCTCGTGGCCGTACTGACCGCGCTCCAAGCGGAGAGCCGCGACGTCGACTTCTCCTCGCGTCGCGATGCCGAGCCCGAACTCCATCGTCGCAAAGCGTTCGACGAGCCGAGTGCTCAAGCGGGGGTGCTGGGCTCAGGTGTCGCAGGCGCCGGGTAGCGCGCACCCCCAGCTGACCCTAGACCCGCGACCGCCGCGATCGGCGAGCTCTCCAGTCGAGCTCCAAGCTCCAGGAGTCTGCGACCGGTCACTCGCGGAACATGGTCAAGAGGCGCTTCTTCTCGCACGTTGGGCCGAAGGGGGACACGCCGACCACTCGGATCCGCGCCACCGGCTACCTCCGTGGGGCGAGCAGCTGGGCGGTGGGCGAGAACATCGGCTGGGGTGCCTACGACCGCGCCACACCCGCTGCGATGGTGCGCGCCTGGATGAACAGCTCGAGCCACAGAAGGACTCTGCTGAGCGGAAAGTATCGTCATCTGGGTGTCGGGGTGGTCCGCGGGGCGCCGACCTCGGGCGTGGGCCACGCGGCGACCTACACGACCGACTTCGGCCGCAACTAGAACCAGTTCGGGCGCCTCAGCGCCCCCAAGGCTCGGGATCGCCCCAGGCGCTGGGCTCCTGCGAGCCGAGTCCGGTGGCGCCTAGGACGGCGTCGCGGCCCCAGCCGCCCGGGCGGCTGGGGGGCGCCGGCGGCGGCGCGGTGTCGCGCAGGAACTGCTCGATGGCAGCGGCGATCGCCGCTGCCTCCTCGGGGCTTGCGGCCGACTGGCGCATCTCGATCCGCGGGCGGGGCGGGGCGTGGCGGCCGTTGCGAGCCATGGCGCGAGGGTATCTCCGTCCGGCCGCGATAGGGTCGCCCGCCCGTGCCCCGGATACCGGTCTTCGACCACGACGCCGTGCTGGCGGCGGTCACGCCGGCCGAGGCGATCGACCGGGTCCGCGACGCCTTCGTCCGCCACGCGACCGGCGAGTGGCGAATGCCGGCGAAGGTCTATCTCGATGCGGCGCCGGCCGGTGACTTCCGGGCGATGCCGGCGCTCGGAGGGGGGCTCGCGATCCTCAAGTGGGTCACGTCCTTCCCCGGCAACGGCGAACGCGGCCTGCCCGTCGTGATGGGCCTGATCTGCATCTCGAGCGCCGAGGACGGCCGGCCGCTCGCGCTCGTTGACGCGCGTGCGGTGACCGCGCTGCGGACGGGCGCCGTCGCGCCCGTGGCCGCCCAGGAGCTCGCCCGCGAGGACGCGCGCACGGCCGGGATCGTGGGCTGCGGCCTGCACGGAGCGTGGGCGGCGCGCTGCCTGGCGGCGGCCGAGTACGGGCCGGGAGTCTGCTTCGACCCCGACCCCGACACGGCGGGCGCGCTCGCCGGCGAGCTCGACTGGGAGGCCGGAAGCCGCGAGGAAGCGCTCGCCTGCGACGTCGTGACCTGCGTCACGCCGGGCGCGGAGCCGGTCGTGCTCGCCGGCGATCTGCGCCCCGGCCTTCACCTCTCGATGCTCGGGGCGGACGGCCCTGGCAAGGCGGAGGCCGAGCTTGAGGTGGTCGAGCGCGCGAGCGTCTTCTGCGACGAGTGGCATCAGGCCTCGCACGGCGGCGAGCTGAGCGGGGCGGTCGCGGCCGGCATCCTCGCGCGCGACCAGGTCACCGAGCTCGGGGAGGTACTCACCGGCGCCGCGCCTGGGCGGTCATCCGAGGACGCGGTGACGCTGTTTGACTCCACCGGCCTGGCGATCCAGGATCTGGCGATCTGCACGGCCGTGCTTCAGGCTCACGACGCGGGCACCGTGCACGCGACGGTCGCGAGCCTGTAAGTCTCGGCGGCCTGCCGGCCGAACCGGCCCAGCCTCGCCGCCTTCCGTCTATCGTCCGTGTCGTGCGGGGGTACTTGGTCGGAGCGATAGTGGCAGCGCTCGTCCTGCCGGCATCGGCGAGCGCGGGCTCGCTGCCGGACGACCGCTTCGGCGAGCGACCCGGCCCGCCGCTGCTCTACCGCGACCTCCCCGTCGCCCCCGAGCTCTCGGTCGACGCCCCGTTCCGGGCCGACCCCCTACTCGTGTCCGGCACCGACGCCTACCGCGACGGCGAATACCTCTACCAGGACTACCTGTTCGACGACCACGGCGCGGACACGCTGCCGGGCGAGGGCAACCAGTCAAAACCGGGCCCCTCGAACTTCTCGCCGGCCGCCGGCGACGTCGCCTACCCGACCGCCGAGCGCTACGCGGCGAACGCGGCCGACTTCGTCGAGCTGCGCATCAAGCCGACCGCGGAGGCGATCGTCTACCGCGTGACGCTGAACACGGTCAAGGAGAAGGACGCCGCGATCGTCGGCATCGGGGTCGACGAGGACCGAAGCGGCGGCGATCAGGTCGAGTGGCCGGACGGCGCGGGCATCAGCTCGCCCGGCCTCGACAGCTTCATCACGGCGTGGGGCACCGGCGGCAGGGTCACGACGCTCCCGGGGGACGGCTCGCAGCCGCTTCCGCCCGGCGCGGTCGACATCAGCCGGCGGACCAACCAGATGGAGATCCGCGTACCGCGGTCGATCCTGAACCCCGGCGGCGCAACCTGGCGCTACGTCGCCGGTGCCGGCGTCCACGACGGGAGCGGGGGCTTCGAGGCGGTCGCGACCGGGGCCTCTACGCAGGAGGACATGCCGACCTCGGGCGGCCCCGAGTCGGCCCCGGCGGTCTTCAACCTCGCGTTCCGCTTCGACGAGCCGCAGTTCGACGAGCCGCAGCCGGGCGGCCCCGCCTACACGACCGCGCCTGGGGTCGGCAACTTCTTCGAGGACGAGCAGGCGCGGGTGCTCTCGGAGGAAACCAGCGGCGGATTCCACGCCGACGTGGACTTCTCGGCGCTCGCGAGTGGCGCCGACGAGCGCATCCACGCCCCGGGCGCAAAGCAGGCGCGCATCCTCACGTCCGGACTCGACTATCACGAGGGAGTCGAGGCGGGCTTCAACCCGTTCGGCGGGCGGCTTCAGCCGTACCTCCTCACCAAGCCGTCGAACGCCGGCGAGGGGCCGGCCGGCCTGACGTTCTCGCTTCACTCGCTCGGCGGCACCTACACGCAGTTCGCGGTCTTCTCGCCGCGCCAGCAGCAGCAGTTCGGCGAGCAGCGCGACGACTTCGTCGTCACGCCGCTCGCCCGCGGGCCCGACGGCTTCTACACGGACGAGGCCGAGGCCGACACCTTCGAGGCCTGGCGCGACGCCGCCGCCCACTTCAACCTCGACTCGGAGCGCACCTACATCACCGGCTACTCGATGGGCGGCTACGGGGCCTACAAGCTCGGAACCCAGTACCCGGACCTCTTCGCGCGCGCGTTCACGACCGTCGGGCCGCCGGCGCGCGCGTTGTGGCTGCCACCGGCGCCGCCGGTCGGCGACACCCCGCAGGGCAACGGCCCGACCGCGTACACCAACTCGAACCTCGTGCTCGAGAACGTCCGCTCGGTCCCCTTCCTCAACTGGGTCAGCTCGACCGACCAGCTCGTCCCGATCCCCGGTCCGCTCGCCCAGCAGCGGCGCTTCGACGCGCTCGGCCTGAGAAGCCGGCTGCGCGTCTTCACCCCCGCCGACCACTTCACGCTCGCGATCCTCGATCGCTTTGACGAGGCGCGCGACTTCCTCGGCAACGCGACCACGGAGCGGCGCCCGAGCCGGGTGAACTATGCGTTCGTCCCCGCGGCCGACCGGCCCCGGCTCGGCCTGATCCACGACCACGCCTACTGGGTCTCGGACCTGGAGGCGCGCGATGAGAGCGGCGACCCGGGCACCGACCCCGCGCGTGGCGAGATCGACGCCCGCAGCCAGGCGTTCGGCGAGGGCGAGCCGACGACCGCGCGCGTGACCGGCGGCGGCGCGCCGGGATCGGCGGGACCACCGCTCGTCAGCACGATCGAGGGAACGCGCTGGACGGGCATCCCCGGCGTACCCGAGCGCAACCGCCTGGTCGTTGGCCTCGAGAACGTCGGTCGCGGGACGATCGACGGCCGCGGGGCGAAGCTGGATGGGGCGGTCGGGCGGACGCCGCTGCGGGTCAGGCTCGAGAGCGACGGCGATGGCCGCATGCGGCTCGACCTGCGGCTGCCGAAGGACGCGGTGGCGCGGCGGATCGACGGCGGCGCGGTGAGCTCGGCGTCCGGCGCCGGCGGCGCCACGGCGGCGGGGGCCGGCGCGCCCGCGCCCGAAGTCGCGCTGACGCGCCGAGGGGCGAACTTCCGCGTGGCCGGCGGCGAGCGCGAGTACCGGATCTTCGTGCCGGCGAGCGGCGGTGGCGACGGCGGATCGGACACGGGCGGCGAAGACGGCGACGACGGGTCGGGCGGCGGTTCGACAACCGACGGCGGCTCCACTGGCGCCGGCGCCCCGACGGACCAGGTGGCTCAGCTCGGCGCGACGGCCGGCTCGGGAAACGGTGGAAGCCTCCCGTTCACCGGGCTCGCCCTGCTCGCGCTCGTGCTGCTTGGGTCGGCTGCGCTGCTCACCGGTCGCGCCCTCCGGCGCGCGGCCTGACCCGCGGGCAACCATGTTCGCCCAGGGACGGTCTGACCGGCCCTTGTGCTACATTGGCGCACATGAGCCATGTCGTGACCGTGCGGGAGCTCCGCCAGAACCTCAGTAAGTACCTCGTGCGCGTCGAGGCGGGCGAGTCGCTGTCGGTGACGCGACGGGGCGAGCCGGTTGCCGTTCTCGCCCCGCTACCCGGGCGCGGCTCGGTGCTCGACCGCATGATCGCCGAGGGCAAGGTGACGCCGGCGAAGGGCGACCTTCTCGACCTGCCGCCTCCGATCAAGCTGCCCCCGGGTAGCAAGACCGCGACCGAGATCCTCGAAGAGCAGCGCGAGGAGCGGCTCCCTAGGGCCGATTGATCGCGTACCTCGACTCCTCGGCGCTCGTGAAGCTCTTCGCCGAGGAAGCGGAGAGCGCCGCGCTGCGACATGAGCTGACGCGCTGGCCCGAGCGTGCCTCGAGCGCACTGGCCCGTGTCGAGGTGATACGCGTTGGCCGCGCACTGGGCGAAGAGGTGCTCGCTGTCGCGAGAAGGGTTCTCAACGACCTGGAGCTCGTGCGGCTCAGAGACGAGCTTCTTGACGCAGCGGCGCTTCTCGATCCGCTGCCGCTCCGCTCCCTGGACGCGATTCACGTCGCCTCCGCGAAGTCGCTCGGCGATGCCCTCGGCGCCATGATCACCTACGACGAGCGAATGCTCGCGGCCGCGACGTCGGCCGGCGTTTCCACCCTGACGCCGCGCTGACCCCTAAAGCGGGATGTTCCCGTGCTTTCGCTTGGGTCGCTCGACGCGCTTGGTCTGGAGCGTCTCGAGCGAGCGGATCAGCTTCGGGCGCGTCTCGTGAGGGACGATGACGTCGTCGATGTAGCCGCGCTCGGCGGCGGTGTAGGGGTTCGCGAAGCGGGCCTTGTAGTCGGAGATCAGCTTGTCGCGGCGCGCCTCGGGCGTCGGCGAGCTCTGGATGTCGCGGCGGTGGATGATGCTCACCGCGCCCTCGGGGCCCATCACGGCGACTTCCGACGTCGGCCAGGCGAAGTTGAAGTCGGCCAGCATGTGCTT